>Ga0209303_1000629_pt1 | contig 26125 bp, 27 predicted proteins | sample SidtaG_3_FD_187449 | JGI IMG/M metagenome (GOLD analysis project Ga0209303, IMG submission 187449) | Marine algal microbial communities from Sidmouth, United Kingdom - Sidmouth_Asex1 metaG (SPAdes) (version 2) | ecosystem: Host-associated > Algae > Red algae > Unclassified | place: Sidmouth... | reverse complement strand
ACGCATGTGATCGAGAACCTCGAGCACGAGACCCTCGAGGAGGACCGGCGCTACCGCCTGAGCGTGGAGTTCGACTGGAGCGGCATCCTGCCGGACGACACCACGATGCTCGCGAGGACGCGCCACACCTGGGAAGTCGTCGACGACGTGAGCGAGCGCTTCGCGAGGATCGTGTCGGTGGACGTCGAGGTGCTCGAACCGTTCCGCCCGGCGCGATAGGGCGGCGGGAGCTCACGTGTAGCGCTGGCTCCTCGCGGGACTCGCCGCGCTCGTCCTGCTCGGCGTGACCGGTGCGGCGATCCTCATGGGTGTCGATGCGCTGCAGCCGTGCTCGGCGCCCAACTCGGTCCAGCAGAACAGCCACGAGCGGCGCCACATCGCGATGCGGCGGCCTTTGCGGATATCACGCTCGACCCGATACAGCACCCCGATCAGCTCCAGCATCCGATCCGCCAGCACGGGTCTGCCTCCTGGGCCTCGAAGAACTTGCGCCTGGCGTGTGCCCAGCACTGGGCGCGCACGATGTCGGCATTGCCCCGGCACGTCCGGGCCGAAGCGCAGCCGCGTCGACGTTGGCGGCGTTGTCGTCAAAGAAGGCGATGCGGTCGGGGTCGACGCCAAGCGCTCGCACCACGTGCTCGAATGCCTTCTAAGCCGGTTTCGCGAGACCTATGCGGTGCGACAGGAAGATCGTATCGAGCGCGTCCAGCAGCTCCATCTCGTCGCGCATGCGCCGCTCGTGCAAGGCGTTGGTGTTCGAGAACAACGCGGTCCGGAAGCGCGGCCGAAGGTCCTCGAGCCAATCGAGCGTGCCGGGGTACGGGCCGATCGGCCAGGCGGTGAACACCTCGATCAGCTCGGACTCGGCGACGTCGAGATCCAGAGCGCGGATCAGGCCGCCGAGGCGTCAGGGCGACAGCACCGCATCCGCCCGTACCGACAGGTCCTGGATGCGCGTGTCGTCGGCCGGGTCGGTCTCGGCCTCGTCGAAGGGGGTATCGGCGAACAGCGAGCGCAGGTACTCGGCCAACGCATCCTGCTCGCTGCCCGGGTCGGCGAAACCCGCCAGTCCGGGATCGATGCCGATCGCGCCAAGATCGGCGCGATCCGGTGCCGCAAGGCCGTCCAGCGGATAGCCGTCGCCACAGTCGTCGCTCGGTGCCTCGACACCGCCCGGTACGCAGCCCGCGAGGAAGTCCAGGATGACCATGCGGATCGGGCGCGACGGGTCGCCGACCACGGCACCGCCTTGCACGATGGTGTCGGTGATGGTGCCGGCATCGTCGACCAGCGCCAGGCTGCGCACGCGTTCGCCCGCGACCGTGGCGGCCCCGTTGGCGTCGTCGCCGTCGCGAGCGGTCAGTGACGGATCGAACGAGAAGGCGAACCCGGCGACCTGGGGAAAGCGCCCGGGCGTGGCGCCGTCGCCGCTTTCGGCGACCGCGTGCTCGAGCACGTCCTTGAGTTCGCTTGCGGTCAGCGTCAGCAGCGTCAGGCCGTTGTTGAAGCGCAACGTGCCCTGCAGGTCGAACTCGGAGATGTCGCCTTCGGCCTTGTTCGCGGCTGTGTTGGCGGGCGGCGGCAGGAACTCCACATCGTCCGGGTCGACGGTTCCGGGCGGCTGCACCACCAGACCGATCGCTGCGCGAATGCCGCCTCCGTTCTTGAGCGAGATGGCGACGCTCGGATCCGCCTGGCGAGCGAGCCAGAGGTTCGCATCGGCGGTCAGGTTGCCCATGTTGGTCTCTTCGGTGCGCACCTCGGAGCGACGCCCGTCTAGAAACACTGCGGTGCGTCCGACGATGTTGCCATCGCGCTCGACGAGCACGTCGGAGACGGCGCCGGCGAGCGCTGCAACGTCGGTGTCGGGCACCGCGCCGAGCGCATCGACGACGGTGTCGGTCGATGCCCAGGCGCCGTTCGCAGCCTGGTCGAGCGTGCCCTCGATGATCTGCCCGTCTTCGTCGAAGCCGACCACGAGTCGGCCGAGATAGGCGTAGTCCGCCTCGACGTTGACAAGCAGCACCGATGCACCATCGCTACCCCTGAACACGAGCGGGTAGTCGTCGATGGCGGTATCGCCCGGGCGCAGCACATCGTCGTCGTCGGCGAGCAGCGTGTTCGAGCCGCCGGCGACGATGATGTCGACACCGTTCAATCGCGATGCGAGCTGGCGCTCGATCGCGATCTGCTGCATGTGCGACAGCAGCACGATCTTGTCGATGTCGGCCGCGACCAGCACATCGACCGCGCCCTGGATCTCGGCCGCGAGCGCATCGATGTCGCCGGCATCGCCTGGCCGTACCCCGATGCCGCCGGCGCTCGTGATGGCGGCGAGCGTCGGCGTGGTCGCACCGACGATGCCGATGGTCTCGCCGGCACGCTCCACCGTGACCGACGGTGCCAGCCGGCCGCCGAGCGTGTCGGCGGGCTGACCACCGTTCGCGACCAGCGATGCAAGGTTCTCGTCGGCGGCGAAGTCCAGGTTGGCCGACAGGTACGGGAAGTTCGCTCCCACCCAGGTGCCCTCGGGGCGTCCGTCCTCATCGTCCGGGCCGACGCTCTCGGGTCCGATCAGCGTCGCGAAGGCGTGGGTGCCCTGGTCGAGTTCGTGATTGCCGACCGCGCTTGCGACCACGCCCATCGTGTTCAGGAACGCAATGTCGGCCCGGCCGTCGCCAGCGACGCCGAGCTCGCCGGCGAGCGCAGCGCCGCTGGCCGCGAAGTAGCGCGGGCCAGGAATGTAGTTGTCGCCGGAGCTCAACAGCAGGGTGTTGTCCGGGAATTCGCCTCGAAACGCTTCGACGAGCGCCGAGAACGACGCGACGTTGTCGAGCGCGCCGCTGGTGCCGTCCATGTCGGCAAGGTGCAGCAGCTGCAGCGTGAAGTCGGCCTCGGACAGTGGCACGCTCGGCCCGTCGCCGCCCGTCATGTCGTCATCGTCGTCGCTGCTGCAGCCTGCGAGCAGCACCGTGATGGCAAGTGTGGCGAGGGTGCTGCGGATGGCGTACCGAGCGTGCATGCGAGAAATTCCAGTTGATCGTGAAGCCGCGGACGTTACGGGCGACTCGTGACAGTCCGATGACTCGATCGAGCGTGTCCGACGAACATCAAGCCTGGACTCGACGAGTGGTGCGCGGTCACGGATGACGGTGACGCGTGCCGCGTTACATCGCCTTCGTGCTCGCATGACCTGCGACGATCCGATGAAAACGCTCCGGGTCGTCCCGGGCGATGGCCACGTACTCGTCGACGCGCTCCGCCCAGCGCTCCCCGCCGTGGCGCCGGAACCGATCCAAGGCGACGAGCAGGAGCTTCGCCGCGGCGCGCAGCTCAGGATCCGCGCCGCCGCCGTAGTGGGCGACGAGCTCGGCGTGCAGGCGCTCGACACGTTCGAGCGGAGAAGGCTCGGAGCGGTCTGGACTCATGGATCTTCGTCGTGCCTGAGGTGGACGGGGTCGCGGCTGGCGACGATGATCGTGGCGACCCGGCGGCGCAGGCCCGCGCACGCGCCCAGGACGTCAGGGCGCCACGCGCGATGCGCCCGATCTCCGCCGAGCAGCCGCGTAGCGCCGAGACGTTGTCGATGGACAGTACGAGGGGCGGCTCGCCACCGTGTACCAGCTCGTGGCTGGCGAACAGCGTGGCGCTCGAAGCGCTGGCGCTCGAGCCTCGGGGCGAGGCGCTTGCCCGGGGCGGCGAGGGTCGCTGCGGGATTTCCAGTGTTGGCGCTCATGTCATTTCTTGCCCTCGAACTTGCGCACCGTCGCCTGCTGGATGATCAGCCCGCCGACGTTGACGATGAAGGTAATCGCGAGCAGCACGAGCGCTGCGTACATCAGCGCCTCGACCTCGATGGCACCGGCTTCCGGAAAGCTCGACGCCAGCAGCGAGGCGAGCGTGTTCGCCGGGGCGAACAGCGAGAGATTGATCTGGTTGGAGTTGCCGATGAGCATGGCCAGCGCCATCGTCTCGCCCAGCGCGCGGCCGAAGCCGAGCACCAGGGCGGCGAGGATCCCCGAAGAGGCCGTCGGCAGCATGACCTTCAGGATCGCCTCCCACTTGGTCGTACCCATGCCATAGGCCGCCTCCTTGACCTTGTAGGGAATGCGCCGGAACGCATCGACCGAGATCGCCGCGACGGTGGGCAGGATCATGATCGCCAGCACGAGTGCGGCGGGCGCGAGCCCGGGGCCCGCCAGGTCCGTGCCGAACAGCGGGAACCAGCCGAGCCAGTCGTTGAGCACGACCGACACCGGTCGGATCATCGGGATGACGACGTAGATACCCCACAGCCCGTAGACGACCGGCGGGATGGCCGCGAGCAGCTCCACGACGGTGCGGAAGACCGCCGCCAGGCGCGGTGCGATGAAATCCTGGGTCAGGAAGATCGCGATCGCGACGCCGAAGGTGCCGCCGATCAGCAGCGCCAGCAGGGAGCTGTAGAGCGTGCCCCAGATCTCCGGCAGCACGCCGAATGTCTCCCGCGATGCGTCCCAGGTCGTGCCGGTGACGAAGCCCAGCCCGTGTGCCTGGATCGAGGGCAGCGCCTGGCGTCCGATCATGAACAGCAGGTAGACGGTCAGCGCGATGATGACGCTTGCGCCGATCCACGCGATCGCCCGGAACACGCGGTCGCGGCCGAGCTCGCCGGAGGTGGGAGGCCCGGAAATCGAGCTTGCGGTGTCGGGGACGTCGAACGTGGGTGCGGTCATGGCGAGCTCTCCAGATCGGTCTGCGGCGGGAAGCAGCGAGGCGCGCCCGATGTGCGGCCTTTCAGCACGCCGGGCGCGCACGAGCGGTGCTACTGGATGAACTCGGCCGCCGCCTGAACCTTCTCCACCACGTTGTCGGGCAGCGGGATGTAGCCGATCGAGCCCGGGGTCTGCTTGATCGTCGCGGTGATGCCATCGTTCTTGGGCGCCTTGACGAAGCTCTGCGTCTGCGGCCACTGCGGGGACTTGCTCTGGCCGATCTGTTCGGCGAAGTTCTCATCGATCGTGGCCAGGTGGCCGCTGAACACGTACGTCGTGCCCGAAGAGTCCGAGCGCACGACGACGGTGATGTCCTCGTCGGGCAACTCGGCGTCGGGGTTGGCCTCGGCGATCGCGGGATCGTTCCACATCGTGATGTCGCCGGTGAAGATCCGCGGGTAGACGTCACGCGGCAGGCGCAGCTCATCGACGCCGTCGATGTTGTAGGCGAGCACGACCTGGCCGGCGGTCAGCGGCAGCAGCACGACGCCTTGCTCGACCTTGCCCATCTCTTCCTCGTTCATCGCCGCGTCGGAGGCGGCGAAGTCGACGGTGCCGTTGATCAGGTCCTGGATGCCCGCACCGCTGCCCTTGGCCTGATATCCGAAGGGCTGGGTGGGGACACGCTAGCGTCTTCAAGTGACCGGCCGATGACCAGGGTCATCGACGACGAGCCGGCCGGCGCACGCCCAACTGGCCATCGCCATCGCCATCGCGGCGCTCAGGCAGCCCGCGACGCCGCCGAGCTGGTACGCCACCCCCGACAGCAGCGTGCCCGTCAGCCGCCCGAGCGCGTTCGCCGAGTAGTAGACGCCGACATCCATCGCCGTTCGATCGTGCCGCGCCAGCGCGACGATCAGGTACGAGTGCAGGGACGAGTTCAGCGCGAACACGACGCCGAAGGCCAGCAGCCCCGCGACGAGCAGCGGCGCCAGCCAGGCGGCGTCCGCGCCGTGGCCCGCCGCGGCGTCCGGCCCGTTCGCACCGGCGATCCAGGCGGCGAGCGCGAGCGCGGCGATCAGCGCGGCCAGCGCGCCGGCCCAACGTCGCGCCTGGCCGAGCGCTTGAGCGACGTCGCGCCGGGACGCACCCAGCAGTGCGGGGGCGGCGCCCTGCACGGCGCCGTAGCCGATGATCCACACGGCCATGAACGTGCCGACGAGGGCGAATGCGCGGGCGTCCCCGGCCGCCGTGCCGTCCGAGAACACCGAATGGAAGTAGACCGGGATGCCGATGACGAACCAGGCATCGCGTGCACCGAACAGGAACACGCGCGCCGCGGCGAGCCGGTTGACGGCCCGAGAGGTGGAGAACAGCTCCGTCACGCGGCTGTTCGGGTTCGCCCGCCCGAGCCCGCCGGGCACGAACGCGGTGACGGCGATGAACACCGCGGTGAGCCCCGCCGCGAGCACGAGCAGCGCGTCGCGAAAGCCGAGTGCGGCGAGCAGCGCACCGCCGAGCAAAAAGCCCAGTCCCTTGATCGCGTTCTTCGAACCCGTCAGCAGCGCGACGATCCGAAACAGCGCCCCGTCGGGCGCGTCCCGCGGCGCAAGCCGCTTGACCGCGCTCTTGGCACCGGTCTTGGTCAGGTCCTTCGCCACGCCGGAGGCGCCCTGCACGAGCGCCACGAAGGCGAGCGAGGCGGCCATGCCCCAGCCGGCGTCGAGCTCGGCCAGGGCGAGCAGCGCGAGCACCTGCAACAACAGTCCGGACACCAACGTCGAGACGAGCCCGAAGCGCGTACCGATCCACCCGGCCGCCAGGTTCGTCACCACGCCTGCCAGCTCGTAGAGCAGGAACAGCCACACCAGCTGCAACGCCGAGAAACCGAGCGAGTGGAAGTGAAGCAGCACGAGCATGCGCAGCGCGCCGTCAGTCAGCATGAACGCCCAGTAGGCGGCCGTGACCGAGGCGAAGCCCATGCGTGCCGAGCTCACGCCTGGGCGAGCCCCGCGACGTGGCGCACGACGTCGCCCAGCCGGCACGCGTAGCCCCACTCGTTGTCGTACCACGCGTACACCTTGACCTGGGTGCCGGCCACGACCATCGTCGAGGGCGCGTCCACGATCGCCGAGCGCGGATCGTTCACGTAGTCGGCCGACACGAGGGGGCGGGTCTCGTAGCCGAGGATGCCCTTCAAGGGGCCGTTCGCGGCCGCCTCGAACAGCGCGTTCACCTCGTCGACGTCGGTCGGGCGTTCCACCTCGAACACGCAATCGGTCAGCGACGCGTTCAATAGCGGCACGCGCACCGCGTGCCCGTTCAGCCGGCCCGCAAGCTCGGGGTAGATCAGCGTGATCGCGGTAGCCGAGCCTGTCGTGGTCGGGATCAGGCTGTTCAGCGCCGAGCGTGCACGACGCGGATCCTTGGCCGGCCGGTCGACGATCGTCTGGGTGTTGGTGACGTCGTGGATCGTCGTGATCGAGCCATGGCGGATGCCGATGCCCTCATGAATCACCTTCACGACCGGAGCCAGGCAGTTGGTCGTGCAGCTGGCGGCGGTGACGATTCGGTGCAGGTCCGAGTCGAAGGTCTCGTGATTGACGCCGTACACGAGATTCGCCGCCCCCGGGGACTTGACCGGAGCGGCCACCACGACACGATCGGCGCCAGCGTCGAAGTAGGGCTGCAGGGTCTCGCTGGTGCGGTGCGCGCCGGTGCAGTCAACGATCAGTTCGATGCCGAGCTCGGCCAGCGGCAGGTCGGTGGGTGAGGCGGCGATGGCGAGCGGCATGCGGTGCCCGTCGATGCGGATCCCGCCGTCGCCGTGTTCATCGTCGTCGTCCGAGACGATGTCTGCCGTCCAGCGCCCGTGAACCGAGTCGAACTCGAGCAGGTGGGCGTGCAGCGCGACGTCGCCGACGGCGTCGGCCAGCAGCGCGACGTGCTCGAGCGCGCCACGCGCGGCAAGATCGCGCAGCAGCAGCTTGCCGATGCGCCCGAGGCCGTTGATCGCTATGCGGGGCATGGAATCGGTCCGGTAGAGGAAGCGGGGCAGGCGAGTGCCGGTGAGGGCCGTATCACGATACCGCCCCGTTACGGTGCGCGGATGACAGCGAGATGTCAGCGAGCTGCACCCGGACATCGACCGATGCTTCCCCGTGAACCGATGCCAGACGCACGATGCCTTCCCCCAAGCATCCCGCGATCACACTCGGGACCAGTCCAGGGACGAATCGGCCACCTCGATCGCCAGCAGCGTCGATGGTCTCTCCCTCCTACCGCCTACCGCTTACCGTCGCCGACATCGGCACCAGCTCGATCTTCGGCATCATCCGAACCCGCGATGGCTCGAGCGCGTGGTGGCCAAGACGGCTCCCGGGCCCATCCGGGTATTCTGAGCGGGGCGTCTTCCCGGCAATGACAACCCCCTCCCGATGAAAGTGCTGCTGACAGGGCCGTCCCCTCGCGCCCGTGCTGCGCGGGAGCGGCCACACCGTGACGGGGCTCGATGTGACGCTCGGCCAGCCGGTTCATCGACGTCAACATCACCGGCACACTGAACCTGCTCGAGGCGGCCGAACGGGCTGGCCACGACCGGGTCATGACGTCCTCGACCTCGCTCATGATCTCGCGCTCCGTGCGCGACGCGACGTCGCCCGCCGCCGTGTGGCTCGACGAAGACTTCGCGCCCATCGCGCCGCGCAACATCTATGGGGTGACGAAGCTGGCCGCGGAGTCGCTCTGCCGGATGCACGCGCTGGCCGGAACGCTGAACTGCATCACGAACTCGGGATCGCCTATCTGCACGTCGCCGACACGAACGGCTGGGTGGCCGAGACGGACATGGATCGCATCCTGCCATTCGTCAAGGGAAACTACACCGGCACGCTGATCGGCAACGGCGGACTCAGTGTCGAGCAGGCGCAGTCGCGTGTTGCCAGGGGCGACTTCCACGCCGCAGCCTTCGGCCGCTCATTCATCGCCAATCCAGACCTGCCAGCTCGCATCGCCGGTGACGGGCCGTACAACGAGCTGAGGTACGTGGGGTTCTACGGGGGGGATGCGGAGGGCTACACGGACTATCCCGCCTTGTAGTTCCGCCACGCCGGTTGCTCCCGGGGGCGGACTGTTCGCCGGCCTACACTTGCTCGACGCGGGCTGGGACGTTCAGATCCATGAGCCCGTCCCGACACTGCTGTCCGGGCGCGGCGCAGGCATCGTCACGCACCGCGAGCTGTTCGAGGCGCTGACGTCGGTGGGGATCGACGCGGGACCGGAGCTCGGCATCACCGTCGAGCGACGGGTGACGTTCGACGTTCACGGCGACGTGATCGGCTCGCGTGATGTCGAGCAGATCCTCACCAGCTGGGGTCGACTCTACAGAGTTGCTGCACGAGCGGTTCCCTGAAGCGCGCTACCACCGCGGGCGCCGCTTCGGGTCCTTCGAACAGGACGATGACGGCGTGACCGCGCGGTTCGGTGGCGGTCGTTGCGTCTGCTGGTTGGGGCTGAGCTGCAAGAGCGCGGCAAGGGACGCACTCCTACGCACCGAATCGGACGAAGACCCAGCTGGACTACATCCTGGCCTCGCCGGCGATGAACGCATCATCCACCGCCGTGCCGCGCATCGTGGTCATGGGATGCCGTTTCGCGTGCCGAATACTGAAAGCGTGTCCCGCTACCCGCGCACGGGCTGGGATCGACCGAAGGCCAGCGATCACTGTCCGGTGATCATGGATCTGGTCATCGACTGATCCGCGATGGTCAATCGTCGAAGCGGCCAGAGCACGCGCGGTCCGCATTCGACGATTGGGACGGACCGTAGCGGCGAACGAGATAGCGTTCAACTAGCCGGTCACGATCCCTCAACACGTCGGCTTGTCTGGTCGATATACTGCGGTGTAGTATCTTGTCCGACGTATCGGAGATGATCCCATGCCCGTCACTAGTGTGCGTCTCGATGACGACCTTCATAGCCGACTTGAACGGCTAGCAGAGCGCGAAAAGCGCACGCGCGGTTGGCTGATCAACGACGCGCTTCGCGAGTACCTTGAGCAGGAGGAACTGCGCGCGGAACGTTACCGCCAGACGCTTGAAGCGCTCGAAGAGGTCGAGGCCGGCGCACCGACCATCGATGGTGAGTCTGTGCACGAGTGGATTGCTTCGTGGGGCACGGACACGGAGAAACCGGTGCCGCGCATCGACGACCAGTGAGACTGCGCTATGGCCCGCGCGCGCTTGCCGATCTGGAGCGCTTGCACGCGTTCATCACCGAGAATGACCCGGTAGCAGCCGACCGAATCCGACATCGATTGCTGGCCGGAATCGAGGCGCTTGCCGAGCAGCCCAGTCTTGGCCGAGCGCTCGACGAGGGTCGCCCGATTCGGCAATGGACAGCCGGTGACTACGTGATCCACTACATCGCCTGGGACGACGATTGCGTGCTTGTTCTTCGAATCTGGCACGGTCGCGAGGACCGATGACAATCGAACACGTCGTCTCTCAGGCGCTTGCAATCGAGGTGGAAACTGCACCGTGATGCTGAAGCTGTTGGCTACCGGGCACGCGCAAGCGTAACGCCGAAGACAGGCGCCGGGATGTGCCAGCCGTCGACGGATCGCGCCCCTGCGACCAGATGCAGCGGCATCGCTTTTCCGACCAGCTTGGTCAGAGCACGTGTCCAGGACGGCCCATAGGGAGCCGATGCGTGCGATCTCCCGCATCTACTGCCAAGAGGGCAACTCCCACCCACTCGACAACCTCTTGAGATCTGCGTCGCCGAGCCCAAGAGCCCCGGTCGCGCTTTCGTGGCCGAGACCGGGAGGCTCGCTCGCGTCATCGTCAGGTCCGCCAGGTCGGTGTTCGATATCTTCGGCAGCCGGTCATCGAGCGGTGGGCGAGTGTCTGTGTCAGGCGATGAGCTCACCGAAAAGATCCGGCATCGATTGAACTCAGCGTGCCCTGTATGCCCCATCGCGAGGAGCATTCGAGAAGCTCTGGAGCGTCTGGCCGCCATCGACCAACCAGGCTGCCCCCGTCACGTGCCGTGCCGCGTCGGATCCAAGAAACAGCACGATCTCCGCCACGTCATCAGCTTGACCGATACGCCGAAGCGGTATGCGCTCGGCAAAGTGCGCTACCGCCGAGATCTTGCTATCGGTTGTTCCATCATCGATGCCCGGCACCCCGAGCGATGTCTCGATGACGCCCGGGCAGATGGCATTGACCCTGATCGCATGCGCCCCCAAATCGAGGGCTGCCGATCGCGTGAGCCCCACCACGGCATGCTTGCTCGCTGCATAGCCCGAGCCACCGGCAAGCACATCCCAACCGCTCATCGACGACCCCATGTTCACGATGGCCCCCCCAGCTCGGCGCTCCACCATGCAGGCAGCCGCGTGCTTGAGAACGAGAAACATGCTGCGAAGATTCGTGCGTATCGTCCGGTCCCAGTCCTCGACGGCGAGCTCATGCACCGGAGCGACGGTACCGGCGATCCCGGCATTGTTGAACACGATGTCCAGCCCGCCGAATGCCTCCCGTGAATGATCAAAGAGGGCGCCGACGTCGTCCTCGTCGGCAAGGTCTCCCCGATGCGTGACGACATCCCCCATCGATGACAGCTCCTTCGCCGCACGCTCGAGCCCTGCGTCATCGATGTCCGCAAGCACCACGCGTGCGCCCCGACGAAGATAGTGTCCCGCCGTGATCGCCCCGATGACCCCGGCGCCTCCGGTGACCAGTACGCGCTTGCCCTCGTGGTCCCTGATCGCCGGGATGGCGTCACGTGCGTCCGGGAGTCTGTGGCTGTCGCGATCCTGTGCGTTCGTGTTCGTCTGTGTCATGTGTTGTCGTATTCACGCCAGGAATGCCTGGGCCGCCAACCAAGCGTCCGTGTCGCGTGCTCAGTGCCGATCAGGCTCGCGTGCCCGTTGAGTGCCGAGCGCCTGGGAACCTCGACCCACCGACTCGCGCGAACGAGCGTGTCCGTTGCGGAACGGGCATAGGTATCCGCTGCCGATATGAATGCTCGGTCGTGGCCGGGTCGATCGCTGTCCAGTGCGGCCACGAACGCGTTGGCCGCATCACGCGCGTCGATGTAGGCCCAGAGATCGAGCTCGGCATCGGCCGTCGTTCGCCGTGGGACGACCTCGCGTTCGAACGTCGCCGACGTCTGCACCCACGGCATCCGCAGACTCGTCGCTGCGCTGCCGGTACGCCGCACCCACGCATCGATCATTTCCTCGCCCAACCACTTGCTGAGCGCGTACATATCCTGCGGGCGTGACGGATGGTCTTCGCTAACCGGCAGAAAATCGAGCACAGGGGAGGTTGGGGCGAAGGGTAGGCCCAGCACGCTGAAAGAGGAGGCATACACGAGGCGTCGTATCGCGAGCGACTCGAGTGCGGCAAGCACGGTGAAGAGCGACCGGATGTTAGTCGAGAACACCTCGTCAGCGGTGAACCCGGTCGGGCGCGGCAACGCGGCGACATGCAGTACCGCATCCGCGCCCCTTAGGCACGCCAGTGTCCGTCCCGCATCCATGAGATCGCACGCAACGATGGAGCGCTGCGCCTCTGGCCGAAGATCGAGCCCCATGACCTCCCATCCGCGGGCGCGGCAGGCAGAGAGCACGTATCCGCCGAGCAAACCGGCAGCTCCGGTGACGACGACGCGATTCAAGGGTTGCATGAAGTCGAGGTGTCCTCGTGAGAAACCGGCCCGATTCTGTCGGGGATGCGAGCGCAGCGGGAGGTGTTTGACAGAGTACTTCGCTCGCGTGGTGGCTTGACAAATGAACAGCCACGGCTCTTAATCGTTCGTATACGAACCAACTGCGCACTCCTTCGACGGGTCGCATACGTCGAAGCGAGTGTCATCTATCCGTTTTCCTGGAAAGGCTACGAATGATGAAGGTGAAAATGCTCACGAGAGGCGCGGTACTGGCCGGCACGATGATCCTCGGCAGTAGCGGCGCCGTTGCGCAGTCGGATGGGGCCCCCAGCGTTGCCGCCATCTCCGGTTATTTCTCCCAGGGGTTCGGGATCTCGATCGTCAACGGACTCAGACGGGCCGAAGAGGATCTCGGGATCGAGCTTAAGATTGTCGACACCGGCAATCGCGCTCTTGACTTCGAAGAGCAGTTCAACAATCTGGCGCGTGATGGCGAGTACGACCTGATCTTCGTGATGGGCTGGGAGCTTGTCGATGCACTTCTGAAGTCGAACGAGTCCTACCCGGAACAGCGGTTCGTGTTCATCGATGGGGTACTCGACAGCGACTCGATCACCTACGTCGACTTCCTGGAAGAGGAAGGCTCGTTTCTGGTCGGCGCACTTGCCGCGGAGCTGGTTTCGCGTGACGTCGATGGCTTCGACGATTCGTCCTCGGTCGGATTTCTCGGCGGCCGCGACATTCCCGTCATCCGCAATTTTCTGAGCGGAATGGAGCAGGGCGTCGAGTACGTCGGCGCTGATGTGACGGTCAGCGATGTGTTCGCCGGCACCTTCGATGATCCTGCCAAGGGCAGCGAGCTTGCGATGACCCTGTACGGTCAAGGCATCAATATCATCTACCAGGCCGCCGGCCCTACCGGTGAGGGAGTGCTGCAGGCCTCCAGAGCAGCCCGTCAGTACGCGGTCGGTGTGGACATCGATCAGTGCGGCACCGCCCCCGGGCACGTGCTCGCCTCGATGCTGAAACGCGCTGACATCGCGGTCTACGATCTGATCAAGGGCGAGGCCGAGGGCACGCCGGTTGTGGCGGGGCAGATCCCCTTCGGTGTAGCCTCCGGCGGCATAGAGCTTAAGATCTGCGACGAGGTCCGCGAGCAGGTGCCGGACGATGTCGTCGCGGGCCTCGAAGAGGTCCGTGCCGGTATTGCCGACGGATCGATCGAGGTCAAGCTCGGGCAATGACGGGACGTCCGCGTCCGGTCGCCGCGACAGGTGCGGATCCGCACGCGAGCGCTCCCGGTGCCGTCATCGCGAGCACGCCAGCTGACCACGAGCGACCGGGGCAGATGACCCCCACCGCTGTACCGAAGATCGAGATGGACGGCATCACCAAGCGCTTCGGCAACGTGGTGGCGAACCATGATGTCAGCTTCGCGGTCCGTGCCGGCGAGATCCATGCGCTGGTGGGTGAGAACGGCGCCGGCAAGACGACCTTGATGAACGTTTTGTTCGGTCTGTATCAGCCGGATGGTGGGACGCTGCGCATCGATGGCCAAGTGCGTGAGATTGATGGACCGACCGCCGCCATCGCGCTCGGTCTCGGCATGGTGCATCAACACTTCAAGCTCGTGCCGTCGTTGACGGTTGCCGAGAATATCTTCCTTGGCATGGAGCCAACACGCGTCGGGCTGATCGACCGTGAGGCCCAGCGGCGACGCGTGCGGGAATTGTCCACCGAGTTCGGGCTGCAGGTCGAGCCCGAGCGTCGGGTATCTGAGCTGTCCGTGGGGATCGAGCAACGCGTCGAGATCCTCAAGGTCCTCGCCCGTGGCGCCGACGTCATCATTCTCGATGAGCCGACCGCCGTGCTGACGCCACAGGAGAGCCGCGAATTGTTCCGCATCCTTCGCCGTTTCGTCCAAGGCGGCAGGACGGTGATCTTCATCTCCCACCATCTCACCGAAGTGCTGGAGGTCTCGGACACGATCACCGTGCTGCGGGACGGTTCGGTAGTCGGTACGGCACCGACAGCGACACTCGATGAAGAACAGCTGGTACGAATGATGGTCGGTCGAGACGTCAACTTCTCACGAAGGGCACGCGCTCCGACATGCGGCGAACCGGTTCTGCATCTCGAGCACGTCTATGCGCGTGACGCTCGGGGACTACCGGTGCTCAGGGATATCGATCTCACCGTGTGTCGTGGCGAGATCGTCGGTGTCATCGGCATCGACGGCAATGGCCAAGCGGAACTTGCGGAAGCGATCGCCGGGCTGCGGCCGCTGAGCCACGGCCGCATCGAGCTTGTGCAGCGAGAGGTCGCCTCGGGAAATGCCCGGGAAGTTCGCGCCGCGGGGCTGGCACACGTCCCGGCGGACCGACTGGTGCGCGGTGTCGACAGTGCCGCATCGATCGCCTCGAACCTGCTGATGGGCAGGCAGTTCGATCCTCCTTGGGCACATCACGGATTGATTCGCTGGAAGCGGGTACGTGAGGATGCAACACAGCTGATGGAGCGGTTCGACATCCGCGCTAACGGCGTCGATGCACCGGTGAGAACGCTGTCCGGTGGCAACATTCAGAAAGTCGTGCTCGCGCGCGAATTCTCGCAAGATGCGCCCTTCCTGCTTGTCGATCAGCCCACCAGAGGTGTAGACATCGGAGCGATGGAACTCATTCACGACGAGATCATGCGCCAGCGTGAACTTGGTGTGGCAGTCCTGCTGATCTCCGTCCAGATCGATGAGGTTCTGACACTAGCCGACCGGCTGCTGGTGATGTTCGAAGGCGAGATCGCCGGAGAGCTTGACCCGCAGACCACGACCGGGGACGAGATCGGTCACTTGATGGCAGGCGGCGGACGTGCCGTGGCGGCGAGCGCCTAGTGAGTCGCGACGGCTCCGAAACGGTGCGCAAGGTCGCGATGAGCGGCGATGCCGCCGGCATGCCGCCTTCGGGGCGTCTTCCGCCCTGGCTTGAAGGGATCGCCGGGCAGGCCTTCGCGATCGCTCTGTCGCTCATCGGCGGGGCCATCGTGATCATGTTGGTCGGCGAGGATCCGTGGCTGGTGCTGCGCACGCTGCTGAGGGGTGCGTTCGGTAGTCCAGAGCGTGTCGCGGGATCGTTGCTCCAGGCCACACCGATCATGCTGAGCGGTGTGGCGGCCTGCGTGGCCTTTCGCGGCGGGCTGTTCAACATCGGCATCGAAGGGCAGCTCTACATGGGGGGATTCGCTGCCGCCTGGGTGGGTTTCACGTTCGCGCTCCCGGCGGTGATCCACCTGCCGCTCGCGATGCTTGCTGCGATGCTCGCGGGTGGGCTCTGGATACTGCTGCCGGCGTTCTTCCGAGCTCGCTACGGGACCAACGAGGTGGTCTCGACCATCCTCTCGAACTACGTGGCGATCCTGCTCACCTCCTATCTCACTATTTCCGTGTTCAAGCGTCCCGGTGGCTGGTCGGAGACGGCACCGATCGCCGCCAGTGCCGAGCTACCGCAGCTGTTCGAGTTCTCGCGGGTCAACGTCGGACTGTTCCTGGCACTGGTGCTAGCGTTGGCTCTGCATGTGTTTCTCACGCGAACCAGCACCGGTTATTCGGTCAGTGCGATGGGCACCAATGTGCGCTTCGCCGAGTACGGTGGCATCAACGTGCGGCGGTACACGTTCTTTGTGCTGCTGGCCTCAGGTGCGATAGGGGGACTTGCCGGAGGCGTGGAGACGCTCGGTGTGCACCACCGGTTCATGGAGGGCTTTGCTCCGGGGTTCGGCTTCGACGGCGTGATTGCCGCATTGCTGGCCAATGGGAACCCGATCGGCACGATCGGCGCCGCCTTGTTCTTTGGCGCATTGCGCTCCGGCTCGTTGCTGCTGGAGGTCGACACCGAGGCGTCGCGCGAGATCATCACCGTCGTCCAGGCCTTGATCATCCTCTGCGTCTCGGCGCAATTTCTGATTCGTCGACGCCGCGACAGTGCGATGGGGCAACGTCGATGGAAGTTCTGAGCGATATCCTCAATCTATCGCTGATCGCGGCGATGCTGCGCACCACGACGCCGATCCTGCTCGTGGCACTCGGTGGGACCTTCACCACCAAGGCAGGCATCTTCAACATCAGTCTCGAAGGGCAAATGCTGGTCGGCGCCTTTTTCGGGGTGCTCGGCTCCATCTGGACCGGCTCGGCGCTCGGGGGGCTTGTCACCGGCGTCACCGCTGCGATGGTGCTGGCGGCCATTTTTTCGTTTCTGGTGGTGACGCTTCGCGCCAACGAGGTGGTCGTCGGGCTGGCGCTCAACCTGCTGGCCGGCGGACTTACCATCTCGCTCACCAAGGCGATCTTCGGCACCCGCGGCTCGATCGTCAGCGGTGACATCATCGGCCTGCCGCCGCTCGACCTGCCGATCATCGAGGACCTGGGAGGTCTCGGGCGTACCCTGTCCGGGTTCACGCCGCTGGTGTATCTGGCGTTCGTGCTCGTCGGGGTGGTCTGGGTGATCCTCTACCGGACGCGACTCGGTCTGCACATCCGGGTCACTGGTGAGCAGCCTGATGCGGCGGAGTCTCTGGGCATACCCACGGCACGCATGCAGCACATCGCCTCCCTGCTGTGCGGTTTGCTGGCAGGGCTCGCCGGGGTGCATCTCTCGCTCGGGTACATCACGATGTTCGCCGAGAACATGTCGGCCGGGCGCGGCTTCATGGCGGTCGCCGTGCTGATCTTCTCGAACGGGGATCCCGTCAAGGTGCTGTTCGGTTGCCTGCTGTTCGGCTTCTCCGATTCGCTGGCACTTCGCCTTCAGCCGCTCGGCGTCTCCTCCTACCTGGTGCTGACGATCCCCTACCTCGTCACGCTCGGGGCGTTGTTCCTGCTGACTTGGCGACAGCGCCCGCGCGTCGTCCGCGAGACGCTGGACAAACTCGCCGTCGCGCCCCGCCACCCCTGATTCGCCACCTCCGCCGAGCTCGCAAATGGCAAAGATCATCCTGGATGTCGACTCGGCCGGTGACGACATCCTCGCGATTCTTCATGCGCTCGGCTCGAATGACGTGGATCTGCTGGGCATCACGACCGTCACCGGTGCGGCCGGGCCGATTGAACAGGTCACGCGGGTGGCTCAACGTACGCTCGCCATCGCCGGGCGTGGCGATGTGCCGGTGGCAGCCGGCGCATGGCGCCCCATCGTGGGAAACACCAAGGCAGACATGCAGGCCCCGGTGCACTTCGAGAAACGTCTCGAGGAACGATTCGGAGAGCGGTTGAAAGGCTTCAACGTCGCCGCCCCCGAAGCGGGCCATCCGCTCGATCCTCGACACGCCATCGACTTCATCATCGACACCGCCAAAGCGTACCCGGGCGAGGTGACGCTGGTCGCCACGGGACCCCAGACCAACGTGGCCCTCGCGCTGCGCATGGCGCCAGAGCTCGTCGAGATGCTCGCAGGGATCGTGGTGCTGGGCGGTTGCGTGACCACCCCCGGCAACATGACGCCGGTCGCGGAGTACAACATCTGGGCAGACCCCGAGGCGGCACGCGTAGTGCTCGCAAGTGGTGCACGCTTGACGCTCGTGCCACTGGATGTCTGCGAGGACAACCGGGTCGCCGACTCGATGCTTACGCGCGACGACCTGAACGACCTGGCGATCCGCGCCCCGCAGAACAAGGTCATCGGCTACGTCTGCGATACCTTTCCCATCTACATCGACATTTGGCGCGAGTTCTTCGGGCTCGTCGGCTTTCCGCTGGATGACGCCATCGCCGTGGTCGCCGTCACGCATCCTGAGTTGTTCGAAATGACCGAGCCGCTGTTCGTCGACGTCGCCACCGGCGAGCGACTCGTGCGCGGTCAAACTGTGCTGTGTCGCGGCAACCAGATTCTCGAGTTCGCGGGGCCGCGAACCACCCGGGTGTGCCTCGGACTGGACGGCGCACGCTTTCTTCGGCTCTTCAAGAGCGCCCTGGTACAGGCCGGGTAGACCCGTATGCAACCTACACGACAGACGCCCGTCCGCGTGCTCTATGACTGCGATCCCGGGCACGACGATGCCATCGCACTGGTCATGGCCCATCGCTCGCCCGATATCGAGCTGATCGGGGTCACCACCGTGTGCGGCAATGCCGAGTTGGCACGAACGACGGCGAACGCGATTCGCGTGCTCGATCTGGTCGGTGCCGACGCGGTGCCGATCGCGGCCGGTTGCGTATCCCCGCTGACCAGGGAGCTCGTGCTCGGTACCGCCGATGGACCGAGCGGGCTGGAGGGCACGCCGTATCTGCCCCCACCGAGCCGTACGGTCGATCCTCGGCACGGTGTCGACTACCTGGCGAACGAGCTGCGCGCGGCGAGCGAGCCGCTGGTGGTGGTGGCGACCGGACCCTTGACCAACATCGCCATGCTGCTGCTCAAGTACCCCGAGCTGACCAGAAAGATCGAGCGCATCGTGTCGATGGGAGGCGCGTTCTTCCGACGCGACGAGTACATCACGCCGACCGAATTCAACATCTTCTGCGATCCGGAGGCCGCCCAGATCGTCTTCGACAGCGCGATCCCCGTGTTCATGGTCGGGCTCGACGTGACGATGAAGGTGCTGGTGGAGCAGGCACAGTTTCGCGAACTGGCAAAGATCGACACCTCGCTCGGTCGGGTGGTGATCGATTGGCTCGAATTCTACGAAAAGCTGCACCGCGGCCAGATGGGTGTCGGTGGAGCGCTGCACGATCCGCTGGCGATGGCCGTGCTGATCGATCCCGATCTTGTCGAGTTCCGCAGCGCCCGGGTCGACATCGATCTGACGGCCACGCACGTGTTCGGCGCAACCGTTGCCGACTATTGGCAGCAGAGCGACGAGGACGACAATGTCATGGTGGCCACATCGGTCAATGCCGATCGCTTCTTCGAACTGCTCTACGCTCTGCTGCGCGACACGGATACACCGCCTGCAGGAACCGCCCGCGAGGAATCCCGATGAACGATGTGTTCTCAGCCCACAGGAACGAAAGCTCCACGCGTTTGCGCACCGATGTCACCGCCATCGTCGTCGTCGACATGATCAACGAGTTCTGCAAGCCCGGTGGTCGCATGGTGCTGCCGGGCTACGAGACCTTGCTGCCGTTTCAGCTCGAAATGGTGCACCTCGCGCGGCGTCTGTCGATACCGGTCATCTGGATCGTCGACTCGCACAGAAGGAACATGCGTCGGGATCGCGAGTGGCTGAAACGCACACCGCATTGCGTGGAGAACACGTGGGCGACCGAGGTGATCGAAGAGCTCGAGGCGCGCGAGGACGACCTGCACGTCGTCAAGCACCGCTACTCGGGGTTCTTCCAGACCGACCTGGATCTGCTGCTGCGGGACATGCTCATCGAGCAGCTGGTGGTGTTCGGCGTGGTCACGAACATCTGCGTGCGCTCGACCGTGCACGATGGGTTCTTTCTCGGATACGACTGCGTGGTACCCCACGATGCCTGCGCCGGAACCAGCGCACGTGAGCACGTGTCCACGCTGTACGACATCGCGACGCACTTCGGCATCGTCTCCGACACCCGATCGGTGGTGAACGGACTGCAGAACGGCTCGGAGATCGACAATCAGGTGTTCGAAGGCGAGCTGCCCGGCGCCCCGATGCCCGGGAGCGTGATGGCGTGAGTCGCTCCAAGATCCTGCCGGGCGTCTCGTCGCATGGGTCGATCGCTGCATGGGCATGAAGGACTCACCCGTCAGCGCCGCACGACGCACCCGTCGACGTTCTCGCAAGGAGGTGGAACGCGTACTCGCCCGTGACGACGTCGCCTTGGGCGACCACAGCGCGCATCTGATTCGGCGTGCGCATCAGCGCGCCTCGATGCTCTTTCACGAGGCGTTCCAGGCGCACCGGCTGACACCGACGCAGTACGCGGTGCTGGGCGTGCTGCTGCGCTTGGGGCAGCTGTCGCAGCGCGAGTTGGGTGAGGCGACTGCCATCGACACGGCCTCGCTGAGCCCGATGCTGTCCCGGTTGACCGACGACGGGCTCGTACGCCGGGTACCCTCGTCACGTGATCAACGGGTGAATCTTGTCGATCTCACCAATGCGGGCGTCGAGATCGCGATCGAGGGGTTGCCGTTGTCCCGCCAAGTCAGCGAGCAGGTGCTCGCACCTCTGACCGCGCGGGAGCGGGATCGCTTCATGACCCTGCTCGGCAAGCTGGGCTGAAATTGCCTGCGGCGGCCGCAGGCTCGCCGCGACGATGGAGAGAGGTAGCGATGGTCGAGTTCAAGGTGAGGAAGATTGTCACAACCGTCGAGGAGATCCGCCATGAGGGCGGGCCACCGCCGGCGACCCCGAGGCATCGAGGAGTTGTCATGGCTCTGGTGTCGAACCCGTACGCTGGTCGTTACGTGGAGGAGCTTCAGGAGGGCATGAAGGCTCTGGAAGGTTTCGGTCTGGAGATGACCGATCGGCTGATCGAGGCACTCGGCGGTGACGTGTCGCGAATCGACGCCTATGGCAAGGGGGTGATCGTCGGCACCGGTGGCGAGCTGGAGCACGGTGCGCTGTGGCACGTTCCGGGCGGTTACGCGATGCGTGCGCGGTTGGGCGAGGCGAAGGCGATCGTTCCGTCGGCCAAGAAGGTGGGGCCGGTGGGCGGCCGCCTGGACGTGCCGATCGGTCATATCAACGCCGCCTACGTCCGGAGCCACTTCGACGCGATGGAGATCGGTGTGTCCGACGGGCCTTACCCGGACGAGCTGCTCCTATGCCTTGTCATGGCGTGCGGCCCCCGTGTGCACGCTCGGATGGGCGGACTCGGCGCCGACGAGATCTCGGCCCACGACGGGCTGCGATGAACCTGGGTGCTCAGCGATCGGCCTTCTGCGCAGAGGTGCGCAGGGCGCGTGTGGCGATCTCATCAGGATCGCCGGAATCGGTGACGATCACCACGCCGAAGCGCTCGCTCACCTGCTCGGCGGTGTAGTAACCGAGGGCCACATCCCGAGCAACCTTCGACGCATCGCGCTCGAAGGCCGGGCCATAGCCGCCCCCACCGGGGGTCTCCACGCGCACTCGATCGCCCGGCTCCAAGGCAAGGCCCTGCTCCTTGCTGTGGTGCGCCGGGCGATGTGTGCCCGAAGCGCGGATCACGGTAATCGAGCCCGGCTCGCCGTCCTGACCGCCAAGCGCCCCCAAGGGGCCGAATCGGCAGTGGTCCATGACGAAGGAGGCGCTGGCCTCGCCGCGTAAAAGCTCGACATCGTAGATCAGCCCGAAGCCGCCACGCGTCGTGCCCGCGCCGCCGGAACCTTCGCGCAACGCGTACTCGTTGAAGAGCACCGGAAACGCCTGTTCGGTGATCTCGATGGGCGGCGACTTCGAAATCCCGATCGTCGAGCACCCGTTGCTCAGTCCGTCGCCGGCCACGTTTCCGCCGTAGCCACCACCGGAGATCTGATACATGACGTAGTCCCCGCCACGTTCCGGATCGTGGCCCCCCAGCGCGAAGTTCCCGCTCGTGCCGGCGGGGGAGGCCGTCACCGCCTCCGGAATGGCCTGAACCAGCGCGGCGAACACGGCCTCGGCGATCCGCTGGGAGACCTCGGCCGCACAACCGGAGACCGGCGCAGGATACCGGGCGTGCAGGAACGTCCCGCTCGGGTCTAGCACGTCGAGCGGCTCGAATGCACCGGCACTCAGTGGGATGTCCGGAAAGATGTGGCGCACCGCGAGATACACCGATGAGTGCGTTGTCGCGAGTACGCAGTTCATCGGCCCCTTGCACGGAGGGCTGGAGCCCGTGAAATCGAACACCAGGTTGCACTCGGCCGTACGCGTTACCGCAAGCTCGATCACCAGGGGCTCGTTGACGACACCATCGGAGTCCAGATACGCCCGACTTCGGTAGGTGCCCTCGGCGATGCGCCCGATCCTGTCACGCATCTGTTGCGCCGAGCGGGTCTTCAGCTCGTCGATAGCCTGCTGCACGATGCTGTCGCCATAACGATCGAGCACCTCGCCCAAGCGTTCGTGGCCGACTGCAAGCGCTGCATGCTGGGCGTGAATATCGCCGACCCGCTGCTCGCTGACACGCACGTTGGACAGAATGATCGCGACGAGCTCCGGGTCCAGAGCGCCGCGTTTGAACAGCTTCACCGGCGGGAATCGAAGTCCTTCCTGTTCCACGGCAGTGGCAGAGGCCGAAAAGCCGCCGGGGACCGCGCCGCCGATATCCGGCCAGTGGCCCACGTTCGAGAGCCAGCAGAACAGCGCGCCCTGGCGAAATACCGGCATGGAGAAGCGAACATCCATCAGATGGGTGCCACCAAGATAGGGATCGTTGACCGCATAGACATCGCCAGGCTCGGGCGGCAACGCTCGCCCGTCGTCGATGTACTCGATGAGCGTCCGGGTGGAGGCGGCCATCGTGCCGACGAACACGGGCAGTCCGCCGAGCCCCTGGGCTACCAGCGAGCCGTCGGAAGCGGCGTAGATGCCGTCCGAGCGATCGTCGGCCTCGGAGATGATCGGCGAGAACGCCGCTCGGGAGAACGCAAGATCCATCTCGTCGCAGACCTGTTGCAACGATGACTGGATAACCGTGAGCGTGATGGGATCGAGCACTTTCATCGCTCGGTACGCCCGAGCGTGACGAGCAGGTTGCCCGACGGGTCGCTCTCGAAGCGATCGGCGGGCCCCAGGACGGTCGTCGCATCCAGTTGCTCGAAGACGGCTGGGCCGATACCTGACGCATTGGCGGGCAGGTGCTCGCGTCGGTACACCGGTGTGTCCTGCCAGCCGTCGTCGAACCAGACCGGTCGTTGCTCAACTTGCGCATCCTCAAGTCGCGCCACACGCCCGCCCGACGGTATCAGCTCGCACAGATCGAGCTTGTGTCGAATGCCCGTCACGCTCGTTCGCACGTTCACCAGCACCGCGCGAATCTGCTCGAGACGTACACGGAACCGCTGGGAATAGGCTGCCTCGAAGCGTTGCTGAAGCTCTGCCGGATCGATGTCGACGGCCGTCAGGGGCACGCGCAGCAGGTGCGTCTGCCCGGCGAACTGCATGTCGGCCGAGTGCTCGATCTCGATGCGCTCGGGCCGTACCGATTCTCGCGCTATAGCTGCACGCCCCGTCGCCGCCTGGGTCTCCAGCAGCCGGCGGACATCGTCGACAACGATGTCCGGAACGGCACATCCGACAGTTGCCACGTAGTCGTGGCGCAGATCGGCCACGACGCAGCCGATGGCATTCGAGATGCCGGGACGTGGCGGGACGAGCACGGCGGACATGCCGAGTTCCCGCGCCACATCGACCGCGTGCAGGGGGCCTGCGCCACCGAAGGCGAAGAGCGTGAACGTCCGCGGATCGTGACCCTTGGCCACCGACACCATGCGGATCGCGCCAGCCATCTTGAGATTGACCACGCGCAGGACGGCAGCCGCACACCCCACGGCGTCCCGATCGAGCCCGCTGCCAAGCTCTCGCACGAACGACTGCGCGATGTGCTCGCGCGATGCCATCTGGTGCGCGCCGGCGATGCGCCCGACGTCGAGCCGTCCGAGCAGCACGTTCGCATCGGTGATCGTCGGCTGCGTGCCGCCGCGGCCGTAGGCGATCGGGCCGGGCACCGCGCCTGCACTGTCCGGCCCGACCCGGAGCAGCCCGGCCGTATCGATGTGGGCGATCGAGCCACCACCGGCACCGATGGTGCGAACGTCCACCATCGGCACGTGTATCGGCATGGCGTACTCGATCTCGGTCTCGTCGGTGACCAAGGGCAGATGATCGCGAACGAGTGCCACGTCGGTGGAGGTTCCGCCCATGTCGTAGGTGATCACACGGTTCACCCCCGCGATTCGAGAGGCATGTGCTGCACCGATGACGCCGGAGGCCGGTCCGGACATGACGGTCTTGGCCGCCTCGCGGGCGACTAGCCGCGAGGAGATCGTCCCGCCGTTACCGTTCATGACCAGAAAATCGCGCGGGTAACCCTGACGGTGGAGCGCGGAGCGCAATCGGCCCAGATAGCGTTCCAGTATCGGGCGGACGGAGCCGTTGACGACGGCGGTGACACCGCGCTCGTACTCCCGGGCCTCGCTCACGAGCGAGTGAGCGCTCGTGACATTCTCGTCCGGCCACAGATCGAGCGCGATCTTTTCCGCGAGCCGTTCGTGAACCGGATTGCGGTACGCATGCAGGAAGTGGATGACGAGCGACTCGCAACCGGCCGCGAGCAGCTCCGTCACCGCGTCGCGCACGCCCATCTCGTCGAGAGGACGCAGCACGCGCCCCGATGCATCGATGCGCTCGTCCACCTCCAGCCGCAGCCGGCGCGCCACGAGCGGTTCGAAGTGTCCGAACAGGCCGTAGGGGGTCGGCCTGGTGCGGCGCCCGAGCTCAATCACGTCGCGAAAGCCACGCGTGGTTATCAGGCCCGTTCGGGCGAGTTTGCGCTCGAGAATTGCGTTGGTGGTGACCGTCGTGCCGTGCACGATCAGATCGAGCGAGGTGATCGGACGCTCCGACCGCTCCAACACGGCGAGCACGCCGAGCGACTGATCGGCCGGCACCGTCGGCGTCTTGCCGATCTCGACCGTGCCGGTGCGCTCGTCCACGATGACCAAGTCGGTGAACGTACCACCGACATCGATACCCGCGACGACCCCGGTGGCGGTGCTGTCGCGCGCAGCATTGCCCCGCTCGGCGTGCGCTGTCACGAACGGGGCGACACGCCAGAACAGGGGTACCGTCCGCAGATAAACCGGAGCTGGAAAACCGTTCGCATACGAAGTAGTTTACGCGACAAGGAATGCTTTGGCAGTCACCTGAACGGTGCTGCCGGCAGTTTGCCGGGATGCGCGCTTGGCGCCGAGTGGGAGCCGATCGGGCTTGAGGCTCGCAAGCGCCAGCTCGATGTGGGCTTCGCTTCGATACCGGACGAAAAGGAACGCGCGCGGTCCTTTGCCAATCGGAATCTGCACGGCGCTCATGTGTCCTTCCTCCGGGTCGATGAACCACGCGTGGTCGGAGCGACAACGAGTGAGACGCTGAGACCCGTTATAACCGAACGCGGTGCCGATCATGTAAGTCACGTGGCAAGGCGGCCGTGACGCGCTTCGTCGAACCGGACTGGTTCGACGTCCACCAGGAGCAAGAAGAAGGGCGTGACGCTGCAGCGGCTCTGGGCCGAGCACGCCGATGCGGTCGGTGAGCGAGCGCAACGACGCCGCCGGAGCGTTTTCTCGAACGGCTCTCGGCGCGGTTCGACGATCAGTGCCGCGCCGTCCTGGACGACCTTTTCAGAACGCCAATCTTGCGCGAAACCCCACGCTCGTCTACGTCATGCAGACGATGCTGCTGCACGAGCTGTACCTTGCCGAGATCCGGCTGAAGGTCGGCGGCGAGCGACTCGCCGAGCTCGGAATCGACTTCGCGTCGCTGCGCGCGAAGCACCGGCCCGAGCGGCACGGGCGGCACATGGAGGGCGGCGCTGGCTGGGCTCGCTCGAGCGCAGCGGACGGATCAGCGTAAGTCCTTCAGCAGCGCCGCATCCGGACGCGACGCGCATGAGACTGGGTGGCGTCGGCGAGCCGCGGCTCGGCTCCCGACCCGGCACGCGATCCGCAGCCGGCACTTGGCCCACGGAGGCTCCATGGCACGGTTCGGCTACCACGTCAGCCACGAGCAGTTCGATCCGAGCGATCTGCTCGGCTGGGTGCAGCATGCGGAGCGCGCGGGCTTCGAGCTGTGCACCGCCTCGGATCACCTGCACCCCTGG
>Ga0209303_1000626_pt1 | contig 26186 bp, 18 predicted proteins | sample SidtaG_3_FD_187449 | JGI IMG/M metagenome (GOLD analysis project Ga0209303, IMG submission 187449) | Marine algal microbial communities from Sidmouth, United Kingdom - Sidmouth_Asex1 metaG (SPAdes) (version 2) | ecosystem: Host-associated > Algae > Red algae > Unclassified | place: Sidmouth... | reverse complement strand
TAGAAATTTTAAGTTAGATCTTTACCAACATGAAATTTATGTATTTACCCCAAAAGGGGAATTGAAAATACTACCGCAAGGTGCCTCTGCATTGGATTTTGCTTTTGATATACATACCGATATTGGCGCAAAATGTATTGGCGCAAAGGTAAATCATAAGTTGGTGCCTATTAGCCATAAATTAGTAAATGGTGATCAAATTGAAATAATAACTTCTAAAAAGCAAAAACCTTCGGATGATTGGTTGAAGTTTATTATAACCTCAAAAGCACGAGCAAAAATAAAATCTGCCTTAAAGGAAGAAAAAAGAAAAATTGCAACTGACGGAAAAGAAATTTTATTTAGAAAACTAAAGCAATTCAAATACAAACCTACGGCAGATTTTTTGAATGATTTATTAACCCACTACAAAAATGATGATTTGTTAGATTTGTATTTTAACATTGCTAACCGAGATGTTAATTTGGAAGATATAAAGCGAATTGAAGTAAAAAACAACAGAATAGTTTTTAAGCGTGATACTGAAGCACTAAAAGAGCAAAATAAAATAAAAACTACCGAAATAAGCGGTACACCTAACGATGTGGTGTTGTTTGGAGATGTTGGTGATAAGTTAGATTATAGTATGGCTAATTGCTGTACGCCTATACCTGGCGATGATGTTTTTGGTTTTATTACCATTGGCCAGGGTATAAAAATTCATAGGAAAAATTGCCCTAATGCACCCGACTTAATTGGCAACTATGGCTACCGTGTAATAAAAACAAAATGGTCTCGTAAAAAGAGTATTGCTTTTCTTTCGGGCATTAGGGTAACTGGGTTAGATGATGTGGGGGTTATTCAAAAAATAACTAATGTTATTAGTAAAGATTTAAAGGTGAATATGCGTTCTATATCAATTGACGCTAGTGAAGGTATTTTTAAAGGCCACATAATGGTTTATGTTGATGATACCAAACAGCTTCAAAAATTAATTAATAAACTTAAAAAAGTAGATGGCATCATTTCGGCTAGTAGGTTTGACAAATAGCTGAGGTTTATTGTTGCTCAAATTATTAAACCACGCTTACATTAACCCTGCAATGTTGGGTAACATACCATCGGTGGCTGCTTTTATTTTTTCTTCTGCGGTGGCTTCTGCGGTTTCTATGGTGCGGTTAATGGCTACAATTAGTAAGTCTTCTAACTCTTCGGCATTTTCTGCGGTTATTAGTTCGCTTGCTATATCAATGTTTTTTACGGTTTTGTTGGCCGTCATTGTAACTTTTATTCTTCCATTTGGTGATTGGCCGGTAACATCAATTGTGTTTAAGCTTTGTTTTACGGTTTCCATTTTTTCTTTCATTTCTGAAACTTTACCAAACATATCAAACATAATATTTTATTTTTTTGCTAAGATAAGCATTGTTTTAAAAGTAGCGTGATAAGTAAATATTAGATTTGTAAGAAAAGAAATGTTTGCCACGAGTTTTAAGGTTTGTGGATTAGCCCCGACAGTAGCGGATATCCTTTTTGTGTAATTTATGGAGCAAAAAGATAGTAGCGGATGGCGGGTAGAAGGTTTTTTAGAGGTTAGTGCTTTCGCTTCAAAAAAAAAATAGCACTGACATTTTTAGGTAGAAATGTCAGCGCTAATAATGTTTTATCGCATTATGTACAACTTGCCAAAACCTGATTTGTGGTAGGCTTCTTCTGTATCGGTGCTGCCGTTTAATTCACTATAAATGTTGTAATATTCTAAGGCTTCGCCTTGGTTGCTGGCAATTACTCTAAACAGGTAAACACCGTTACCTAATATGTTGCCATATTGGTCTGTTCCATCCCATTTATAATCGGTAATGTTGCGGCCAATAGCTAAGTTGCCAATTTCGCTTTTGTCTATTTCTCTAATAATTTTACCGGTAACGGTTAGTATTTGAATTTTAAATACGTCTGGCACTTTAGCTCCACTTAAAGTAAACAAAAACTGGGTGGAGGAGGTAAAAGGATTTGGATAATTATAGATGTGTGAGATGGCGGCTTCATTATTAATCTCAAAGGTAATGGTATAATCTAAACTGCCTGCTAAGTTACCGCTTTGATCACTTGCTTTTACAGTCATTTCATAAATTCCATTTTGTAGAAATTGTTCGTTAATAATTATTTGGGCTAAGTTTTCTTCGCTAAGCTTATCTGGGTCGGCAGGTATAAAGGTTACAAAATCGTTATTGTTAAAGCTAACTTCTTGCTCGGTACCATCTGGATAAGTGAAAATAATGTTAGCAATTGTGGTATCAGTTAGTGCTAAGTTTGGATTATCGTCTCGAATTTCAACTACAATTTCGGGTTCGGCTGCTACTAAATCGCCATTTAATATGTGTTCGCCATCGAAAGTAACATCTAACAATGGGTTGGTGGCATCGCCTTCAATGTATAAAGGTATTATTAATATATTGTTAAATCCAAGTTTTTCTATTTGATAATATGGGTTGTTTGCTAAAGGGTTTAAGTTAATATATAAGTAATGAATGCCTGAAAGTTGTGGCACTTCAAAGGAACCATTTGAAGTTATCATTTCGCCTGCTGCAATTGGGCTTTGTAAGGCGGTTCCAATATCGTAACCTATGTTGTTAACATCTCGCAACTCGTAAACCAGTAATACACTATCTGCATTTACGCCACTTAAATTTTCTATGGCTAAACTGATATCGTAAATTTGCCCGCCTTTTAGGGTGTCTAAAGGTGTGTTACTATTGGCATCAAAGGTTGATAAATCGGTTATATTATTAAATGCAAAACCGCTATTTAAATTAAAAGAAAGTTCGGTAACACCTTCGTAATTTACGCGCCAAAAATTTAATTGAGGGGGCGTATTGTTTACAAAATCTGATGATACCAGTTCTAACCTTAAATAAGGATAAAACAAAGCGTTCAATTGCGGTATACTTGAAAGCACGGTTACTGCTTCTGTTGTGGTTAGCAATAATTCTTCTGCTCCATTTGGCTTTACACCGTAAACGTTTAAGTTAAATTCGTCTGTTGAAATACCTGCATTTTCTAAACTATACACATCTAAAAACAAGGTTTCCCACTCGCTTGCTGGGCCAATTAAGGTTGATTCGAAACTTCCTTCTACCCAGTTACTTTCAATGTTTTGATCAAAAGAAAGTACATCGCTTATTGAGGTTCCAATTTTTACAATTGGGTCAAAATTACGATCTCCTTTTTTGGTAAAACCCAAAAATGGGACATTTTGTTTAATATTTCTTAGGCTCTGAATGCCCATTTCTTCTAAACGAGTATATATTCTATTTTGGAAAGATAAAAAATTGTCTCTTTCTTCCATTCCGTGGTTTTGAATACTTTTTACTAACACATAAAACCCTTCTGGAATTGCATCAATAAAGTTGCTAATATTGTTTAAATCTTCTTGTGTTTTGGTTTCGAAATCGAAGGCAGGTGTATCGGCCGAACGGCAATGTATATTTTTGTATTGAGCCTTAGATTTTCTATCGCAACATACACTTGATGATACTCCTGTAGAATTTACAAAACACTCCGGATCCTCTAAATCAGCAATATTTACTGCACTAATAAAACTTAGCCGTGGCCTAAAGGTAACTGGGTCTAATATAACAAATTGAATTCCTCCATCAAACAATCCGTTGCACGATCCTTCGCCAAGGCACGACCAAGTAACATCTCGAACATTATTAATGTCTACATATACATCGGCCCAACCGTAAGCAGGGTCAAGGCCTCCTTCACCGCCTAAATAACCTGCAGATGCCTTTATGCTGTTAACATTGCCAGAATATTCGAAACTACGTTGAAGGCTGTCAATGCTCATATCATCTGATTTGGTGCCGCTTAAATATTGGTAATAATGACTTTGGTTCCAACCTTCTTTTAAATCTTTGTTATAAATAAATGAACTGGTTCTAAATTCGGCTACGTTTTGTGTGGTAGTACCAATACGCCAATAATATACCACACCATTTAAGTTTTCATTGGCAAAATTAACAGGCGGAGCCCACTGCAACACGCCACCTGATGAGGTTATCGTATCCGTTTCTAAAAGATTACTATTAAATAAAGTGGTAGTATCTATTTGAAAAACAAATTGATTTGAAGCCGCAAAAGGGTCTCCTGTTGTAGCTTTTAAAGTTACCTCTGGTTGATTTACAATTCCATAATTACAAGGCGCAACTGGTATAATATTATCAGAGGTGATAAATAGCTCTGTAGTGGCACTATTGTTTATTTCACATAGTTCACTTATTTCATTGTCGCAATCTAAATAAACTGTTATTTCATTAGTACCAAAACCTGTAATTGGGTCTGTATAAATATTTAAAGAATAAATATTTTCGTAGTTTGATAGTTTTATAGGTTTTTTTATGATGCTTTTTACTATTCCATCTGGGTATTTTCGATCAATACACACCGTAACCAGTTCATCACTTTTAAAAGTACCTAAATTAGATATATTTATGTTAAGCTTAAAGGAATCTAATCTGGTAGAAATAACAGATGGCTCAAACGAAATATCATTATCTGCTATTTCAAATTCGGGTTTCGGGGTATAATTAAGTATTACTGCCGGGTCACCTTGCAACACCATTTCTTCTGCAGTAATGGTAATACCTTTACCACCTTCTACATAAGTATTGTTAATGGTGTTTACCATATGAGAGCCTATCGATTTATTATAATTTTTGTATGAAATTTGCTCGTAAATACTCTCGGTATAAATATCTAAAAAAGCAGGAAAACCAAATTGAACTGCTGCTAAGTAGCCTATTGCGCCTGCATCTGCTTCTAAAACCCAATCTTCTGACATTGATATCCGCTCCTCATCTGCAAAAGACTTATGGATATCACCTACAAAACAAGAATTGGCAATTATAAAAGGATATTTACCTTTGTTATAGTAATCTTTAGCAAGGCCCATATCTACCTCCCAAACTAAATTACTCGAATGACCAAAGAAGCATATTAAACCTAAGCCAACATCATTTATCAACTCTTCCATTCTTTCTTTAGGTGGTTTCTCAATAGGGGTATCGTTTTCTTTAAATAAATTATATGCGGTTGCACCGTACAAACTATCTCCAATTATTTTTGCATAGTTGTTTAGGTAAACGGCAAACTCATCTTGTTGGGCTTTATTATTGCCTCCTGCAATGTGTAATACGTGTTTTTTCCAATCTAAGCTATTAACATCGCAAGTATTAAAATCTACACCTTCGTATTCTTTTACTTTATTTAAATATGCAGCAATTTGCGTTGAAGAGGAGGCACTTAAACGGCCAACAGCTACTTTAGGTAAATGATCTCCTTTTAAAATACCAAACTGCATATCAGATGGGGTGTCGCCATAAGTTGGTACTAAATTTTTAGTCCAGTTAACTGGATTTAGCCTGCATTTAGAATTTTTTATTGACTTACCAATTAAAAACAAATTTTTGACCTCTAATGTCCAAGTAGTGGCTGCGTAGCTTACAAAATTTTTAATCGCTAATGGATGTTTTCGAATACCGTGTGCAAATTGATCGTATAACAACTCAACATCTACTGCTATAGTTTTATGATTTCCACCTCCTATTGATGCCCGATAGTCGGCATAATCTTGCACATTTCCGCTTTCAATAAATTCATCTTTCGAAATGATAATATAGTTAGCTTCGTTTTCTGGCTTACTAAAATCAATAAATCTTCTTTTTTCTAAAGTGGTAATTTCATTAATATTATCACTTGTATTTTGGTAGATAAAAATGTTTCGGTTAAGGTTGTTGGCAGCAGGTAAGTTATAACTTATTGTATTGTTGTTTACGATGCTTTCCATTCTAATGCCGTTAGCCAAATCTAACAATATTGGTGGCTGTCCGCCAGTTTCAAAGTTTTGTATTTCAATTAAATCATTTATTGCGCCACTGGCGTCAACATTCATTTTAAATTGATTATACCCAGCTAAATCAAAATTACGAGGGTAAGTAATATATACGTAAGAAAGCGTATTTCTATCTACTCTGGAAGCAAAACCTAAAGCGGTAAAATTTACTGTAGTGGCTGGCGCATTTATATAGCTTAAATCTAAATTTTTAATACTTTTTAGCACGCCATAGCCTTCGTATTTTGTTAATTCTATTTCCCTATCACTAACCGTAACCTTAACTGTATGGTCATCTTGAATTGTAAAATCGTCGGAACCACCAACTATTTTATATTCAATAGAAGCATTTGGGCCACTCGCATATAAATTAGGTGTCGGTATCTCCACATTAAGCGTATTAGGAGCTACAGATGCATTAACAGCAAAGGTGAGGCCTACAAAACCTTCACCAGGTTCGTAATCAGAATAATTAATACTTGCTCCACTAAAACGCCCTCCTAAACCTAGTGCAAACTGGTTTCTTCCTTCATAAATAGCTTTATGCATAAAATAATTTTTAGCTGGTGGGGCTTCTAACAAACTATTTGGTGTTTGTTTTAGGCGTAAGTTCTGTTGGCTGGCATCAATTGCTAAAAAATAAGTTGCGGTATCGGTAAATAAACTCATATTGGTATGCAATTGATCTTCTGGATCTTTAAATAATTGTGTATCAAAGTTACCATCTAATTCTTTTGCATAAAATTCTATATAATCATCGTTTTCGAAGGTTGTATTTTTTGAAACGTAGATAGGAATTTCTTTACCATCTGTATACATTTTATAGGCTGCACCATTGGTTAATATTCCATTCGCCTCCAATGTGCTTTTGGATATACGATAAACACCTTCTTTTACAATTTTTATTTTATGGTAATCTCTTTCATAATCAAACCAACTATTTGAAAAATCGTTTTGAGCAAAAGCATTTTGAAAAACGATCGCTATGAAAAACGTGATAGTTAAAGTAAAAAACTGTTTCATATTAAATGATTGTGATGGTATTTAAATTCTGCCTCTGTTAAAATTGATATCAAACATTAAACTAAATATATGACTATATATACCTGATTCGCTAAATTGACCAAAGCGAGTTAAGGCATAGTCAATATGCAAATCTTGTATTTTAAGCCCTAAGCCCAAATTTGGTTGAATAAAGATAGTTGATTCTCCTGATATATTTGCTCCTTTCTGGTAGTTGTTTAATCCTCCTCTTACATACACCATATTTGCTATATTTAGTTCTATACCCAATTGCGGATCTATACTAACTGGGCCGCTAATTAAAACGTTTCTTCGTCCATCGGTTGTAACAACGCCGTCAAACTCGGCAGTTAAACTAATTTTTTCTGTAAAAGGTATGTTATAAGCAAAGCCTAAAATAACGCTTGGGTATACTATTTCGGTGCTTTTTACAGGAATTACGTTGCCTGTTGAGGCTAAAACTTGCTTTTCTTCATCCGTAAAGTTAAAATTCCAGGCTAAAATTGTGGTAGATATATCTTTTAACATTAGGCCTAAAGATAAATTGTCTAATTTATATTGAGCTCCGGCATCTAAGCCAAAACCAAAAGCTGTTGTAAAGGTGCCTGCCTTTCGGTAATATAGTTTGGCATTTACACCGCCATTTAAGTTTTTAATATTAAAAATGTTTTTTTGAGCAAATGAACCGATAAAGCCATAATCTGCACTTGAAAAGAAGGTAACCCTTTCTGGGTAAAATATACCGGAGCCGTCAACCGCAAATAAAGTGTTAGGAATGCCGTCTACCGCATTTCTCATTATTGAAAAGCCGACTACACTTTTTTTATTGTTTAACCGAAAAGCACTTGATAGGTAATCAAATTTAGAAATGCTGGCAAATAGTTCTGCGTGCATAAATGCAGGCTGAATTTTGGCTTCAATACTGGCCAAACCCGCTGGGTTCCAATAACCTGCTGTGGTGTTATTAACTGTAGCGGTAACTGCATTACCCATTGCATAGGCTCTGGCCCCAATACCAACATTTAGTTGATTATTGGCTAAATTTTGGGCCGTTACATTGTTAATTATAAAACTTACTAGCAGTAAGTTAAGTAGTTTAAAAAGAATTTTCATATCGGCTTTAAAAAATTAGCAGTAATTATTTGACTGCAAATTTATTAATATAAGTACATATTTTAGAACAAACGGTACGTTTAATACTAAAATTGTATTTGGTTTAAAAAAAGATCTTTTTTAAGATTATGCTGTATGGCTAATCGTCACGATTATTGTTGGTTAAATTGCTTCTTTAACTTAAATAAGTGCTTGGCAAAAAAAAAGATCTTATCGAAGTAAGATCTTTTTTCAAAATGAGAGGTTTGGGTTTTATTCAATCAATCCCAGCTTAAGTCTTGATCTTTTTTGTCTTGTGTAACATTGATATCTTCATTTTCGCTGGTGGTGTCTTCTGTTTCAAATTCTTCGTTATCTTTTATTTTGGTTTCATCGTTACCTTCAGTTTTAAATTCATTATTACTTTCGGTTTCGTATTCTTCTCTAATGGCGTTACCATTTTCATCGTACTCAATTGTTTGTACAGGCCTGGTAAATTCATCGTAATCATAATTGGGCATTAATTCCTTTATATGACCTACTACATCTTCTATAGCATTTATAAACTTGTGAAAGTCTTCTTTGTAAACGTGTACTTTATGTCTTTCATAACTTTCAGAATCAAATTTTTTCTTACTTTCTGTAATTGTTAAAAAAAACTCTTCATTCTTAGTAGATCTTACATCAAAAAAGTAAGTTCTTCTTCTTCCGGCTCTAATAACTTTTGAGTAAACCCCGGTTGGTTTTTTATAATCTTTCTCCTCCATAACTTATTTATGTTTAGTTCAAAATGTTCATCAACTATTATGTGTAGCACTACTATTTAACTTACCGCATATTGCTGCTCTTTAAATAGCTCTGCATAAACAAAATTATTATTCATTAGCGTCTTATGTTGGCCTTTAGCAACTACCGTGCCATTTTCTATCATTACTATTTTATCAAACTCATCTAATGCAAATGCTCTGTGTGTTACAAATATTACCGTTTTATTTTTCCAGTTGGTTTTGAGGTTATTAAAAATGGTTTTTTCGGTATTTGCATCTACCGCCGAAAGGCTATCATCTAAAATTAAAATATTTGCTTTTTTAAGCAAGGCTCTAGCAATTGAAATACGTTGCTTTTGTCCACCAGAAAGGGTAACTCCCCTTTCACCAACCATTGTTGTATACTTATATTTAAAATTTTCTATTTCTGAATGTACACTTGCAGCTTTAGCTGATGACTCAACTTGCTGAAAATCAATTTCTTTTACACCAAAATTTATATTATTCATTATGGTGTCAGAAAAGAGGAAAACATCTTGAGGTACAAATGCTATACTTGTTCTTAGGCTTTCCAATTCAATATCTTTTATAGGTTTGTCATCAATTTTTAGTTCACCTTCATCTATGTCATACATTCTCAACAACAGATCAATTAAGGTGGTTTTTCCACAACCTGTTCTACCAACTAAAGCTATTTTTTCACCGGCTTTTATTTCTAAATTTAAATTATTTATTGCTTTAATACCAGAATCTTGATATTTAAAGTGTACATTTTTGAATACAATATGTCCATTTAATTGTACATTTTTATGGTTGTTACTTTCTATTAAAGGTTGTGTTTGTAAAAACTCATTTATACGTTTTTGAGAGGCTGCAGCTTGTTGAATTAGTGATGCCACCCACCCTACAGAAGCAACTGGCCACGTTAGCATATTTACATAAATAACAAACTCTGCAATGTTGCCAGCCGTAATGTTGCCTTTTGCTACCTCAATACCGCCAATATAAATGGTAAGTATGGTGCTTAGGCCTATCAAAAGTATCATTAATGGAAAAAAAAATGCCTGTATACGGGCAAGCTTTAAACTTTGTACTTTATATTCTTCACTTTCTTTTGTAAAGTATTTTGATACTGGCCATTCTTGAACATAAGTTTTAACTACTCTTATGCCGTTATAATTTTCTTGGGCAATATTGGTTAGTTTTGATAATTGAGCTTGTATTGTTTGACTGCGTTTGTTTATAATTTTGTTAATGTAAAATATGGAAAAAGATAGAACTGGCAATGGTAATAACACATAAAATGTTAATTTAGGGTTTACAGAAAGCATAGTGCTAACAACTATAATAAATAATACCGTTGTATTAATAGTGTATAAAACCGCAGGGCCAAGATACATTCTTACTTTAGAAACATCTTCTGTTGCTCGAGACATTAAATCGCCCGTGTTATTTTTTTTAAAAAAAGAAATATCTAATTTTTGATAGTGTTCATATATTTCATTTTTAAGATCGAACTCTATATGCCGAGACATTACCACTATTGTTTGGCGCATTAAAAACATAAATAGCCCTTTTATAAGTGCCATAGCTAATATTAACAACCCAAATATTAATAAACTTTTACTTATTGAGGCTAAATGGCTGTTTTGTAAAGCGGCATCGGATATTTGCTTATACTTGGCTAAGCTGTCTTTTACCAAATCGAATGCATAGCGTACAATACGTGGTGGTATTACTCCAAAAATGTTTGAGGTAATAATAAATATGAAGCCTCCAATTAAATGAAACTTATATTTTAAAAAATATTTATTGAGATATTTTAAATACTTCACAAAGAAAAATACTATTGTAGCAACATTTGGTTTGTTTACTGTGGTAAAGATTATACTTTTGCAAAGAAAGCATTTATCAAACAAAATTAGGTATAAATCTTTTTAACAAAAAAATAAAACAGTTCTTTAAAATAGTGGGCACTACAAAAATATGTTAAACAGGCGAACATTACGAATTAAAGTATTACAAACCATTTATGGTTATGAGTTACAGCAAGATCAAACTATACAAAAATCAAAATCTTTATTAAGTTTATTAATTACAAATTATTACAAGGCTTATTTGTTAAGTCTTCAGTTTATTGTAAAAACAGCATTGTATAATCAAACTTACCGCGAAAGAATGGCTGAAAAGCACATCAAATCAAAAGTAAGTGAAAACTACCCAATTACCTTAGCAAATAATCCAATTATACAAGCCATTGAAAATGACAAAAATTACCAAACTGCAATTGAAGATACTAAGCTGCAACACCAAATTAAAGCGGAGGATTTAAAAATATTATATGGCAACTTGTCAAAAAAAGAGCAGTATAAAAATTATTTTAATGATAATGAGCTTACCTTTGAAAAGCATCAAAAAATATTAATTTACATATTTAACAAAATACTTTTAAAAAGTGATCTATTTAAAGTTCATTTTGAAGATCAGTTTATTAACTGGTACGATATTAGAGAACTGGTTTACAGATCGATTAACGACAAAATACGTGCTTGTACCACGGCAAACCTAAGTTTCTCCACTTTTTATCAGCCTTTGGGCAACGAGCGAAAGTTTTTTGCAGAATCGCTATTGATTAAAACTATAAACGCCAAAAAAAATAACTTTAACCTTATTGAACCGTTTTTAAAAAATTGGGATATTGAGCGGGTTACCACAATAGATATTATAATTTTAAGAATGGCAATAATAGAATTTTGTGAATTTGGCGAGATACCAGTAAAGGTTACCATTAACGAATACATTGAGTTATCAAAAATTTACAGCACACCAAAAAGTAAAGAATTTATTAACGGTATTTTAGATAAATTGATGAGAAATTTAAAAGAAAGTGGAAAAATTAAGAAAACAGGTAGAGGTTTGTTAAATTTATAGCAAATTTTAATAATCATTAAGTAAAATAAAGGTATCGGTAAATTTAATTTCCGTTCTAAAGCATAGGATGAACATAAAAATGAGAAAGTATTTTCTGTTAGCAATAGTAACTGGTTTTGTATTTATTGGATGCCAGCAGGTAGAAGATACAAATTCAACTTCAAATATAAAACAACTTAATAAGGTAACATTAACAAAAAAGGAAAATGAGCTTGTAGCCAAGCAAAAAACAGTGATTAAACCATCTGTTTCTGCTAAAATTGATACTACTGCTACCAACAAAATTGAAAAGCAAATTGATAATAAACAAGTATTAAAGCCTGCACCAAAACCTATTAAAGAAAAAATAGTTATAAAAAAGAAGACTGAAGTAAAAAAACCTGAAAAGAAACTTTCAACAGATCTAATAAAAAACACCAAAACAGCAGCGAAAAAAAAGAAGCCTAAAGGGCCTCTGCCAAAATTAGAATTTGAGTACAAAAGCTTTCAATTTGGCACGGTAGACGAAGGTGATACTGTTACACACAAATTTAAATTTAAAAATATAGGAGATGCCCCCGCCATAATTTCAGATGCTTCTTCAAGTTGCGGCTGTACCGTGCCAAGCTATCCTACAAAACCAATAAAGCCTGGCGAAAGTGGAGTAATTGAGGTGATTTTTAATACCAAAGGCAAACTGCTTGAACAAAAAAAGAGTATTACCTTAACTGCCAATACCGAACCTAAATACAATACACTTTATTTAGAGGGTTTGGTTTATAGAAGACCTGTTGAAGAACAAGAAGAAGAGGAAGAAGAAAAGAAAGGGAAATCATCAAAAAATAAAAAAAATGCTAAAAAAGATACCCTTAACTTAAAACAAGAAAGCACCAACACTAAAGACACTTTTTTAAAACAAAATAATAAAGAGCAGTTGATAAGTGATTCGTTGAAAAATAAACTAACAGAAGATTTTAAAAAACCAATAAAGAAAAAACCGTAATGTTATATATTTTAGGATACATTTTTTTATTAGCACCAACAGAAGGAGGCAGTCCTTTAGTAAGCTTTGCATTTATGGCTGCAGTTTTTGCCATAATGTATTTTTTTATGATAAGGCCACAACAGAAAAAAATGAAAGACCAAAAAAACTTTTTAGAAGAATTAGTAAAAGGAGATAAAGTGGTTACTAATGGTGGTATACATGGCAAAATTGCTAAAGTTGAAGACAATACCCTATTATTAGAATTAGATAGTGCTACTAAAATAAGAGTTGAGAAATCATTTATTTCAGTTGATTTTTCGAAAATGCTTGCTAACAAAAAACCTTAATACAAACTGTTTCCAAATTTTGACAAAAAAGCATTTGCGATATGCCTACTATTTGCAGCAGGCATTTGGCTTTTTAATGTGTTAGATAATGACATTAAAACAGATATAAACGTACCTGTAAACTATATAAACTTACCTCAAAAAAAAATTGCAACAAACGAGTTACCACAGTTTTTAAAAACTACTTTTGTAGGGAAAGGTTGGTTTTTACTTAGAAACAGATTAAACCTTGGTCAAAGCACAATACAAATTGACCTATCGAACGATTTGTTTGAAGATCAAGTAAAAGAGCGTAGCTTACTTGATATAATTAATAAACAAAGCCCACTTAATATTGAGGCCATAACCTGTTATCCTAAAGAGATTTTATTTCAATTTGAAGAAAGCATTGATAAAAAAATACCTTTAGTAGTGCCTAAATCACTAAGTTTTTTACCAGGGTACGATATTAAAGAAGATATAAAAATTACGCCCGATTCCATTATTGCTTCTGGCCCAGTATCTATTATTGGTAACTTAAAAAGTTGGCAAACCGACACTATTAGACATGTTGATTTAAGCAAATCAATAAAAAGTGAAATTGGTATAAAAGATGCTTTATCAAATATTGTTTTTAGCAATTATTTTATTAATTATGATATAGATGTAGCCCAATATACCGAAAAAAAATTAACCATAGAAGTAAAGTTAATTAATAAAAAAGACGTCAGTTTATTAATTGTACCAAAACGAGTGGAATTAAAATGTTTGGTACCAATAAATGAATATGATAAAATTACTGCAAACGATTTTAGCATAGTTGCAGACTATAAAAAAGATAGAGTAAAAGGTTACATTAATTTAAAGCTCAATAAAAAAGCAAAATTTGCTAAAAAAATAAACTACTTTCCTAAAAGTGTAGAATACATTAAGTTAGAAAAATAATGTTAAAAGTTGGGATAACAGGCGGCATTGGGGCTGGTAAATCAATTATAAGTAAACTATTTCAGTTGTATAACATAAAGGTTTACAACGCCGATTATTTTGCAAAATACCTTATGCAAAATGATTTGGAACTAATACAAAAAATAAAGGCCGTTTTTGGAGTGAATGTTTATACTGACAAAAAGCTAAATCGAAAAAAATTAGCTAAAATTGTATTTGGTGATATTACTAAACTTCAGCAACTAAACAGTTTGGTACACCCTGCGGTAGCTAAACATTCTATAATTTGGATGAAACAACAAAGCGGTCCGTATGTTTTAAAAGAAGCTGCTTTACTTTTTGAAACTAATAGCCATAAGAGCTTAGATTGTACTATTTTGGTTACTGCACCAGAAAAAATTAGAATTGCCAGAGTAATGAAAAGAGATAACACAGATGCCGAAAGTGTAAAACTAAGGATAGGTAAGCAACTAAAAGATAGTGAAAAAATGGCTTTCGCTGATTTTGTAATTATAAATGATGGTATCTTACCAATTATTCCTCAAGTAAATAAAATACATCAAAAATTATTAAAAAAATCAATAGCAAAAGTGTAGATCGTTTGTTATTAATATAATAGCAACAGGCTTTATGAGCTAAATCATTTCAAATTTTGATTAATAAAAATTAATAATTTAAGATTCTCTTCAATAAATCACAAATATTAATTTTTGTTAACATGCTGAGATTTGCGCAACTTATATACCGGCAGAAGGTACTAAGTAAGGTACCTAAGGCTACAGCAATGAAAGTAAAATTTTTTATATTAAGCATCTTACTATTAGCCAACTATTATTTAGCATTTGCTCAATGTAACCGTGCAAACGTTATAAATGATTACCTCATTAATTATAAAGCTAACGATTTTACAGTTAATGAATTGAATTGGACGGGAAATATTAATAATTGTTTTGTAGGTAATTACAACAATAGTGTAAATACAAAAATGCTTAAGCGTATTAATTTTTTAAGAAGAATTTGCGCCCTAAATGATGATGTCGTTTTTTTAGAATCGTTAAATGCCCAATGTAGAGAAGCAAATTTAATGTTTGAAAAAAATGGTACTATAAGCCATTGTTTAGGATCTAATAATGCGCCATGTAATACATGGCAATGCACTTCTTCTGATGCTATTTTTGCTGCACAACGGTCCAATATATCTTTTGCCGATTGGGATTATCACGACCCTATTGACTTGTATATTTTAGAAGAAGGAACTTTTAATGATGGAGTTCCCCATTTAAAATGGTTACTATATTCTAAGGCAAAAACTTTTGGTAATGCAGTTAGTCCTTCAATTAATACTTTGTACATTTATAACAATTTTGGCAATGCTTCAATGAATGAAAAGCCGTATATCGCATTTCCGCCAGCAGGTTTTGTGCCAGCACCTATTGTAAAAAATAAATGGTTTTTCGCAATTCCAAACGCTAGTTTTAGTAATGCTACTGTAAATATAAAAGATGAAAATGGCAATAATGTAGCGTTAACAATTGCAACACGCAATGAAACTTTTGGAGATAGAGCAATTACTTGGATTGTAAATAATATAGATACTGATAACCTGTATGATGTAAAGTATACAGTAACTGTAAGTAACATAACTAATGCGCCATTTAGTTCTTACACTTATTCCGTTATTGTAGCTCAGCCAATACACCCGCCACCTTGTGCGCCAAATTTAGTTTGGAGTGATGTTGATTGCGCTTGTTTAAATGAAGTAGACTGTACTCAAAATTTAAGTATTAATAATACAAATATAACCACAGCTACCTACCAAGCAGCCAACCAGCTTACGGTGCAAAACTCCACAGTTTTACCTAATCAAAATATAAAATTTTTAGCTACAAATAGAGTTACAATAAATAGTCAATTTAGCATAAATGCTGGTTCATCTTTAAAAATTGATATACAAAGTTGCCCTTAATTAATTTGCGCAGCGGTTTTAACCTCTTTTATTGGTTAATTTCCACTATAAACTAACTTTTCTTTTTTTATTAGGTTGTAAGCTATGTTTACTTCACTATCTATAGCTTGTATTACCGAGTAATATCCTTCATTTTTCCAAAGTTGCTTGGCAAAAAATGCTTTTATTTTAGTAGCAAACAATTGCTTGTTTTTGTCAACTGTAGCTTGTGTAACAGCTTTCTTATCTTTTTTATTTAAAAAAATCATAAACTGCTTATACACATTGCTCGAAACCGAATAGTTTTTAACAAACGCCGTTAATGTTTTAAAGTTGCTAAATTCTTTTTGGTGTTTACCATAATAATCATAAGCAAAAGAAGCTATTTGCGAATTTGCAAAAATAGTTTCTGGGTTATTTTCGAGTGTATCAATTGGTGTAAAAACATCTGGCGTAATACCTCCACCGCCATAAACAGTTCTACCTAATGCAGTTTTAAAAGCTTGTTTATCATCTGCTTTAATACTGTCTTCTACCATCAACTCGCCCGATTTATATCTTTCATTTAATTCCATTGCATAGGCTTTGTTATCGCCAATGTTATAAGGTTTTTGTATCGATCGACCAGCAGGTGTAAAATATTCTGCAACGGTTAATCGCAATGCACCACCATTTTTTAAACGGTATTGTTCTTGTACCAAACCTTTACCAAAAGATCTTCGACCAACAATAGTTCCTCTATCCCAATCTTGTATAGCACCAGCTAAAATTTCACTTGCAGAGGCAGAACCTTCATCAATTAAAACTACTAAACGTCCATTTTCGAAAATACCATTTCTAATGGCCTTGTATTCACTGCGCTTATGGTTTCGTCCTTCTGTATAAACTATTAAACGTTTATCGCCCAGTAGCTCGTCAATTATGTTGGTGGCAGCTACCAAGTAACCGCCAGGGTTTTGTCTCAAATCAATAATTAAATCTTCTAAGCCATTACTTTTTAGTTCAATTAATTTGTCGGCAAACTCGTTATAAGTGGTTTCGCTAAACTTACTTATTTTTATGTAACCGACCGCTTCATCAATCATATAACCTACATCAACACTATTCAATGGTATCTTGTCTCTTTTTATGTCGAAGCTAAGCAAATCATACATACCAAAGCGTTTTATACCAACATTAACCATAGAACCTTTTTTACCTCTAAGCTTGTCAATAACATCTTTATTTTTTATGCCGTTACCAGCAACGGTATCATTTTCAATAGTAATAATCTTGTCGCCCGATTGTATGCCTAATGCTTCTGAAGGGCCGCCCGATATTGGGGTAATTACCGAAATGGTATCGTTTAAAATATAAAACTCTACGCCTATACCTTCAAACTTACCTTGTAGTGAGGCAGTAGTTGTTTCCATATCTTCTGGTGGTATGTATACCGAATGTGGATCTAAATTGTTTAATATTTCTGCTATGGCATCATTTACTAAAGCTTTGGTGTCAATAGTATCTACATACTTTTGTTCTACAAAACTAATAATGTCACTAATTTGACTTAGGCTGCCGGTGTTGTTTGCGGCTGTCATAAATATTGGTTTTTTGTTTAGGCTTGAATAAACTTTAAAGCCTACTAACATACCTAAAACCATTACCAATGCATAAATTAACGGTTGATAAACTATTAATTTCTTTTGTTGTTGATCATTACTCATACCACTTAATAATACCCCAAATTTAGTGGTTTATTGTTTAAGAAAGCATCCAAACGCAGGTTTAAAGTTTTTTAACCTGTGTTAATAATTTTGAACTATACTATATTGGCTAAAATTGTTGGTAAAAGGTAACCACGGCGAGCTAAAGTTTCCATTATAGCCCCGACAGCAACGGATATCCTTTTTGTGCTTTTGTTGAGTATATTTGATTGGTTAATATTAGTTGAAGCACAAAAAGATAGGAGAGAATGGCGGGACTGCTGTTTATGCGAGATATTATTTTCGCTTCTAAAGTATCATTTAATTATGGATAGCTTTACCAAACAAATGAAAATTTAGGTGTAAAAATGTTGCTTTTGCGGTACTTAATCATTTAAATAAATTGGTGTTTAATAAATTTAAGTAATTTTGGGTTATGTTTTTATGGATTGATTTTGTTGGTTTTATTGTTGAGCTTTTGCCTGCTGCTGTTTCGGTAATGCTTTTAATTGGTGTTTATTCGGGTACTCGATGGTTGTTTACGCGGCAATCGAGATATAGCAAAATGGGGTTGAGTATTGCGCAACAAATTATACTTTTTTTGATTGTATTAACTGGCCTTATAATGGTTATTTTAGTTTGGCCAATGGAAGGAGAGGAAAAACGTGGTCAAATTATTGGTTTAATTGGTATTGTTTTGTCGGCTGCGTTTGCTTTAAGTGCTACCACTTTTTTAGGTAATATTTTGGCTGGTATTATGAACCGTTCTATAAAACATTTGCAAGTAGGCGATTTTGTTAGCGTTGGCGATATTTTTGGCAGAGTAACTGATTTAGGTTTATTTCATACCGAAATACAAAATGATAACCGCGATTTAACTACCCTGCCCAATATATATCTTGCTTCTAAACCGGTGCGTGTGATTCGTAATTCGGGTACAATTATATGTACTAGTGTTTCTTTAGGTTACGATGTGGGCCGTAAAAAAATTGAAAGCTGTTTGTTTGATGCGGCTAAAAATGCTGGCTTAACTGATCCTTTTATGTACATAACTAGCTTGGGCGATTATTCGATAGTTTATCAAATAAATGGTTTGTTGTCAGATACTGAAAAGAATATTTCTGCTGTAAGCCGCCTTAATGCCATGGTGTTAGATGCCTTACACGAGGCTAAAATTGAAATTGTTTCGCCCACATTTATGAACCAACGGCAGGTTGGCGAAATGGTGTTTATACCTCGTAAAGAAAATCAACAAGATTTTATTATGGAGGCTGCACCAGAAGCCATAATTTTTGATAAAGCTACACAGGCCAAAACATTAGAAGAAAAGCAAGTACGGGTAGTTGAATTAACAGAAAAAATTAGCGAAATGAAAGCAAATCTGAAACAAATTGAGAACCCAGAAGAAAAAGCGGAAGCGGAAACACGCATAAAAAAGTGGGAGGAAATGGCAGGTCGTACTAATGAAAAAATAAAAGCGCAAAAGGCGGAGTTGAAAGAGAAAGATTAATTAATATGTTTTTACTTTATACTCACCAGTCAATATTTTTTTTGCTCGGCTGCAAAATGCAATAGTATTTTTTTCTAATTGATCTTGTAATACAGAATGAAATTCGTGTTCTAAATCGGGATAGATTTTACAGAGTTTAAATAGCAAATCAATACAATTTGCTTTTACGGCAACATCAATATCAACTCTGCTTAAAAAATTAAAACAACTTTCGGCGAGGTAGCCTTGTAGGTCTTCATCGGTTGTTATTGGGTTTTGGTTTAACATTCTGCTTATATGCCTGCGTATTGCATTGCTTTTTGTTTTGGCAAAAAAATCAATTAAATGTGGTATTAAATGATGAACGCTGCCTTTATATTTTTCGCTACAATTATCAATGGCATAAGCTGCCCTGCGGTTTAGCGGTTCTTCTTCGGTTTTTATTATTTGCCAGCAATAGGTTAATAACGCAGGGTTTTCGTGTATCCATTGCGCTAGCATTAAACTATTTTTTTTACCTAGTTTAAAGGTTTTAAGGTTATCTAATAAATCTGTTTTGGTTTTGATGGTTCAAAGTTATAAAAAATATCATTCTTTCATTTTCTTTTCTATCTCTTTATAAAAAGGCATCATTTTACCAACCATTTGATGCAATATATTAAACTTTATTTTTTTGTAATGGTTAATACGGCTGGCCGCAGTTGGAAAAATAGCCCCGACAGGAGCGGTTATAACATTTTAATGTGTTTAGCTTTTGAAGCGTTGGCAAAATGTTATTTGAGCGGATGGCGGGACCTAAATTTTTGCGAGGGGTAACTATTTCGCTTCTAAAAATTTTCTTATACTTTACTTTTTTTATGTTCAATAGAAAAAATTATTTATTGATGAATGTGTAGGAGCCTAATTGCCGCACCCATTATTGTCTGCTCTAAATTTTGAGCCGGAGGCAATGCTAAAACCTGTGAGTAGTTGAATGCGTTGATTTGCTGAGAAAGTTACTTCGGTTGCAGCGCCTGTTACTGGGCCTACGCCAATTATTTGGTTGCTTACTTTGTAGCTGGTGGTTAGGTTATTTAAACCGCCGATATATAAATCGGTTTCGCAGGGTGCAACACAAAATGTAATGCTATCGGAGCTTTCAAATTCTGCACCTTCGGCAACTACTTCGTTAAAGCTATTTGTTAATCGGTAAAAACCATCGCCAACGCTGCAACACATGCCATCTCCAAAACTATCTTTTACTATTAAGGTATAACAGCCGCTTTTTAAGCAAATATCTTTTGAGGTGCTACTTAAACCGATAGTGCCATTGTATAGTGGGTGTGAATCAATTATATGGCCATTTTGGTCTTGTAATTCCCAACTGGTTTCAAATGGGAAATTATCAAACTGTATAAAAAGGGACATTTCTACTGTGCAATTATCATCAATAATACCTAGGCAGCTGCAACCATCTGGTTGTATTTCATCGTGAATAGTGTTGGGGTTATTATCGTTGCAAGCTGCACCAGCTGGCGCAGGTACGGTTGCATCATTATCGTTGCAATCGTTTGTAGCACAAATACCATCACCATCATCATCGGTACATATTTCTGGTGAAGTTATACAAAATTGAGAGGTGAGGTAACTACCAGCATTTGAAGATTCGTTGACTAAAACAATGCCTGAAGCATCTATAATTTTGTAATTGCCATTGCCATTTTCGCAACAAATACCATCGTTGCCGGTATCATAAAAGGTAAGTTCATAACAATCTTGAGGTAAGCAAAATACTTCGCTTAAAGTAGTGTTGTTTAAGCTTTGGTTGTATGGGCCACTACTACTTTCAATTAACAAATTGCTGGTGTTATATAAATTCCAAGAGTTTTCTTGGGCAAAGCCATCGAATTGGATAGTAAAAGTGGTTTCGTTGCAAGCTTCGCTTACACAACCTGCACCGGGTGCCAATTTATTTAAGTAATGCCTGCCAGAGGCGTTTCTAAATAACTCAAAACAAACTTCTGCTGAATTGTTTTGATAGGTAGATTCGTAAACACCATTAATATCGGGTTCTTCTTGAAAGTTAACTCTAATTCTTAATTTATAAACGCCTTCTGGCACATCAGTTACATCAATCCATTGGCAATCTAATTCGGAAGAATACACATCGGTACAATGTGCTGAAATACCTTGATTTGTACAGGTGTATTTTTTTTCAACACCTTGGTCGCAAAAAATATCTGCCAAACAGAAACCACTTTTAAAACCGGCTGGAATTTCATTATCTTGTTCATCTAATAAAACATATTCGGCATAGCCATCATAGTGATAGTGCCAATGACAGGCATCCCAAGCCCAAGTATTGTTACTACCTGTTATTGGTTGCTGTGGCGGTGCACCAACGTAAAAATCAGCGTCACCAATGTTAGAAATTTGTGTTGTAAATTTTATTAATTGTCTATTACCAGTGCCTAATAAACAACCCTCTTCAATATAGCAATGGTCATTGTTAAATATAGAGTCTGTTTTTAAGGAATTTCTTAATGCATGTTCAACCACAATTAAATCTGGTTGTAATTGCAAAGCTAATGCTTCATTTAATTGTAAAGTAAAAAATATTAAAATAAGTGTTTTAGCTACTGTTTTCAGTAAATTAATTTTCATTTTTAAAACGTGTGTTTATATTAATTATAATAATTTGCAAAAAAATAATTTGCGTTTTAAAATGTGTAATAAGCTGAAAACTAAGATGCAAAAGTAATTTAAAAAACTTACAAATGCTTCATTATTAGTGTTTAATAAACCTACAAGCGCTTATATTTTGATTTGTGATTTGCGTTTTTAAAATTTTTCGTTTACAGTTGTAAAATATTAGATTTAAAAATAATTTAATGAAATTAAAACCATTATATAAATCCTGATATATTTTATAGGTCTCTTTCCAAAAAATTAAACATCAATAAATGTTTTAATTTTTTGTACATAAAAACACTATTACATCATATTAAAAAAACAGTTTCTTATACTAAATTTTACAAAAATATTATTGATGCCCCTCCTTCTTTTCTATATATTAAATGAATAAAACTATCATTGTAATTACACATCAATAAAGATATTTAATGTTGTGTAATTAAAAATACTTTATTTTAATATCATATTATAAAAAACAATTATTACGCTAAATCTTACAAAAAAAATATTGATGCCCTTACCTCTTTTCTATACATCAGATTTAATGGCACAATCATTTGGCGAAATGTCTGGAGCTTCTGTATATCCGGAAATGATACTTTTTGAATGATGAAGTTAGGTAATAATTCATTAAAGAAAGATCGTTTTCAAATCTTTAAATAATTCAACAAAATCTTCGCCGTTGTCTCAAACTTTTTGTAATTACTGTTACTATTCGTTAAAACATCCCAATTCTAAATTGCTGATGAACCTGCAAGATTTAATTATTTGACGCAGGTAACTATTAGTACCGTACAAGCAGGGAGAATATTTAAGGATATGAAGCCGTTGAAGATATGTTTAATAGTGCTACTAAAATTATTAGGGAGTAAGTCGAAGAGGAAGAGGATGATGCCACAGTCATTTGTGGGTCAGTAACTTTATACATCGGCCAAGAGCTAGCCAGTAGCCGAGAAGCCTTCGAAGGAACTTTAGGCGTCGTAAAAAATTAGAAATTCTAAATCCGCATGGCGTTTTAAATAATTATTTATTTCATATAAAAGTAAAAATGTTTAATGAGCTATAGGCCACTTAATTAATTTCAATTCAACATAAAGTAAAAGTAGTTTTGGTTTTACAGACCATTATTAAAATCGAAGGATGTGATTCAATATCAGCCGATGTTTATTTAAAGGAGCATATAAATTAGGCTACAGTTTAATAAGTAATGAATTTCAGATTGCTGGTTTATTGAGAGACTATACTATTGATATTTTAAATGCCGATGAAACCGTACATGAAAGTATTGAAACTACTGGTCATTTTCATAAGATAGATTTAACTGCATTACCGGCGGGAAAATAATTAATATCTATATAAAGCAATGAGCATGTTAATGTGGTTTATATTATATTAATTGAGCAACTTATTCTACTATAACAAGGCATCACATTATTACTATCCCTTGTCATTTACATTTTTTTCTTCATAATAATAACATAACAACTTTACAACTACTCGTAATTTTTACAATTTTGTATTAACATTGCATTTTAAAATTTTACGAGGTATGAAAACTTCTTTTCCGAAAGAAAAATTAAAAATATTATTATTAGAAAATATTCACCCAATAGCCAAAAAAAAGTTAGAAGAAGCTGGGTATTCTGATGTCGAAATTTTGAAAACTGCTTTACCAGAAAGCGAGTTGATAGCAGCATTGCAAACTACTAAAATAGTGGGCATTCGTTCCAAAACTAAAATTACGCAAAACGTAATTGCACAATGCAAACATAATTTGCTGGCAGTTGGTTGCTTTTGTATTGGCACTAATCAAGTACAACTAAAAGAAGCAGCAAAAGCTGGTGTTGCGGTATTCAACTCCCCCTACTCCAACACCCGTTCGGTAGCCGAATTGGTGTTGGCCGAGTGTGTGATGTTGTTACGCCGTATACCCGAAAAAAATGCTGCCGCCCATAAAGGCGATTGGTTAAAAACTACAGAAGGCAGTTACGAATTGCGCGGTAAAACCTTAGGCATTGTTGGGTATGGGCATATTGGCTCGCAGGTATCAGTATTAGCAGAGGCTTTTGGTATGAAGGTTTTGTATTACGATGTAGTACCAAAATTACCTTTAGGTAACGCCGTTAATGCCGAAAGTTTAGAAAAACTATTGAGCCAATCGGATATTGTAACCCTGCACGTACCAGAAGAAAATAGCACTAAAAACATGGTTGATGCAAAGTTTATCAGCCACATGAAAAAAAATGCAATTTTCTTAAATTTAAGCCGTGGCACCGTAGTTGACATTGATGCCTTGGCAAAAGCCTTAACAAACAAACATTTAGCAGGCGCAGCAGTTGATGTTTACCCACTTGAACCAAAAGGCAAAGGCGAAAAATTTAGTAGTACCTTACAGGGCTTAAATAACGTAATATTAACGCCACACATAGGCGGTTCTACCAACGAAGCACAATATAATATCGGTATAGATGTAGCAACCAAAATCATAAATTATTTAGATAAAGGCAACACCGTAGGCAGCCATAGCATACCAGCATTAAACTTACCAATGCAAGATGGCACACACCGCATTTTGCACATACACAACAATATACCAGGTGTAATGAGTGCCATAAACAATGCCATATCGAGTACCAACACCAACATTTTAGGGCAATATTTAAAAACTAACGAATCAATTGGTTATGCAGTAATTGACATTGCCCAAATCGATTCTTCTAAAACCTTAGAGCAAATGAAAAAAATAGAAGGCACCATACGAACCAGAATTTTATTTTAAAATTTTAGCAATGCGTACATAATAAATACCTGTTTAAACTTAATATTTAACCGCTACTCTGTATTTTATTTGAAGCGAAAAAATCAACATCATAAATATTTTGGTCCCGCTTTCCGTTCCAAGTCCTCGCTACTCTTCGTTTCGCTGTGGGCTTTCCTCTGCAATCGGGGCTAGTATGCTAACATCGCTCCCTATAAGCAAAGTTTGCTTAAACAGTTTTATTAATATAGTAAAACCTACATACATATTATCTTAAAAAATTTATTTAATGTAAAAAACAATCTTAAAACATCAATTCACCTTAACCATCTTAAAGTAAAAAAGTATGCTTTAATTAATTTTTACGCTTACCCGTTTGTTACGGTTATGAGTTGGGTCTTGTGCAATAAGTGGTTCTATATGTCCAATCAAATCTACTTTTACACGGCCAGCGGCCACCCCGCTATCTACTAAAACCTTTTTCAATATATCTGCCCTCATTTGGCCTTGTTGTTTTGCTTTCTGGTTTTCTTCTAAATTTTTAAAGTCCTTATTATGTGTACGAATGGTAATCGTTGCTTTAGGATTATCCAACAATATTTTTGAAATTTTTATAAAATTACTATAAGCAGATGGAGTTAACACTTTATCATTGTTGGTAACCGTACCAAAATTAATAATTTCGGTGGTATTAGTTTGGGCAGCAACATCTACCCTACTTGCCGAACCTTTGTATTTAGATATTGTATTCGAATTATTTACAGGTTTTGCCGTATTAACCACTTTTGGTGCAACAGGTTTGGGCTTTGGTGTAATTGCTTTTGCAATATTATTAGTATTTGTTGTAATATTTACATTATTATTAGGTTTTTGTAATGTATTGGCTTGCTGTTTAGGTGGTGGCGTTGTAACCACATTTTGGCCCTTTAAATTTTGCGTAGCCCCAACTGTTGTATTTGCCTTGTTTTGTAAAGCTAATGCGCTATTTCCACTAATACTATTTGGTGTTGTAGCTGGTTTATTATTTTTAGTGGCATTTGGTTTATTATTAGTTTTTGTATTTGGCTTATTGTTTAAAGTGCTTGTATTAATTGATTGGTTTGTACCTTTTATCCGATTTAAGGTCGGTTTAGCTTGGTTACCTTTGTTTAAATTGGCAACATTAGTTTTAGGTTTAACATTTTGTTGAGGGTTGTTTTTAGGATTAATTTTTGCTGAAGAAATACTTTTGTTAGCATACCTGCTCTGTTCTGGTGGATTGCCACACATCATAGTTAAAGAAAACAAGGCAAAAATTGGTAAAATAATTATTACCACCCAAGCGCAGCCGGGCAAACCGTTCTTCTTTTTATTTGATGATTTAGGCGTTTCATCATTAGTCGTTATATTATCACTCATGCGTTTATTATATTATTACAATTCTACAAAAGTAAAAAACTAATTGTTTTCTTTGCATTGTGTGGTATATGTTTCAAAATTTATGTCTTATAGTTGTCTTATTTTTAATACCAATAGTAGGTTTAACTCAAAGTTTTACCGCTAATAATTTCGATCGTATTAATGGCATAACATTGTCTATGCATTCTTTTGATTATGCTAATTATTCGTACAAAAATACCTTAAAAGAAATAAAAGCTACCGGTTCACCTTGGGTTTGTTTAAATTTTAAGTTATATCAAGACAGCATTAATGCTACAACAATTGAAATTCCGAGAG
>Ga0209303_1000610_pt1 | contig 26832 bp, 19 predicted proteins | sample SidtaG_3_FD_187449 | JGI IMG/M metagenome (GOLD analysis project Ga0209303, IMG submission 187449) | Marine algal microbial communities from Sidmouth, United Kingdom - Sidmouth_Asex1 metaG (SPAdes) (version 2) | ecosystem: Host-associated > Algae > Red algae > Unclassified | place: Sidmouth... | reverse complement strand
GGACGCTGCCGATGAGGACGAGTCCGCTGACCAGATGGCTGATGATGCCGCCGTCGAAGGTGATGAATCCGCTGACGAGATGACTGATGAGGACGCTGCGGAAGGTGATGAATCCGCTGACGAAATGTCCGACGAGGACGCTGCCGATGAGGACGAGTCCGCTGACCAGATGGCTGATGATGCCGCCGTCGAAGGTGATGAATCCGCTGACGAAATGACTGATGATGCCGCTGCGGAAGGTGACGAATCTACTGACGAAATGTCCGACGATGCCGCCGTCGATGAGGACGAGTCCGCTGATGCAAGCAGCACGAACAGCGTTGCCGCTGCCCCGGTATTCAATATTTTAGATACTGCAAATAACGCTGGCACTTTTACCACGTTAGTTGCCGCAGTGTACACCGCAAATTTGAATGAAACGCTACAGTCCGATGGTCCGTTTACCCTTTTTGCACCATCAGACTCTGCTTTTGCAACAATGCCCGCTGGCACCGTGCAGGCTCTGTTAGATCTACCAATAGAAGAATTGTCTAAGCAATTACTGCTGCACGTCGTTCCTGGCGAATTGATGGCTGAGGATATTGTTCAGCTAGTAAATAGCGATATTGAAACCGCTAGTGGAGAACTTCTTCCTATTCGTGCAGATGAAACTGGACTCGTGGTTGGTAATGCCCTTATGGTGGCAACAAATATCCAAACTACCAACGGCATTATTCACATAATTGATGGGATGTTAGATCAGTCGGCATTTGGCGAGCTAGCCAGCATTACCGCTCCACCCGCGGCTGCGGCAGCACCGGTTGCAGAGCCAACGGTTGCAGCACCAGCCGCCGCCTCTGCTAGTGCCGCCCCCACATCCGTTTCACGCGGTGCCGATCTGGTCGATACGGCTGTAGCTGCGGGAAACTTTAACACACTGGTGACTGCAATCAAGGCTGCAGAATTAGATGAAATATTACGCACTGGTGAATCTTTTACAATATTTGCCCCTACGGACGAGGCCTTCGCCGCTTTGCAAGAGGGGAAAGTCGATTCATTGCTGGCCGACCCAACCGGCGCGCTGACCGACATACTTCTCTATCACATTGTCGAAGGGCTACTACCCGCCGACTACATTGTTAGCATTGATGGCTCATCATTAAAAACAGTGAGCGGCAATTTACTATCAATTGAAGTAAACGAGGATGGAGATGTGCTAATCGGCGGTGCAAAAGTGGTTGCAACAAATATCGGCGCAATGAATGGCTTGATTCACGTAATTGATCGAGTTCTGACCCCACCTACAAGTTCATCTGCTGCACCTGCCGCTCCCGCTGCACCTGCATCTACTGCGGTTCCTGCGCCTGTGACACCTGTGGCTACCACTGCTGCCGCGCCTACCCAATCGGCTGCACCAACTGTAGAGGCGACCCCGATTGTGCCAGCGACTCCACCTGCAACTCCATCTATCGAGGATGCGATTGAGGAAGTAGTTCAAGAGGTGGAAAGAGAATATAGCTGCCTGCTTTACTACGTTGTAGATCCGGGTGATACGCTATTTGGTATTGCGTTAACGTACGCATCTACCGTGTCGATGCTAATGGACGCCAATGGTTTATCGGATCCAGACGATATAAAATCCGGTCAATCACTATGTATTGTGCGCTAGTGAAACACCGAGCCCAACAACATATAGTAAATGAAACTAAAAGAGGTGCGAACCATATGGTTCGCATCTCTTTTAGTTTACGGCATAGTTCACGAAAGTATGTTAAGTCAAGGTATTACCATTCTTGAATTGTGAACTGCTGAATTTTCTATGCACACAAGTTACTGTCTGAAACAAACTTCGCTCTTATCGACTTTTTACACGTGCAAAGGGGTTATTTGATTGCTTTCTTGCATCGGCGTCTAGATCGACAGAAGGTGCAAATTGCGATGAAGCGAAATCTTGATTAGCCGCCGCGGAATTTCCTACTGGTACACCTTTCGTTCCCCGTTGATCTGCCCCGCAATAGGCGCAAATGTCCCATTCTGTTCGCACTAACTCATTGCAGTTGTCACACGAGTATTGAAGTTGCGTATGACATGTCGGGCAAAAAGCCCAATCCTCTTTAATGGACGAGCCACAATGATGACAAGTCGACGCGCTTTCGAGATCGCGTAGCAGCGCCTCTTCTTCTAGCGCACGATCGTACACCTCGGCTAGCGTATTTTTTGGACGCACCATAAGATAAAGGATTAATCCAACGATGGGAATAACCAGAGTTAATAAGCAGGCTAGTAATATTGCCAGCCAATCGCGGCTGCGTGACCGAATATCGTTGAATGTCCAAATGACCATGGCTATCCAAAATGCAAAGAGCGATGCGCCCAAGATGGCAATAACGACGCCGATTAAGGTGCCAAAGGTATTTACAGCTTCTGGAGACATAAAAGTATAGGGTTCTCCTAATAGATCATATAGCGATCAAATTTGAGATGAAAGATGGTTGATTATAGCGTAAAATCGAATGGAAACCTAAAATGGCCTCCGTGTCACCCATGCATAAGGCCAAATCAGAAAATAGTTGTATACGGGTCTTTCCCTTCATGCCTGTGGCTTGTGGGTTAATAGACATTGTCGGAAATAACAGCTACCAGGACCATGGGCAAGATGCCCATAGTCCGACAATTTTACTCCTACCTTATGTCCGAACAGTGTCTAATTACCAAAACATGAGTTTCGGTGCAAAGATAGAGTCAAAGATTGAATTTTTGACATGTTGATAGTTCCATGCTATATTTTAGACACCCTTGGCCCAGAATATTTTACGGCCACGACAGAATCGCTGTCGCTCTGATCTCCGCTTGATCCAACAGTACCAAAATCGAAGTCGCAAACAAATTAACTGAATAGGTTCTGAGTCATCGCTTCGACTCATAATATCTCTAATCCCCTTGAAAACTGTGCCAATAGTCAAGTCATATCCTGCTGTGCTGATACAGTATTTGTGATAACGCCTGTCAATCAGAATTTACCTTTTTTTTACCGCAATACTCCATCTTCGATTGACGTTTGGCAACTCAAAATTGTTATCTAAATTTTTTTTCTGATTTGCTGCTTTAACTACAATCCTATATAAATATCGCTTGCTGGTTTAAATAGTTACAAGTAGATTTAGATTAGTATGCATAGATAGACGCAGCAATGGTTCCTAGGCCTAATCTTTACATCGTAAACTTTATTGTTAGGACACAGACTCAGAATTAAGGTCAGATAGAATTACTCAGTAATCGCTTAAAACTTATCAATAAATGTTCAAAGTTGAATAGGAAGATTCTTGCCTATCAGTCACGAACAAACTCAATTGCTTGTCTGCCAGCTACTATCGTGCTAGATAGGCTATCCAATAAACAATCAAGGAGTATATTCAATAATGAAAACATCCAAATGGTATTCACTAGGCCTTGTAGGAGCAATGCTTTTCGGCATTATTCTTGCTGCGTGTGCTGGTGCCGCTGGACCAGCACCATCTTCAGCCGAAGAACCCGCTGCACCTGCTGAGGCTGCTGCACCTGCCGAAGATGCAGCACCGATGGAGCAGGCTGCTGCAACGCTCGACGGTGTTCGTGAGCGCGGCGTTCTCAACTGTGGTGCAGGCGCAGGCGCAAGCCCAGGCTTTGGCTTTATTACAGAAGATGGTAGTTGGGAAGGCTTCAACGTTGATTTCTGTAAGGTCTTCGCTGCTGCTGTGTTAGGCGATGCCGAAGCCATCGAAGCAACCGTTACAACTGGCACAACTCGCTTCCCAATGTTGCAAGCTGGCGATCTAGATGTGTTGAGCAACAACACTACTTGGACCTCTAGTCGTGACACAGCACTGGGCTTTGACTTTGCGCCAACCGTCTTTTATGATGGTCAGGGGATGATGGTTCGTTCTGATTCTGGCATCGAGACATTAGAAGATCTTGATGGTGGCTCAGTCTGTGTTCAAACCGGTACGACAACGGAAAAGAATTTGGCTGACGTAATGCGTAAGCTAGATGTTGATGTCGAGGCCGTTACTTTTGAAGAAACTGGAGACGTGACTCGCTCTTCCTTTGAAGAAGGTCGCTGTGATGGATACACTACAGATACATCGGCCCTTATTGGTAGCTTAGTTCTCTTTGATGATCCAACATCGGTAAAGATTCTTCCTGCTGTTATGTCAAAAGAGCCACTTGGTCCACTAGTACGCCACGGTGACGACAACTGGTTCGACATTGTCAAATGGTCTGTCAACTGTACAATTCAGGCCGAGGAGCTTGGCATTACCTCTGCGAATGTAGAAGAGATGCTCGGCAGCGATGATCCAGTCATCCAGAATACGCTTGGCATCATCGGCGACCATGGTCAGAACATGGGCATCAATAATAGCTTCTGTGCCGACATCATTGCGCAGGTTGGTAACTATGGCGAAATCTTCGAGCGAAATCTTGGGCCAGATACACCATTTGACCTACAGCGCGGTACGAATGCGCAATGGCAAGATGGTGGTCTGCTTTACTCTCCACCATTCCGCTAAGTCGACTAAGTTGATTGAACTGAAAGCCTCTACCTCTTGCAGGGGTAGAGGCTTTTTCTTATAGACTCCGCATGATGTGACCTACACTTTAGGATGTAACCTATGGCTCAAATTGTTACAGACCCATCTCCAATTAGACCCAAAAGCCCAATTTCTAAATTAGTTTCGTACATTTTCGACGTGCGCTTCTTAGGCGTTATTGGCCAAATACTATTTATCGCGCTACTTGTCTATGGCACGATCACAATCGGCCAGAACTTTCTTAGCAACGTTGGCAAATTAGGCGAGGCACAATTTCGCTGTGCGGCTGGCAATATCTCTTTCCGCTGTGCGTATGACTTTATGCAGGGCAACGCCGGTTTTGATATTTCGGATCCTGTGCTTAATTACGACACAACCGACTCATTTTGGTGGGCATTTGCAAATGGCCTCGCCAATACATTTCGTGTTGGGCTGCTCTCGCTCGTTGCGATGACAATTCTTGGTACGCTAATCGGCATTGCCCGACTATCGGACAATTGGCTGGTCTCCAATATTTCGCTGGCATATGTTGAAATTATCCGCAATACGCCAATTTTAATTCAGCTGTTGCTCATTTATTTCTCTATTATTTTGGCCTTGCCCGACATTAGAGAGGCGGCTCAGCCTTTTGGCTTGCCCGTTTTCCTTTCTAATCGTGGGTTGAGTATGCCCTGGCCGCGGCTAATGGGTTCTGGCATTTATTTTGTTCTCTTCTTAATTATCGGTCTCTTGGTAGCTTATTTTCTGTGGACCGTTTTAGGCAAAAAACAGCTTGAAACAGGCACAGACAGCAAGCGCTTTATTAAATGTCTGTTGACAATTATTGGGTTTGCTGTAGTTGGTTGGTTTGTTGCTTTTGCAATGGGCAGAAATAGCGAGGGCTTGATTGTTTCAAACGCAAGCGGCATCAATTCGTTTGACGACATCCCAGCATTGGTGATGGATCGAGCGGGAGTTGGTGACGCCAGCGAATTCGAGATCATGTCCGAAGAAGCGGTTGAAGCTGCCGCGTTACAGGTTTGTGTGCTGCGCGATTCGGCATCCGAGTATAATCTCACCAACAAGCTAAATCGATTAGACATTCCGTACGACGTAAGCCGCAAAAGCTCTACAGATAGGCTGACCTCTTCTTTCTCGAATGGACAATGTGATGTGGTTGCTGCACCAATAAGCGAATTAGAAACAGGGCTCGCGTCGCTAGACTCACCAGCAAGCGCCCAAATTGTCCCGATCCCATCAAACCCAGTTACACTTAGCGTGCCAAAATTCGAGGGCTTTAACGTGATTGGCGGCTGGGCAATGCGTGGTGAATTTTTTGCGCTCTTCCTTGGATTGACCATCTTCTATGCTGGTGGGTTGGCCGAGGTTGTTCGTGCGGGAATTCTCTCTGTTTCCAAGGGGCAGAGCGAGGCCGCCAGTGCGCTTGGTCTGGTCGAGGGACAACGCCTGTCGCTGATTGTGCTGCCACAGGCGTTAAAGGTGATTATTCCGCCTTTAATTAGCACCTATTTGAGCTTGATGAAAGATACAAGTTTGGGCGTTGCGGTTGCCTTCCCCGAAATGTATTTGATTGCGCAGGTACTAATGAATCAATCTGGACGTGCTTTACAGATAATGGTCTTGATTATGCTTGTTTATTTGGCGATTAGCATCTTCTTCTCCGCAATTTTGAACTGGTATAACCAACGCGTCGTTTTGGTGGAGCGATAAACTATGGCTGAAACAACTGTAAACAGTGGCCCGCCAGCGCGGCTTCCAACGCAGGCGCGGGGTACATTTTCGAAGAAGTTTAATTTTAAGTATTTCTTGCAAGACAATATTACGGGCAATCGGTGGCTGCTAATTTGGGTGCTGTTTCTGGCCTTTGTTACTTTTTCGCTTGCTTGGTCACAATTAGAGACGGCACCGCTGCGAGCAGGCATTATTATTGGGGTGTGGGCAGTTGGGCTGCTGCTTTCAATGATAGGCGAGCTTTTTACGTTGCACTTCTCCATTTCGCGCTGGCTCAAAGAGAGCGTCTTCAACTCGGTTACTAATACGCTGATTACTCTTTTGAGCGCGTTGCTGGTGGGGATGCTCTGTGCTGCGCTGTGGAATTGGGGCTATATCGATGCTACGTTTGATCCTGCTCTGACTGCGCCAGATGTGCGTTCCACCGGCGCTTCGTGGGGTGTGCTTTGGGGTGCGAGAAAGTTGCTGCTCACTGGGGTTCTATCACCAGAGCATTCATGGCGCGTCATATTGACCACAGCCATGATTGGCGTCATGTGGCTTTTTACCTATATCGGGACGCGCCCTGCTGTTCAGTCATCGAGCCCGTGGTTGGGGCGGGTGATAAATTGGCTGTGGCTGGTTGCACCCGTCGCGGCCTATATCTTTTTAGCCGGCGCGGAGTATACGGCTCCGTTCATCGATTTAAACACGCTCTTAATTGGCACCGCGGCCGTAGTCGCATTGATGGCCCTACTCTGGTTTTTCCGAGTAATCCAGCTTGGTTCCCTCTCGGCAACTGCGTGGGTGCTGGTGTGGCCGATTGCCTATATTTTGTGGCGGGCCGTTGCTTGGACCCAAATTTTTCCAGTAATTGATGCAGATCAGTGGGGTGGCCTCTTATTGACGATTATCTTCGCTATTTTGGTCAATATTCTTTCGTTCCCGATTGGCATTGCGCTGGCGCTGGGGCGACGTGCGGACATGCAGGGGATCCCCAAGTGGATTACATGGCCGCTTGCGATTGCGGGGACCGCTTACTTTCTTTGGACAAGCACTTCGGTACTGTGGCCCACTTCGCGCAACTGGTTCGAGCAGCTTCTGGCTCTATGGCCGCTGCTTATCCCGATTGCAACGTACTATTTTCACCGCTCGTTTGATGGCAATGTAATGCAAGCGTTTAGCATTCTTTCGATTGAGATCATTCGTGGCGTGCCGCTGATTACGCTGCTCTTCATGGCGATTATTATGGCTCCTTTCTTTCAGGCGGAGGGTGCAGAACCGCTGCCAAAATTCTGGGCGGTGATTATCGGATATACGATTTTCTCGTCGGCATACATGGCCGAGCTGGTGCGTGGTGGCTTACAGGCGATTCCGCGAGGGCAGTACGAGGCATCGGATGCGGTGGGGCTTAACACGCTGCAAAAGTATCGCTTTATTGTGCTGCCACAGGCGTTGCGCATTTTGATTCCGCCATTGGCTGGCGCAGTGATTGGTACCTTTAAATCATCATCGTTAGTAGCACTCGTCGGCTTGATCGATCTAGTTGGCGCTGTGCCTCGAATTATTGCAAATCAAGAATGGCTCGGATTACGCTCCGAGTTATATGCGTTTATTTTCGTCCTATACTTTTTGGTTAGCTCAATTGTATCGGCCTACAGCCGTCGATTAGAAGAAAGAACCGGCTTGGGTGTACGGTAAAATAGTGAATACTATCATTTTGCATTCCGAGAAAGGAGTTAGCACATTATGTCTGACGTTTCGATGGAGTGGAAGTTTAAAGAACGGGGGTCTCAAATGAGTGGGAATGGCATTACAGAGGCGAATAATGGCGAACCCATTATTGTCTGTCGTAACGTAAATAAGTGGTATGGTGATTTTCACGTGCTGCGCGGCATAGATATGGTTGTGCAGCCTGGCGAAGTTGTGGTAATTGCTGGCCCGTCTGGGTCGGGCAAATCTACCTTTATTCGCTGCATGAACCGCCTCGAAGAGCACCAAGAGGGTGACATTATCATCGACGGGATCGAGTTGACCCACGATGTGCGCAATATTAGCGAGATCCGGCGCGAGGTGGGCATGGTCTTCCAGCAATTTAACCTTTTTCCGCATCTCACCGTGCTAGATAATATTACGCTAGCCCCGATGAATGTGCGCAAGTGGAAAAAGGCCGATGCCGAAGAGCTGGCAATGGAATGGCTGACGCGTGTGGGCATTCCCGAGCAGGCGCTGAAATATCCCGGGCAGCTATCGGGTGGTCAGCAACAGCGTGTGGCGATTGCCCGTTCGCTTACGATGCAGCCCAAGATTTTGCTCTTTGATGAGCCAACGTCGGCGCTGGATCCAGAAATGATTAAAGAGGTGCTCGACGTGATGATGGAGTTGGCCCAAACCGGTATTACCATGATTTGCGTGACGCACGAAATGGGCTTTGCCCGTGCCGTTGCCAATCGCGTTTGTATGTTCGACTTTGGGCAAATCGTCGAAGAATCTGATCCAGAAACGTTCTTCAACCATCCTGAGCACGAGCGCACCAAGCTCTTCCTCAGCCAGATTTTGAATCACTAGAAGAATGAACTGAAAGCAACTAAAAAAAGCCAGCCGATTTAGCATCGGCTGGCTTTTTATCTAATTACCCAGACTCTGCCAAAGAAGGCTAGCCCATTGTGCTGTTTCATCATCTAATTCTGGCGAAGCTGGCTTCCCATAATCAATAATCAATCGGTAGCGCGCTCGCTCGTACAGGTCTTTTAACAATTGCCCCAAATCAAGAACAGGCTCTTCATCATCTGGCTGAAGCGGAATAGAAAAACACGGGATCTCATCACGGATGTCAAAAGCATAGAGCAATCCTTGCCCAAACTGCTCGCGTCGCCGTACAAAAATTCGATAATCTCTACCCTCGGCTTGCTCCATAAATGGCATAGGTCGATGCGCTCGCAGTAAGTCAATCTCTACAAAATTTACATTCGCATCTAAAAACGTTTGCCGCTTTTGCTCATAGTGGTTCTCTGAGGTATTGTGTGGGTAGCTAGGAATGAATTCCCAGCCTGATACGGAAAACGTGATAACTCACGTTAAAGTTACGGCATTTAACCTGTTTTAACAGGTTTCCCATAGCAGACGCAGAATTCATTCTGCGGGCCACCCCACAATTCCTCATAGAACCCTCATAGTTTGTTCGGTCGCGGCCACCCTGCTTATTCGTGTGCGAAAGAAACTCTATAACAGTAACTACTTCACCCGAAGGCAGTAGGCGCACCTCTAAGAATGGCTCTTCAACCGTATCACCTAGTGGTAAATCAATAACCATTGGCATCGCGGCATCCGCAGAAGGCTTAACAGCCACAGCCGTTCCCCTCTATCCAAAATCGTTACATCCGAATAGCGCGAAGAAGGCGGCGAAGCGGGAAACGTCGAAATATATGTATGTAACTCTACATCAACAAAATAGCGAGGCTCTAAAGCTAATGCAAGCGTATCGGCAATTGCGGTAATGAGTCGCGAATGCACACTTTTCCACAAACCGCGTTGCTCTAGCCACGGGTTCATTTCTGGAAAAGGATAAAATATTTTATTTCCCCCATAAAATTGTACGAAAATCAAAACCCATACTCAAGTATAGCACAAAATTTTACGACAATGTCAGACAATATACTAAACCAACACATAACCCCCAACCGCATTGCAGATCAACTGGCCGAAATGGTGCGCATTCCCAGCGTAAACCCATTTGGTCAGCCCGCCACGCCGGATCAGGGCGAGGCGAAGATGGCCAACTACCTGCAATGTCAGCTTGAAGCGCTTGGCCTTTCGGTGGAGAGTTGCGAAGTTGCCCCAAACCGCCGCAACGTCTGGGCTCGTTGGCCGGGGAAAGGGCACGCGCCCAGCATTGCGTTGATTGCGCATATGGACACAGTCGGTGTCGAGGGGTACGACGAGCCGTTCAGTGGCCGGATCGACAACGATGGGTGTTTACATGGTCGCGGTTCGTGCGATATGAAGGCTGCGCTGGCAGCCTATCTCGAAGTGCTGCGCGTCATCAGCGAACAGGGTGTCGACCTACCCGGCGATCTCTACATCATCGGACTCGTCGACGAAGAGCACGACATGATCGGCTCGCGTGCCTACCCATCCCACGGGCCACTGGCCGACTTCGGCATCATCGGCGAACCTACGGGTCTCGAAATCTGTACAGCGCACCGCGGTCAATATGGCTTTACCATCGCATCCATCGGCAAGTCGATCCATTCGAGTCAGAAAGAAAAGGGCCATAACGCCATTGTCAGCATGATGCCCGTTCTTGCCATGCTCGATGAATATCAACAGTACCATAATGGCTTGCCGTCTCACCCGCTTTGTGGACACACCGGCGTCAGCCCCAACGTTATCCGCGGCGGCACCGTGATCCCGATTGTGCCGGGCCGTTGCGAACTCGAGATCGACATTCGTCAACTGCCGGGCCTTGCTGTCGATACGGTCAAAGCCGAGTTGACCGAGCGCCTAGCCATTCTCGAAGCGGAGCACGCCGGATCTAAATACGAGTTAATCGGCCCCACGTGGCACCTGCCCGCTTATGAAATGGATGGCTCTTCACCCGTGACGCAAAGATTAGCAAATCGAATAAGACTTTCGCCTGCGGATGGCGAAGCTGTCTTTAAAGCCTGCCCCGCCGCAACCGACGCGCCCAACATGGGTTTCCCCACCATCATCTGCGGCCCCGGCAACCTCGAACAAGCCCACACCACCAACGAATTCGTTGCGCTCGATCAAGTGGTCGATGCGGCCAAAATTTACCTAAATTGTCTGCTCAATTCGGGTTGAGCTGCTCAAAAGCGTGTTGGTGTGCAACACGTAGGGGCTCGGTGAAACCCCATAAGTCTCAAATAAGAGGACCGAGCATTCTCAGATGCAGGCTTATATGAGACAACCCGCATCTGAGGTTACACACATTTGTTTGGTGGACCCGCGTGCGACGCTTTGACTAAACAATCTTGGGCATTCGGCTTACTACTTGGTCAATGCGACGCACGCAAGTCTCATCTGCGCGCACGCTAGTCCCGTCTATCCCGTGTAAAAGTGTGCGTCGCACTGGTTTCCGTAAAAGTGAACGTCTCTTGAGCAGCAAACCAATACGGCGCACACGGTGTATATCCATGCTACTGCGTGTACCATCAGGTGCTTTTAAAGTGGTCCCCAATGTCAAGACCACAAAAGCCTGAAAATAAGGAATGGATAAATCTTACAATTTAGCCATAATGTAAAATAAGCTGAAACTAAATTTGGACCGGTAAGGCGGGAAGACGAGAAGTAAAAAGCGTCCTGGATTCCCGCCTTACCGGTCCAATTCAATAATCGCCATATCGCATTCTTGTTTCCTTTAAGGGTTTTAGAGCCGAAGCCTTTTCTGGTGCTTAACGGTAAAGAAAAAACACTCTTAACGAAAAGAGATCCTCATGACAACTAAAAAACGCCAACAACGTCTGCAACAGTACCCCTCAATTAGCGATCTAGAAAAAAGGGCATCTAAGCGCGTGGTCCACGTAGGATGGGAATACCTCAGCATGGGGACGGGTGATGACCGCGGTGTGTCGCGCAACCGTGACGGGCTGGACAATATCGCAATTTTGCCTCGGCTTATGCGCGGTAAATTGATGCCCAACTTGGAAACATCGATCTTTGGGCGCACCTATCGCGTACCTTTTGGCGTTGCACCCATTGGTTTGGGGGGAATTATTTGGCCCGGGGTGGAGAAAATTTTGGCAACTACGGCAAACAACTATCAATTTCCGTATACGCTGAGCACGGTTGCCACCCATACGCCTGAAACGATTGGTGGGTTGGTGGGCGATATGGGGTGGTTCCAACTTTATCCGCCAAATGACATGGATCTGCGCGCCGACATTTTGCAGCGGGCGAAAGATTCGGGGTTCCAGACGCTGGTGGTGACAGCCGACGTGCCAGCCCCAAGCCGTCGCGAGCGCGCCAGCCGCGCGGGGTTGCAGATGCCGCCGAAGTTGACCGCAAAGTTCATCGCTCAGGGGATCATGCGCCCACACTGGTCGCTCGAAACGGTACGCGCGGGGTTGCCTAATTTACGCACGTTAGAAAAATATACCGACTCGACCCAAGTGGCAACGCAGATGAATTATTTACGTAAGAGTGTTGGCGGTACGCTCTCGTGGCAGTACCTGAAAGAGGTACGAGATTTATGGGATGGTCCACTTATTCTAAAGGGGATCCTGCACCCAGAGGATGCCGAGACGGCGATTGGCGTGGGCGTTGACGGTATTCAAGTGTCAAATCATGGCGCGCGTCAATTTAACGGATCGCCTGCAGCGATTGAGACGTTGCCTGCAATTGCCCAACAGGTTAACGGACGCGCGGCGGTTCTCTTTGATAGCGGCATTCGCTCTGGATTGGACATTATTCGGGCGCTGGCGCTGGGGGCCGATTTTGTACTGCTGGGCCGGGCGTTTATGTTTGGTGTGGGTGCGTTTGGCAAGGATGGCGGCGATCATGTGGCCGAGATTTTGATAGCCGAGTTGGTAGCAGATATGCACAATGTGGGGGTAGAGAGTGTGGCGGAGATTAAGGAACTACGAACTGCATGACGGGGTGAAGTCATCAGTCTATCTTCTGCGACCTCACTTGGTTCGTTCTTCAAAATATTGTACAGCCAAAAATATGAAGGGGTGATAAGGCGACAAAGTAACATTATTTAATGTAATAATTGCACCTCACCTTGTCATTCATCCTTCACCCATTCCTCATAGAGATCCAACAAGCGTTCATTCTTTAGCAAACCCAACTCATTGCGCCAATCATCCGTATCCACAATTTGATAGCGATAGCGCTCATAATATTGCTTCAAAAAACGCTCAAATTGTAGCGGCCCGAGCTCGGTTCGGAGCATGTCGTAAAAAAGCGCGCCCTTACTGTATACAATTGCCTCATAAATTCCAGCAGTTTCATACGCCATCACAGGCTGATCAAGCGCAATGGTTGGATCCGCCAACGTATTGACCCGTTTCTGCCAGCGTTCGGCCTTTAACTCCCGCGCAGTTTCATCACCATAGATACTCTCCATGTAAAGCTTGATCGAATATTCGGCAATCGACTCATCTAGCCACGGGAAGACAACCGGATCATTATGCACAACCTGATACCACCACTGATGGGCAACCTCGTGCGCCACCAACGTTTCTAGCGAACTGGTAAATCGGCTATAGGTCTCGACACCAATCAAATTAACCTGTGGATATTCCATACCGCGAAAGCTCAGCGGTGCGGGAGCAATACGCATCTCTTTGTAGGGATATGGCCCAAACTTCTCGCTGAAAATCCGCAACGAAGCCACTCCGTATTGCAGCGCCATACGTCCGCTCTCCTCGTTCCCGGGTAGCCAGTAACTCGTCACACGCGTGCCCGCTGCCTCGCCCACCGCCGACTCAAAGAGCGCGCTGCTGTGCAGTAAGAACTCGCGCGACGGACCCGTGACCCACTGATGGCGCGCCATGGTGTTGCTCATCACCAATGTCGATGTGATGAGCGTCCCGCTCGTCACCGGAACCTGATCCGACGGTAATGTAGCTGTTACATCAAAGAGCGCTGCTTGGTTATGCGCTGCATCGCCGCGAACCGTCCCCATTTCTAGCCACCAGCCGCCAAGACCTGCATTATCCTCCGAATCATAAATAGCTAGCGACGGATAAAAAAGCGGCAAGCTGGTCATCTCTTGTGTTGTGCCAAAAAGATGATACGCATCCGAATAACTCTGCCAAGTAGGGACCTCCAATGTCCAACTCAACTGAACTTTTGTGCGTTCAGATGGTCGCAAAACCGTCGGCAGGATCACCCGCACAGCAGACTTATCCGTACGCGGCTGGTAGACAAAGCTCGTCGGTTCACCATTGACTGATGCACCCTGTAGCGCCATAAACCCACCATACTGCTTCATCATCGGGTACAGACGAAAAACGAGATGATCCCAAATATCAGCGCTATTATTGGGCACAACAATCTCGGCAAACCCTGTCATCAACCCCGAAGCATCAAGCGTCACATCGATATCATAAATCGCCAGCGGATCCAAGCTATCTAAATGAGTCGAAAACTCCTGCTTCATGGCTGGTCGAAAACGCTCGTATGGGTCAATCGGTTCAGACGGATTCATGCACCCTGCGGCAAAGAGCAAGATTGTACAAAAGCCGCTACTTAGTAGGAGCGCAAACAGAACCGAACGAATACGCTTCGGTATACTCTTCTTTTCGATTAACGAGATAAGTTCTAAGGGTTTGGGCTGGTTCATTACTTTTATTGGCTGAACAGATGGGATTTCATGCTACTTTGAAGTATTCAAACGTATATACTCGTAACAGTTTACCTGAACAGCAAAGATATCTTTAAAATGTATAGTGGGTAATCGGACAAGGTAAATTGTTACATATAATCGAAGTATAGCACGCATCTATCGCGCTGCGAAACTGATTCTAGAATAAGTACAAATCCAGTGTATAATCATACAATTAAAGATGGCTCAATCGAGTCTCATCCCTAAATTGATGCTCAATAGAGCCATGGTTAATAAAAACGAGTGGCCATTGCAAGTACAGCACCTCAATGGCTCTTGAATATCCTCGATTTATATAACAAATACCAGAGCAAGTTGCCCTACCTTTGCACCGAGCATAGGCGGAAAATTCCACCAGGACTTTACTTGTGGTGAGATGTAGCAAATCTCTGAGTAAATATAGGAGTAGAAGTTAATGCAAATTGTGCAAAGTATAGGTGATCGGCTGCTGCAAAATGTAAACCAAGTCATTGTTGGTAAAGACCCCGAAATTCGACTAGCGCTGCTCGCTCTATTTTGTGAAGGCCATCTGCTAATCGAAGATGTACCCGGCGTAGGAAAAACAATGCTTGCACGTGCCGTCTCGCGCAGCATTGGCTGTAAATTTAGCCGCATTCAATTTACGCCCGACATGTTGCCCACCGACGTTACTGGTGTCAACATCTTCAACCAGAAAACAATGGAATTCGAGTTTCGTCCCGGCCCGATTATGGCTCAGCTTGTTCTCGCCGATGAGATCAATCGCGCAACGCCAAAAACACAATCTGCGCTACTCGAATCGATGGAAGAGCGCCAGATAACCGTGGATGGTTTCACCTACCCCATGACGCGTCCATTCTTGGTGTTGGCAACTCAAAACCCAATCGAATACGAAGGCACCTTTCCGCTACCCGAAGCGCAGGTTGATCGCTTCATGCTGCGGATTCAACTTGGCTACCCAAATAGAGCACAAGAAATGGAAGTGCTTGGTCGCCAATCCGAAGCACATCCCATTAACCGCATCGGCCAAGTAGTCACAGCCGAAGAGCTAATTCAGGTGCAAGACGCAGTGCGTACCGTTTATGTGGATGAGCTGATTAAGGAATATATAGTCAGCATCGTCCAAACCACGCGCGATCATCCTGACCTTTACCTTGGTTCCAGCCCGCGCGGTAGCCTTGCGCTCTTCTCTGTTTCGCGGGCTTGGGCCGCATTGCAGGGGCGGGACTATGTGCTGCCCGACGATGTTAAACTACTCGCTTCTCCGGCCCTGGCCCACCGTTTGCTCGTTAGCCCCTCAGCGCGTATCAAAAATGTGACATCGGAGCAGGTAGTCGAAGATGCTCTGCGCAACACGAACGTGCCCGGCGCACGCACCAGAGCAGCGTAATGATCTGTCTATTTCATACTCCCCGAAATAGTCTTTTCCATCCTTGCCCCGCAGCAGACGGATTAGAGTTTTTCGTACTAAGGAACTTATGTCCTCGCGTCTTCTCTTCCTAATTAGTTCATTCATCGCCGCTTGGATCATGGCCTTCAGCAGTGGATCGACACTTGTCTTCGGTATTTCCTATTTGCTGACGGGCGTTCTCGTCATTAGCTATTTGCTGGCGTGGCTCAGCACGCGCGATGTTAGCCTGCGCCGCTACACCCGTACCGAACGAGGTCAAGTTGGTCAATATGTCGAAGAGACTTTCGAAGTCTTAAATAATAGCGGCCTGCCCAAACTGTGGCTTGAAGTAGAGGATTACTCGACCATGCCTTGGCACGACGCCAGCCGCGTTATCAGCAGCCTCGGCCATCATAGCCGCGAGCGTTGGCAGGTACGCACGCTCTGCACGCAGCGGGGCTGGTTTCGGCTTGGACCAATGAACTTACGCAGCGGCGATCCGCTCGGTGTTTTCGATGTCGAATCACCACTCGATGCCACTGGGTCTATGGTTGTTTTTCCACTTGTGGTCGATCTCACCTCGTTCGAGCCATCAGTCTCCGACCTTTCTGGTGGTGAAGCCCGTCGTCAACGTACTTATCAGCTAACCACCAACGTCGCCTCGATTCGCGACTATGCTCCCGGCGACAGCCTGAATCGCATCCACTGGCCAACAACGGCCCGTACCGGTCGCTTAATGACCAAAGAATTTGAACTCGATCCAACTGCTGATATTTGGATCTATATGGACCTTTATAGTCGCGCGCAGTTTGGCAAAGTTGGGGTAGAAACGAGACCCGAAGTCGGGCTTTTCGCATATAAAAATCGTGCCAGTCGCGGGGCAAATGGAACCAACCGTGTCTCGCTGCCGCCGGTCACAACCGAATATTGTATAAGCATAGCGGCAAGCCTTGCTCGCTATTTCTTGATGCGAGATCGCTCTGTTGGATTAAGCGCGTATAGCACCTCGCGCGAATTTTTGCAGACAGACCGCGGCGAGCGCCAAATGAATAAAGTGCTCGAAACATTGGCCGTTATTCAGGCCGAGGGGAAGCTGCCCTTTGCGCAAGTAATAGCCAACGACAGCGTCCGGCTCAACCGTAACGATACCATTATCGCCATCAGCGCCGATCCAAACCCCGACTGGGCTACTGCTCTCTACGAAAGTCAGCGCCGTGGAGTTAACAGCATTGCGGTCGTTATTGATGGCAGCACCTTCGGCAGCGATGACGACCATGCTGAACAAGACCTTACGTTAAATACCCCAGCAGACTATGTGGATCTTGCAGAAAAACTAGCAACGTCTGGCATCTCCTATTACATCGTCAAAGAAGGAGACTCGCTTAGCGATGTGCTCAGCCAGCCGGTAAATATTGACACCGGTCGTATCGCACGATGAGATACTAATACGAGATAATAGTACAGCGTATTGCAAGGTATGATGGTCTAGAGTGGCTTACTGTAGGCCGATCCTTTAGGGTGGTGGACGTTAAAAATTCCGCTAACTTCTCTTGAGGATTGTTGGACAGCTTGCCCCTCCCATAAGCTTCATCGGAACAATCAGGGGCGGCCCCGTCGGGTGTCGCAAGGCAGTTGCACTATATTCCCGTTTCACAAACGGTTACGGTCGCAAAGCGACACTGCCTCGTAAGGCCATTCTAAAAAATACACAGTATGGCCGCAAGCTACTCCAGAAAACCGCTAAAATTCCGTATAATTATCTTTCTGATTTAGCTTATTTTAATGACATTGAGTAGTAAACAACGATTTTGGTAGTTCACGATAACCGCGAAATGAGCATTCTCTAAATGCAGTATCTATATAGGCGAATCGGCGTTAGAGAACGCCTTCTCTGTAAAATCGCGACCTACTGGATCTAATTCTTATGCGTATTTTACTAATTAGTTGGGAATACCCACCAAACGTAATTGGTGGCTTAGGTAAGCATGTTACAGAGCTCATCGACGCCTATCAAGAACTGTTAGATAAAGATAATATCGATGCTAATTTTAAAGTCGATGTCCTGTCTACGCGTAACGCAGGTGGACCCGCCAAAGAAGTAGTAAGCCCTCAAATTACAATTTATCGCGTCGACTCGCCACCCTCAGCCACATCTAGCCAATACAATGATGTGCTAGCAACAAACTCCTCGCTGGTCAACCGCGCGCGTATCCTTCAGCGGCAGCGCAAGTACGACCTGATCCACGGCCACGACTGGCTCACCGCATCCGCGAGCATTACGCTCAAACATGAGTGGAAGGTCCCGTTGCTTACTACAATTCATGCAACGGAACGTGGCCGTCAACAAGGGCATTTAAGAAGCGAAATGAGCCATCGGATCAACGAATTAGAGGGCCAAGCCTGTTATGAATCTTGGCGAATCATTGCATGCAGCGATTTTATGCGTCACGAACTACATACATTTTTTGATGTTCCTTACGACAAGATTAGCGTCATCCCTAATGGCATAAATTTTAGCTTACTTCACCGCTGCCATGCCGAGACAGCACACGCGTATCGCAGACGCTATTCAAATGATGGTGAAAAATTACTTTTTTTTGTGGGGCGAATTACTTACGAAAAGGGGCTTCAAGTGTTGATTAATGCAATGCCGATTATTCTAAGTAAATATCCGAAGACACGTCTTTTGGTTGCGGGGAAAAATAGCGAGCAAATGTGGGCAATGGCGCAGGAGATGCGGCTTGGTCATGCCGTGACAATCTTAGGGTACATTAGCGATCAAAAACGTGATTACCTCTATCAAAGCGTTGATGCGGCGGTATTTCCCAGCTTGTATGAACCTTTTGGGATTGTCGCATTAGAAGCGATGGCGTTAGGCTGTAACGTTATTGCGAGCAGCATAGGTGGGCTAAAAGAAGTGATCCAACATAAGCAGAATGGATTAACTATCTACCCAAACGACCCAAGCAGCATTGCTTGGGCTGTAGACAACCTTTTTTCTCATCCTAACGAGGCAAAACGACAGCGACAGTATGCTACACAACAGGCCCAAAACCTCTACAGTTGGCGAGATATCGCCACACAAACGCTTAACAATTACCAGGAAATAATCAACGAGCGTGACCTTGTTGACTGGTAGGATGTATTTTAAATTCAGCAGCTTACGATAACTGCGGAATAGGTATTCTTGGCATGGTTCGCAAAAGGCAGAATTAGGATTACAAATCATCTGGTGCTGCCCATTTTGGTAACCCTTTCCTAGCCTTCCCTTAGCATGGGAAGGAACCGTCACGGGGCGCTAGATCTTACTTGCATTTCAAGTAGATTCGAGCACCCGTCAATAATCTCCTTCCTAAGCTGGGGAGAATGAAGTGGGGTTGAAACGTTGCCAACCGCAAAACAATCCCATACCTTACCAACAATTGTCAACCACTTTTGTCTCGTTTTGAATCATGCCGCATTCTAATTCTAATAGGCAAAACCAGAGAATAGTCCCATACAGCATAAGTGTAGATATAAGCGTACACACCGTTAATTTGGGTTCAGTGGGCATACCTATTCCGCTGAGACACACTCTTTAGTATCGGATCAAAAGTAAGTCCCCGCGGAGTAGGCGCTAGAGAACGCCGAAGCCTGTCCGACGCATCCGCAGAGACTGCCCTCATCTACATTAAAGAATGCTCACTCCGCGGTCTGTGGTATATCTATTTTTTGTTCTGACCTAAGTGGTTGCACCGACAGAAGTTTCTTCTGCGGTTCTATCCCGATTTCGTTTCTTCTGAATCCCATCAGTCAGCTTATAGCCAAACCCACGTACTGTCACCAGCCGCTTTGGATTTGAAGCATCTTCCTCGATTTTTTTACGCAAACGACGAACCGCTAATTCCACAAGGTTTGGACTGTCTGCAATTTCATATCCCCAAACATTGTTCAATAGATCTTCTTTCGAAAGCGTTTGATTAGGGTGATGCATCAAATATTGCAGTAGACGATATTCAGTTCGAGTAAGCTCAACATATTCATCCTCTACAGTAACCTCATGAATCTCATCATTCATTTTTAGATCACCCAACTCTGTAATCACGAATGATGTCTGCTCTGCTGTTTGTACCGTGCGGCGCAAAATCGCTTTAATTCGTGCTTCGACCTCTTTAAAAGTGAATGGCTTCGTAATATAGTTGTCTGCGCCAGCCTCTAAACCACGCACAATATCGTCCGGTCTGCTCAAAGCTGTTAGCATAATAATAGGCACATCTGAGCGTTTACGAATCTCTGTACAGACCTCGAAACCATCCATATTTGGCATCATCACATCGAGCAGCAAAAGGTCGAAATGTTGCGAATCAAAGAGATCAATCGCATCGACTCCATTTGATGCTGTTACTACGGCATATCCCAATCTTTGCAGCGACATGGTTAAGATGTCACACATCAATTTTTCATCATCAACAACCAAAACGTTTAATTTATCTTCAACCATTGCTGCACCAGTTGATACATTGTTTCGATGAGGACTACCATCTGGCACTGAATAATTTGGCTTATAATCTCTGTTCATACCTAACTCCCTAGTAATATTTTGTAAACTAAATCTTCTCAACTTCAATATTTCACGATCTGGGGGGATAGAGCATTTGATAATGCCACACATCACTTTTGAATGCTTTCGTGAGTTACTGAATTTTATCTATTTACCTAACTGTTTTACCTAACTGTCCATAATTACACTCGAGCGGCTTATCGGAAAGAGTTTAAAAAGCTGGTTCTGTGCTCAATCTGCATTTATATCACACAGGCACAACGTATGAGCCAATTTAAATATAGAAACTTCTCTCCGACAGTCTCCTAGATAACTATACTCTAAACAACTATGCTCAACTACGGCATATAGCTGTAAGTTTCTGGCGTAAATAATGGGATTATTTTGCCAAAAATGGAATAAATGATGCATATGTTGTATTTCCAGGTCCAACAATGCCTCCCGCTATGTAACTGCCACCGGGTTCGATCAGAAACCGATAAGAGATTGGTGCATCTGTTGCAATCGGTGGCAATGTGTCCACAAATTCATTATGAGTACTATTTGCGAGCTGTGCTGTGCCTACAACTTCTTGGCCTACAACCTCATATTGACCGTTGTTAACCGAGCGCTCAACAGACACCGAACTGATTAACTCACTTTTAATCTCCCACGTGAGCGTAATAGTCGAATCAAGTCGTTTCGCTTTTATATTCCCAATAACAGTGTCCGGTAGCTTTGAAACAAGACCAAAATCAACTTGAGCAATAGCGTCTCCCTCGACCAAAGTAACAATAGCTTTTTTGGTTGTCGGAATAAGCTGCGTCCCGATCACGCGAATCTGATAGTTTCCGGCAGGCAATTGATTCGCTCGCCAAAACCCTTGGCTGTTGGCCCGCTCGACAACAATATTGTTTGCAATCAGATCTTTGAGTTCAACCAACGCATTTGGAACACCGGCAGACTCGCCGGCATCTTCAAAACCATCAGCATCCGTATCCCGCCATACAACACCACTTATCTGAGCTGTACTTTGCGACGAGGCACCAATAGACAATGCTGTCAACGGGTCGATACGACCAACCCCAAAATATTTGTCCCTGCCAGGGTCACCAAGATCAAAAGCTGTACCTAGAAGCAAATTTTCAACCTCTTCTCGTGATCGTGTTGGGTCTTGGCTCCACAGCAGTCCGGCTAGTCCAGCAACGTGGGGTGTAGCCATACTCGTTCCACTCATAAATAGGTGACCATCATAGAGATTGTCTAAGTCTTTATGTGTCCCGTAGATAAGATGTCCGGGGGCACTGATGTCAACATAGTCTCCATAATTGCTTAACGACCAGCGCAAGTTAGATTTTTCTGTAGCCGAAACACCTATTACGCCGGAGTAGGCAGCGGGGAAAAATTCCTTATCACTATTAATATTCCCTGCGGCAGCAACAATCAGCACACCTTTTTCTACTGCATACTCAATTGCTTCTGCAATGGTTCTTGTACCAGCAACGCTGCCCAAGCTCATTACAATAATATTCGCTCCATTATCCGCAGCATATATTACGCCAGAAGCAACACCAGACCATGTGCCCGAGTTATTCTCATTTAACACTTTGACAGGCATCACAGAACATTTTGGACAGACGCCTGCCGTACCGATGCCATTATCTATAAGTGCGACAGAAGTTCCTGCGACATGTGTTCCATGTCCATGGTCATCAGTTGGATCATCATCTTTATTAAAGAAATCGTATCCTGGCAAAATTTTGTTAGCGAATTCTGGATGATTCGATGCGATGCCTGTATCTAATACAGCAATCACAACATTAGGATCACCAATGGTATAGTTCCACGCCTCAAAAAGGTTCAATAATTCGGCTGTATACACACGATCTTCGTCATACAGATCAGGATCATCAGACTCGTACGTCCCATGCACCCATCCGTCAACCTCGACAAACTCGACTAAATGACTTTCACCCAGAATACTCTGCCCATTTACATCGCGTTGGGAATCTGACCGCAGCAAAACAACAGCAACATCAATTGAATCTATCCAATCGACAATTGTGCCATCTACGTCAGCGAGTATGCTTTGACGTTCTAATTCAGATGTGTCTGGAGCGAAATGAACAAGCATCGTTTTTGTATCTGTAGCATACTTTTTGGTCAAAGACGCAGTTTGAGACGATGTGCGTATATTAGATGCAGATGCATTGAATGGATTCGTCAAGAAAAATAAGGCACATAGGATACCCACAATGTAGGCTAATAGCGGTATAGTATATTCAGTTTTTGGTTTCTTTATCACCACAAAAAGAGTGCTCCATGTCAACAAGATAGTGATTGGCTATAGGTTGGTTTGTTGAAACATCTATCTTAGGTTGAGTATCTCACTACTTAATACATATACACATTGAGCAAATGAGCCGAGCTTTATACAACAAAAAGGCCGCTTAATAGCGGCCTTTTTGTTGTATAAAGTATTCTTTTTATGCTGAATGTATTAGGTGCAGATTGAAGCGATTTCTACTAAATTAGTAAATAATGTTCTCGATAAAAGGGCATAAAATATAAACTGAAACAAAGTACTTTTTTACGTTAAAAATGGTATCTTATCAATAAACTGAGGATAATCGCCCTGGCTTTACTTCGGCGAAGTACTCAGTACAAATCTCAACCTGCGCTATTTGCATCCCATATTTAGAAGATGCTAAAAATATATCTGAACAGCGTCAAACGCCAGTCAAAATTTGCTCTATTTAGGAACTGTACTAGATTGTCTTTATGACCAATCTCCCCCAGCATTGTCCAAGGTTGTTAGTCCCTCTTTCAGCGCATAAAGTGCAGCTTGTGTGCGGTTTGCTAACTGTAGCTTGCTAAGGATGTTGCTGACATGCGTACGAACCGTTCGTTCGCTAATTACCAATAAATCTGCAATATCTTGATTTGATAATCCTTGAGCAACGTTGACTAAAACCTCTACCTCTCTCTCAGTGAGCGGTTCATCTGATTGCGGTAGAGTTGATGGACGATTTAGCTCACGGATCAATTTGCGTGCAATAGCTGGGTGGAGCGAAGATTCTCCTAGATATACATCTCGCACAGCCTGTAGCAACTCTGCTTCGGAAGTTTCTTTTAAAAGGTATCCAAGTGCACCAGCCTTGATCGCAGCAAAAACTTTTTCATCATCCGAGAAGCTGGTCAAAACCAAAATACGTGCATCAGGATTTTCCTGCTTAATCTCCGAAATTACTTCAATACCATTTTTGCGAGGCATCTGAAGATCGAGCAAAATTACGTCAGGGCGCAACGCACGCGCCTTAAGCACAGCCTCCACACCATCAACTGCCTCGCCTACAATCTCAATTTTATCTTCAGTTTCTAATAAAGCATGCAGTCCTTTACGCACCACATCATGGTCATCTGCCAGTAGAACTCGTATTGCCTTATCATTGGGCTTTCGCCACATGTCTGTATGTTGCTGCATAACTAATTTCCTCTATTTGTCCTTTTCAGCCAATTTTTTACATATTTTTTTACCGACTTAGGCTGTATATTTGGTCGTACGATATTTAGTCGTGTGTATCTATACGCTTATGCGGTAAAAAATGACGAGCCTGTAAAATAAATAATCGGAAAAGGTTTATTGATAGTCTAAGGCTAAACCAGAAAATAATTATACGGATTTTTAGCGATTTTCTGGTTTAGCTTCCGGCCATACTGTATATTTTATTTTTTAGAATAGCCCAAACAAAAAGTTTTGCTCATATGGGCAAGCCGTATACTGATATGAGCCAAAAATTTATGTGAAGTTTACTCGTCGGACCCGTACTTATAAAGTTGGTTCATTTTCCTTGACCCGAACTGTAATAGTTGTTCCTATCTCTGGACCAGATTTAATATCAATTTCTCCCTGTAATTTTTGCATTCGCTCACGCATGTTTCCCAACCCCATTCCACCTAATGCTTCTTCCGTCTGCTCGACTAAAAATCCTTTTCCATTATCTATAATCTGCATCACAAAAGCGTTGTCATCTCGCAATATGCGGATTCGAACTTGGTCTGCACCAGAATGCTTGAGTGAGTTGTTCAAAGCTTCCTGAGCAATACGATACAGGCTCTCTTCTGCATAGAAAGGTGGAACAATTGGTTCGGGAACATCCAAATTAATCGTAATGCCAGCACGTACTTCGACAGCATTAAGCCGACGACGTAGGGCTCCGATTAAGCCTTCTTGTTCAAGTACGACAGGGCGCAACTCATACAGTAGCAACCGCATTTCACGCATTGCTTGCTGAGCGGTTTCGATCAACTGTTCAAAATATTCGTGAACACGAGGAATATTCCCTTTTTGGAGTTGTCGGCGACCGGCTGATGAGAAGAGCGTGAGACTATAAATCGACTGCATTACCGAATCATGCATATCACGCGCTAATCGTTCGCGTTCTTCCATAATGCCTAATTGCTCGGCACGTTGATATAGCCGTGCGTTTTCAATTGCCAGTGCAGCCTGATCAGAGAGTGAGGCAATAGTTTCAAGCTCCTCCATTGACAATACAATCTTCTCCTTATAAAAGAGCAGAAAGGATCCATAAACCTCTGGGTTGAGCCGGATCGGTACACAAACATATGTTTTATAGTGCAAATTATCTTTATCGACATATTCAAGCTCTGCAGATGCATCTGCATTCTCTACATCATTTGCAAAATTGTTTAACAGCCTGTTAATCTGATTGCCAGTAACGACATATGGCTCAAGCTTGCTCTTTGCTTCGGGGATCAATTTCTGACATAGAAAAATTTCACGAGCAGATAAACTTCGTATGCTAAGGCTGCGAATGAGTGGGTTTCTTACGTCAGGTTCGAACATATCTCCAGCAAAAAAGGCTATATGGTCTGTACTCATCAAAAGTCGCGCTTGAGTCATAATAAATTCAAGCACTTCATTAATCGGTCGAACAGAGTTCAAAATCGTCAAAATATCGCGCATTCCCTCGGCAACCTGGCGGCGATGCTCAATTTCATGCGTTCTTTCTCTGACAATATCCTCCAGCTCAATGGTATATCGGCTTAACGTCTGCCGAAGCTGTGCTTGCTGCACGGCCAATGCAACTTGAGAGGCAACCTCATTAACAATCTCTCGATGCTCATCAGAGAAATCATCAGTAGTAAAGGAAGTTAACTTCAACTCCCCTAGAAGTTCATTTTGAGCAACCAAAGGAACGCGAAGCTCACTCGACAAATTCGTTTGGTTCTGTTGTTCCCAATCGGCGTGTAAAAATTCGGCCAACACATATGAATTCGAAGATTGTCTCAACCGAGTTTCTACATTTTGGTCACCATATGAAAGCTTAGATATTTTTTGAACAGAATCAAACATGGTAATTTTTGCACGTTGGCATGGGACCAAGAATTGAAGATGATTCAATGCAGCTTGTGCAATCTCCTCAGAAGATTGCGCAGCAAGAATGCCACGGTCGATTTGATGCAAAGTTTCTAACCGTTTGGCATAACGCTGTAATGCACGTGCAGCCTGTTCGCGCTCGGTAATATCACGTTGAACAATGACAACATGGGTAACTTTATTAGAAGTTTCACTGCCCTCTTCAAAGTATGGATAACAAGTAACATCCATATAACGCAGGCCAAGTGCTTTATGCTCATAATTGGCCTGATAATTAACTTCTTCACCATTAAAACATCTGTCCAGTGGATGTTTTAATGTGGTAGTAAAAATACTGTAACTCCATAAATCACCAATCGTGCGACCAATAATATCCTCACGTTTCTGCGCTCGTGCATGACAGTGAGCATCATTTACCGCCTCGTAAATATAATCACGATTAACAAGCGCCATCAATTCCTTTGACGTATTGACAATGAATTCGTAGTGCTTTGATTTTTCGATTAATATTTGACCACCAGCTTGGCGGTGAGCGCCATGTACTTGATTCAAAAGAAACCTTATTTGTTAATTTACAGAATATTGTTCTTCTTGTTCTACAGTATTTGAATGCATTGTAACAGATAAATGAACTAATTTTTCTAAGCAATATTGCTGGTTTATTACACTTTTTTTATCAATAAGTTCAAAAACAGCACATTTACATGAACACATACAATCGGTCTATCACTACCATAATGAGGCAGACTCTGCTTTTTGGAGAGTTTTAGGTTCAGGTTCTTTCAGGAAGAAAAGATAAGCCTACACGGAGAGAGCATTCTCTAATGCCGTCTCCTTAGGCAGTTTCCGCATTAGAGAATGCTCTCTACGGTTGCAAGAAAAAAAACGAATTGAAATAATTAAGGCTGCAATGGGATGGGTTGGGAAAAATAT
>Ga0209303_1000606_pt1 | contig 26892 bp, 20 predicted proteins | sample SidtaG_3_FD_187449 | JGI IMG/M metagenome (GOLD analysis project Ga0209303, IMG submission 187449) | Marine algal microbial communities from Sidmouth, United Kingdom - Sidmouth_Asex1 metaG (SPAdes) (version 2) | ecosystem: Host-associated > Algae > Red algae > Unclassified | place: Sidmouth... | reverse complement strand
CGGCCGCCATCGCCTCCACCGTCGTGCGGGCGATGTTGTTGAACGGATCCTGGGCCGTGAGGCTGTAACCGGAGGTCTGGCAGTGGGTCCGCAGCGCCATCGACTTCGGGTTTTGCGGGTCGAATTTCTTCACGAGTTCCGCCCACAGCAAGCGCCCGGCCCGCAGCTTGGCGATCTCCATAAAGTGGTTCATGCCGATGCCCCAGAAGAAACTCAGGCGGGGAGCGAAGTCGTCTATCGCCAACCCTGCGGCCAGCCCGGTACGGATGTACTCCAGCCCGTCGGCCAGGGTGTACGCCAGCTCGATGTCGGCACTCGCTCCGGCCTCGTGCATGTGGTAGCCGCTGATGCTGATGCTGTTGAACTTCGGCATTTTCCGGGCCGTGTAGGCAAAAATATCGCCGACGATCCGCATCGATTCCGCCGGCGGGTAGATGTAGGTATTTCGCACCATGAACTCTTTCAGGATGTCGTTCTGGATGGTACCGGAGAGTAGGGCCTGATCGACGCCCTGCTCCTCGGCCGCCACGATGAAGAAGGCCATGATCGGCAATACCGCGCCGTTCATCGTCATGGATACCGACATTTCCCCGAGTGGAATCTGATCAAACAGAATCTTCATGTCCTCCACCGTGTCGATGGCGACGCCGGCCATGCCGACATCGCCGGTCACGCGCGGGTGATCGGAGTCGTAACCCCGGTGCGTGGCCAAATCAAAGGCAACGGAAAGCCCTTTCTGCCCCTGCGCGAGATTTCGGCGGTAAAATGCATTGGATTCCATAGCGGTGGAAAAACCGGCGTACTGCCGGATCGTCCAGGGGCGCACGGCGTACATGCTGCTGTAGGGACCGCGCAGGTAGGGGGGGAGGCCGGCGACGTAGCCGAGGTGGTTTACCTCTTCCAGGTCTTCTGGGGTGTAGACTGGTTTTATTGCTATGCCCTCGGGTGTTTGATAAGGGATATGCGATAAGGGATATGCGATATTTGATTGGCTGCCGCTGTTGCCGCCGTCGTTGAAGGGACGGCGGAAGGGTATTTTACTGAAGTTGATCGGTTCCATGGTTTAGTTTTCTGGGGCGAGGGCCTCGGGCCAGAGGCCCTCGCCCCTAATTGGTAGGTACCCGTAGTTGCTTCAGGGCGTTTTCAAAAATCATCGCCCCGGCCAATGCGCCGACTTCTTCGGACTCTTTCCTTTCCGCCAGAATGGCTTCGGGGGAGTAGTGTTCTTTTACGAAGTTGGTATCGAAATCACCGCTGATGAAGGCGTCGTGGTTGACGACGAAACGGCCGAAGGGCAGGGTAGTCTCAATGCCCTCAATATGGTAGTTATCAATGGCTTCGCGCATCCGGGCTAAAGCTTCTTCGCGGTTGGCACCGAAGGTGATGAGCTTGGCGATCATGGGGTCGTAATAGATCGGCACGTCCATGCCCTGCTCGAAGCCGTCGTCGACACGGACTCCTGTTAACCCCATCCCCAGTCCCTCCCCGGTGGGGAGGGGAGATGTTCGCCCGTCGGGACGAATGTACCTGGTCAACTTACCGATGCTGGGCAGGAAATTGTTGAGCGGGTCCTCGGCGTAGACGCGTAGTTCGATGGCGTGTCTCCGAATCTTGAGGTCTTCCTGCTTGAAAGCCAGGGCTTCGCCCCGCGCTACGCGGATCTGCTGTTCGACGAGGTCGACGCCGGAAATGATTTCCGTTACGGGGTGCTCGACCTGAAGGCGGGTGTTCATCTCCAGGAAATAGAAATTTCCCTGGCCGTCGAGCAGAAATTCAACGGTGCCGGCGCCGATATAATCGCAGGCTTTGGCGCATTTTACGGCGGCTTCTCCCATCCGGGCGCGGAGCGCGGGTGCAAGGTTTAGCGGAACGGCCGGGGCTTCTTCGACGACCTTCTGATGTCGCCGCTGGACGGAACACTCCCGCTCGAACAGGTGTACGACGCTGCCGTGGGTATCGGCCAGTACCTGGATCTCGATGTGGCGCGGATTCAGGACGTACTTCTCGATGAAGACGGAGCCGTCGCCAAAAGCGGAGGTCGCCTCCGAGATGGCGCGTTCCATGCCCTCCCGCAGTTCTTCGCGGTTGTTGACGATGCGCATTCCCTTCCCGCCGCCACCCGCCGCCGCTTTGATCAGGATGGGGTAGCCCACCTCATCACCAATCTTCTTGGCCAGTTCCACGTCCGTGATTGCCTCTTCGATGCCGGGGACCATCGGAATGTCGTAGTCCGCTACCGCCTCTTTTGCCGCCAGTTTATTGCCCATCACCTCAATGGCGTGGGGCCGGGGGCCGATGAAGGTAATGCCGGCCGCTTCCACCTCCCGGGCAAATTCCGCGTTCTCGCTCAGGAAACCGTAGCCGGGGTGGATGCCGTCGGCCCCGGTGTCTTTGGCGGCTTTGATAATCTTTGCCATCACCAGGTAAGACTGGTTGGAGGGGGCGGGGCCAAGCAGGATGGCCTCATCAGCGAAGCGTACGTGCGGCGCGTTGCGGTCCGCTTCCGAGTAAACGGCAACGGTCAAAATGCCCATTCTTTTTGCGGTACGCATTACCCTTAAGGCTATCTCTCCGCGGTTGGCTATGAGGATCTTTTTCATTTTGTTGTTTAAAGTGGGCTCTCTCCGGAAGCGAGGAGTGCCGTGCGCTTTACGGCGTACATATTCAGATGGAGGTTTGGTTACCCCCGGTGTCAGAGCACTTAGTTACAAAGTTCCTGGAACTCGGTCCATATTTTATTGGCAAGATGATCAGTTAAGGCTTCTATGTAGTAAGCGCCCGCGGCGGGGTCGTCTACCGCGCCGAGGTGGGATTCCTCGGTCAGGAGATGATGGATGTTGCGGGCGATGCGACGTTCAAAGGCAGTTTCGCCCGCATTATCGCTGGGCTTGATCATAAGGATGTCGGCCCCACCGATCATGCCGGCCATTGCGTGAGCAGTAGCACGAATTTTGGCGGTATTTGGGTCTGCGGCGTCGCCGTTGATGATTAGACCGAGCTGAAAGCCGGTGATCTTTGGTTGGTGGCTGACGATTAGGCTGGCGCAGAGTCTTGCCGCGCGGAGAAAGGCGATGTTGGTCAGGTAATCGGGGCCGGGAGCGAGCCAGATGGTTGACTCTCCGGGGGTATTGGAAAATCGCAGCAGGGTGTGGCTGATCGCCTCCAGGTCATGGACGGGAACTTGGTAAGGTCGGTTGTGCCAGACCACGTCGACGATGTCGGTCATGATGCCGGCGTAGAGTTGGTCTTTATAGCCTGCCTTACCGGCGTAATGCGGGTCGTAGAAGTATAGGTAGTTGGCTCCGCCCATCAGAGCTTCCAGGGCCAGCTTATTGGCTGAGATGGGGTCTGTAACTTCGATGAAGATTCCTAGTTTGCAGTCTGTAGCCGTTGTAAATGGGCGGGAGAAGGCTGGGTGATCGTCTTGGTGATGCAGGGTCGAAAATGTGGCCCCCGCCACCTCAAAATCAAGCCCGGCCAGTGGCTTTCCCCGCAGGTCTTTTTCCACCTTGGCCAGCCATTCCGCTTTCGATACTTCTGGAAACTTGATTTGCATGGTTTTTTGGTTTCGGACTTCGCGCGCTCCGAGCGCGAGCGGGGCTCGGACGGTCCCGTTTCCGTCCGCGCCCATAAAGCGCGGGGTCCGGATTACTCGATTTCGATCAACAGTTGTTTTTTCTCCACGGCGTCGCCTTTGGCGACGGTGATGGACTTAATTACGCCGTCCCCTTCGGATTTCAGGACATTCTCCATCTTCATCGCCTCCAGGATCAGGAGGGGCGTATCGGCGACCACCTCATCACCGACGGCAACCATGATGTTCAGGACCAGGCCGGGCATCGGGGCTACGGCGTTTTTACTTTTAGCGGTAGCGGCCACACTGAGGCCCAGTTTCTTGACGAGTTGATCAGTTTTATCGTTAATTTTTAATTCCTGCGGCCGGCCGTTGACGGTGAGGGCAATTGTCTTACGGGGCAGGTCAAAATCGAGTATTTCAACGTGATAAGATTTGCCGCCGCGCAGCAGGTGGTAATGGCCCGGGGTAGGGGAGTGGACATCGAGGGCGGCGAGCTCGTTGGCCTCTACGGGATAGTCCTGGTTGTTGATGGTTACCTGGTATTTGGGCATGGGCTGGATTAATCGTTGGTCAGGAGCTTCAGTGTCTGTAGGTAGCCGACTAGAGAATTATCGACCCCAGGGTTACAGACACTGCACGGGGGTAAGTTAGCGGTTGGAGAGGGAAAACCCATTGCTTTTCAAAGCCTTTCTCCGCATCCCGCGTTCGCGCCCCGATCAGCTATTGAATTCATCCGCCAAAAATCACCTACTTTGTAAAGTTTGCCCGCTTTATCTTACCCGCATGAATAAGTTAGTTTTTGATGATTATCCGGTGCGCACCTCCTATAAAGTCCACTGGGGAGATATGGACGCGGCGAACCACGTCAACAACCTCGTATACCTGAAATGGACCGAGTCGATCCGTCTCGAATATTTTATCGCGATGGGGGTGGACACGACCTTCAGGGGCGGTGCCGCCGGGCCGATCCTCGCCTGGCAAGACTGTAAGTACATCTTTCCGGTTACGTACCCCGATACCGTTAACATCGGTATGCGCACGGTTGAAATCAACGACGATCGCTTCACGATGGAAAGCGGTATTTTCTCGGAGCGACACGGTCGGATCGTGGCGGTTTCGCGGCAAATCATCGTTCCGTACGATTTTGAAGCGCTGCGAAAGGTGGAGATGCCGGAGGCCTGGTTGGCGGGGATCGAGCGAATCAGGAACAGCGTTATATAGTTGGCGCGAACGCGGGATGCAAAGGAAGTTCCGGCGGACCTCGCTGTGCGCATTTCAGCCCCGGTATCAACGAAGCAGATCATCTCCGAGGCTAACGGGTGGTACTCGGCGTAGCCCGCCAAAAAGTAATAAGACCAATTCTATGCACCCGATCCCCGGAGCACCGATCATTCACTTTTTATTGGAAACCGTTGGGATCATCCTGGCCCTGACCTACTACGCCAACCTGCGCAAGTCTCACCACGACCCGATCTCTACCGATCACCGCCTGAGTTTGCTGATCGTCGCCACTTTTGGTGCCGTTGTAGGATCCCGCCTTCTCGGCGGTCTGGAAAGCCCCCGGATCTTTCTTACCGGGGGCGGTCAGTACGGCTGGCTTTACTATTTGCAGGCGAAAACCATCGTCGGCGGCCTCCTCGGCGGTCTTTGGGCCATCGAGATCACCAAGAAGCTCAAGGGCATCCGGCACCGCTCGGGCGACGTCTATACCTTTCCACTGATTTTGGCCATGATGATTGGTCGCGTCGGCTGCCTGGCGATGGGGGTGGGGGAGCCCACCTTCGGTATTCCGACCAACTCCTTCCTCGGCGTCGATCTGGGCGACGGCATCCCCCGCCACGCCACGGCGGGGTACGGCATCGTCTTTCTCGGTGCACTGTGGCTTGTGCTGCGGTGGATCGATGGACGGTTTGCGCTGCGGCCCGGGCGCTTGTTCATGATGTTTTTGAGCAGCTACCTGGGGTACCGCTTCCTGATCGGTTTCATTCAGCCGCTGGAACTGATCGCGGGGCTAGGGGCTATTCAGTGGGCGTGTTTGCTGGGGCTGGCCTGGTACGTGGCGGATGAGGTGGTGGCGATTGGAGATGCCGACAGAATTGCCGGCTGAAGCCGGTGCTGTGTTACGAAGCACTGCGAGCTGTAAGCGTACCCGCACACATCTCCCCCTGCGATTCCCGGCGGGATTACAATCCGTGAATCTCCGGACGGGACAGGCGCGAAGCGTCCGTCCGAGGTTTCTCCCCCTACCGCCGTATCTTGCCCTCCATGTACACCTACTACGACTACACCCAGTCCCTTTGTCCCGAATGTCTCCGCCGCATAGAGGCCAAGATAGTCTTCCAGGACGACAAGGTATGGATGCGCAAACGCTGCCCCGAGCACGGCCTCAGCCGGGTGCTGATCGCCACCGACGTCGAGTACTACAAGCGCATCCGCAACTATAACAAAGCCAGCGAGTACCCCAACCGGTTCCACACGCCGGTTACCTGGGGCTGCCCCTTCGACTGCGGCTTGTGCGCCGACCACGAGCAGCACAGCTGCCTCACCGTGCTGGAGATCACCGACCGCTGCAACCTCAGCTGCCCCACCTGCTACGCCAACTCCGCACCCAACTACGGCGACCACCGCACCCTGGCCGAGGTGAAACGAATGCTCGACGCCGTGGTGCGGAGCGAAACCGAGCCCGACGTCGTCCAGATAAGCGGCGGAGAGCCGACGATCCACCCCGATTTCTGGGCCATCATGGAGATGTGCAAGGAACGCCCCATCAAGCACCTGATGCTGAACACCAACGGCCTGCGCATCGCCAACGACCCCGGTTTCGCCGAGCGGCTGGCGACCTACCAACCCGACTTCGAGGTGTATCTGCAGTTCGACAGCTTCCGGCCGGCCGTTTTGAGTTGTATGCGCGGCAAAGATCTGACCAGGACCCGCGAGAAAGCCATCGCCAACCTGAACAGGGTAGGGCTCTCCACCACGCTCGTCTGCACGCTGCAACGCGGACAGAACGACGATGAGATGGGGACCATCATCGAATACGCCCTCAAACAGGACTGCATCCGCGGCGTCACCTTCCAGCCCACCCAGGTCGCCGGTCGTACGGAAAACTTCAACCCGGCAACGGATCGCCTTACGCCCACCGAGGTTCGCCAGCGTATCCTCGATCAAACACCCATTCTGAACCCCGATGACCTCATCCCCGTCCCCTGTAACCCCGACGCGCTAACAATGGGGTATATGCTCAAACTGGAGGGGGAAGTCTTCCCCCTCACCCGCCACGTAAATCCGGCCGCCCTGCTGGATTCCACGACGGCGAATACCATCGTGTACGAGCAACAGGATGCTGTTCATGCTCAACTCCTGGGGCTTTTCAGTACCGGCTGCAGCGTCGACGTTGCGCAGGAAGGATTTCACGAGTTGATGTGCTGTCTGCCGCCGGTCAAGTCGGAATCGCTGGGTTACGGAAACCTCTTTCGCATCATCATCATGAACTTCATGGATGCCTACGACTTTGACGTCCGTTCGGTTAAAAAAAGTTGCGTACATATGGTGCAGCCCAACGGCCACATCATCCCGTTCGAGACCATGAATATGTTCTACCGGACGGAGTTGCAACGGGCTAATCTGGCAACATTGCGTGCGGAGGTGCCGGTGTTCAGTAAGGAGAAATTCCTACAGAATGAGCTATAAAGTTGGAGGGACCATATTTTTGCTTAAGCTGACGATGACGGTAGCGGCACTGATCAATCGGAATCCTTGCCTGCCTGACTTCGGATATTGAATCAAGACGTTCTAACTTAAGCATTTATGTTCATCGCCATTTGACATTTTACCAGCATACCATATAAAATGGCGTCGGTAATTTACGTTTTTTCGCTATTAATCCTGATATCATGTCATACACCCAAAAAGTGATTTTCATCTCCCTCGGTACTCTGATCGCCTTTACCCTGATCTGTGCTATCCCCGGCATATTCTCTTACCATACTACTACCGACTTTTTGGAATTCGGACTGATTGCTTTGTTCGTTTCTATCGCCGAAACCTTCCTCCTGATTCTGATCGGTATCGGCATTCTCATTGTCAAGCCCGGGGGAGGCTCCGTTACGGTCAGCAATCCCAAAGAACTGCTCGACGCTTCCGAAGAACGAGAAGTTCCCCTTCCTTATAATCGTCGTGCGGGTGCATTCTTCGCGGCGGCCGGCGTTGTGTTCCTGGTTGGTGGTTCCGTATGTATTGGTGGCCTTATGACTCAATAGTGGTAAAATACAGGGCGTGACCCCAAGGTCATACCCTGATATAGCTCTACGTAACTGCTACTTCATCGTTGTTGGGTCATACCCTGATATAGCTCTACGTAACTGCTACTTCATCGTTGTTGAGATTTTCCGAAGATTTTGACCTTTTTTTCCGGCTACGACTACTCCGCCAACGCCTTTTCAGGGGCCCGGACTTCTTATGAGCTTGTGCCGGTGTCAGCATATCAATGGATCGATGCGGTCTTTCTTCGTTATAAATCAGGATAGCGGCCTCAATGGCAGCCAAAGCTTCCTCGTGAGTAGGGTAGCCATCTTGCAGTAATTCGGTCTTCAGGATACCGTTTATTCGCTCGGCTACGGGGTTCTGATAGGAGGCCCGGGACATGCTAATGGTGACGTTTCGTTTCTTCAAAAGAGATATATAAGCCCGGCTGCAGTACTGGATTCCGCGATCGGAATGATGCATAAGCGGCAGCTTTGCCGCCTTGTCTTTTCGGCGGTTTAGTAAGGCCATCTCCAAGGCTTTTACCGGCCCGTCGGTCGACAAATTTTTGCTCAGATACCAGCCGACAATTTTGTGCGAATAAGAGTCTGTGATCAAGCTCAGGTAGCTAAAATCTTGGAAGCGGTGGATGTAAGTGATGTCACTTGACCATAGCTCATTTGGCCGGACAGGCTTAACGTCTTTAGCCAGGTTCGGGTACTTTCGGTAGCTGTGATTAGAGTTTGTTCCACCAGCTCTTCTCTTACGTCTATTTGACTGTAAGTGATACGTTTTCAGCAGTTTATTCAGCTTGTCTCGGCCGATTTTAATGCTGTGATCTTTTAGGAATGGTTTTATTTTATGATATATTTTCTCGGTACCCAGATAGGGTTGATCCTTTCTGATCTCACGCACTTCACCGACGATGAGGGCGTGCTCCAGGTTGTCGTGACTAGTCTTTTCTTCTGCCTTGTAGAATGCACTACGGGTTTTTCCAAACACTCGGCAAAGCGGCTCAATTCCTGCGGTAGGGTAGGAGGCGAGCTGCTCGTTTATTGTTTGGAACCAGGCTTTTTTCTAATCGTGATATTTAGCATTTCTTCGCTGATATCGATGAATTTATCCAAGGTGTCAGCGCGCAGGGTTTGCCACTTCAACTCCTTTTCCAACTCCTTCATTTTGCGCTCTGCTTCTGCAAGCTTCTGCGCGTCGGTTTTTTTCGGTTTACTCACGGTACGGGGATTGTATTTTTTAAGAATGTGCAGGTGACGCCACTTACGCCAGGCCCGTAGCAATTTAGGGCTAAGATGGTATTCGCTGATAGCCTGAGCGTCCGTTAAAAGCCCTTCAGATAGTAGCGCTAGAATGTGGAGTTTCTGCGGAACGCTGTGCTTACTTGTGGTTGTTGAAAATTTGTACATCATTGTTTGTCAGTTTGTTACGACAACAGTGTAGAGTCATTTCAGGGCGTGACCCAAGAGCCTATAATTTATATTATGTTAAGTAAAGAATAAGCTAACTTTCATTCTCTAAGTTTGACCTACTTCACGTCCCATTTACATATCTACCCTAACGATCGTTCTTCGAAAAGTAGCCTTCATTGGAAACAGCCTCACCGCTCACCTGGATAGCACCTGTTTTGAACCAAACTTCGGCGTAGTTACCATCAGCGTACTGCGCGGCTACGTCTCCGCCGTGGGTTTCCGCACCTGAGCACCAATTACGATTGATCTCGGGAGACTTTCCGTTCGTCTGGTTGTAACATCCCAGTTTGAAGAAAAGCCCTTCTTCGGTGTACGCCGCGGGGCGTTCCAGGCCGTCTTGGCCGATGGGTACGAACAACGCTTGCGTCTGAGCGGGAATATCGGCGGCCATGGTGTATTCCGAGGCAACCAGGTTTTTACCAAAGGTTCTGGTTGGGTGGCCCGCGCTGGTAAAGGTTAGTTTCATTATACCGCCCGAAACATCTACTTCGTAGCTGAACTCCTCGCCCAGTTCGATGCCGTCAGCGGGTTCCGGAGGGTAAGTGCTCTCGGTAGGCCCCACAACGGAGAAGTCGTGGCCCCAGACGGCGGTAGAGTAATCCCAACGGCCGGAGTTATCATCACCGGCGGTATTAATTTCGTAGTGCCAGAATACAGAACCTTTACTGTGGCCGGGGAACTTTTTGTAGAAAATCTTGAGGGGTTCGTTCTCGTGCGCATCCGCACTGTGAATTTGCCCGACCACTACGGAATGGGAGGCCGCTACCCGTGCATCGCCCGTTGCGGAAACGTTCATCACTTTGAGCGTGGCGGAGAGTTTTGCGTCCGTCATGGGGGACCACTTTTTTACCTGCGCCAACTCGGTTCGGGTGTTGTTGGAGGTGCCGTGAGTATTACCGGCGTTAGGCGTTTTAAAAACCACCCAGTCGGTGTCCCCTACCCTGTCGGTATAAAAAAACTGCTCGTTGGCAAAATCATTTGCGACCCCGACGTTAGTACCGTCGCCGAGGATGAGTTTCCAGTGGTCGAAAAAGGGAATCACTTCGCTGGCGAAGCGGCTATCGTCGGAAACCTTCTCATCGGCAACCGATTTTGAATTTTCCGTACAAGCGAAGAAGAAAACCATACAGCACAATGTGTAGATGGGTAGGTTTTTCATGGCGGTAAATTTTAGCGGTTGATACGGAACGCAAATCAGGGGCTACCGACAGCCGGAAACGAACACGCGGAGCTAAGGTGATCAGGTGTAAAAAGAGCGTCTTGCTTATTTTAACTTCCTTTGCACCCGCGTCCGCGCCCGGACTGTATTTAATAGAAAACACCCGCGTCAACACTCCCGTATCATGGGCGCGGACGCGGGTGCAGCGTAAGTCATTGAAGCAAATCTATAATTCCGTAATATGTTCTAGTACCCGTCATTTTGGGTAATAACGTTAAAGCTCGAAAGGATCTCCGAAACCGGAACCGGGAACAGGAAGTAGTCACTATTCACGTTCTCGCCCATTTCCTGACTGACGGTACCCGTACGCACCAGGTCAAACCAGCGCTGGCCTTCGAAGGCCAGCTCCAGACGGCGCTCGTCCTGAATCGCTTCGCGGATATCGTCCTGGCTGTCGAGGTCGTCTTCGCTCAATTCGTCCAGGCCGGCACGATCGCGGATGGGGTCCAGCAGGTCGAGGACCGTACCGGCGTTCGCGCCGTTCTCGTTCAGCGTCTCGGCGTAGAGCAGGATGACGTCGGCCAGGCGCAGCTCGATCCAGTCGTGGTCGGGGCCGCCCTCCTGCGTCCACTTGGCGGAAGCGGTAAACGTGGACGTATCGATCACAACCGGGAAGCGGAGGTCCATTGATTCTCTGCCACCAAAGGCATCGATCAGGTCGCTATCGAGGGGTTCGAGCGATTTTGTGTCCAAACCACCGTACCAGGACCAGAACTCGGAAAAACCGTACTCATCCACGATGGAAGCGGAAACCTGCGTGGCGAATAAAATCTCGGAATTCAGGTCGTCTTCTACGCCGAATACATCCTCGTAACTATCCTGCAAGCTGAGGCCCGCTGCCGCAGCGCCGTTAATGACGGCGGCCAGGGGAGCTTCGGCGGCGGCGAAGTCACCCCGCTGAACGTGTACCTTACCGAGCATACCCTGCGCGGCAATACGCGTTGCCCGGCCGTCGGAGAGGCCGGAGTTGTCGAGCGCCGCGATGGCATCCTGAAAGTCCGAAATCACCACATTGTAGATGTCTTCCACCGAACGACGCATCAGTACGGACTGGTCGGTAGTACTCGGTATAGCCTCCAGGTTCAGGGGGACCGCACCGAAAACACGGACCAACTTGAAGTAAGAGAGTCCGCGAAGGAATTTGGCTTCCCCTACCTGGGTGGCATCGTCCGAGTTCTGAATAACGTTGTTGGCACTCAGGACAGATTTATAGAGCGCCGTGTAAAAGGGGCCGAAGAACTGGTCTTCCATCGTCGGCAGATCGGCATTAAAGACGTCGAAGTCCGTAAACGGCGGCTCGAACATCAGCGCGTTGTCGGCGCGGAAGTCCCCCATCACAGCCATCGGCGTAACGGAACCCAGCTGGTAGAAGTAGGCGGCGTTAAGTACGCCGTCGTAGTCAGTCAGAGAGCTGGAACTGGCGATATTCGGCGGAGCCTGGTTAAGGTCGTTTTCGCAAGCGGTCAGGAACAATAACGCTCCCAGAATTACAAATGAAATTCTCATAATTTTTAATTTTTACGTCTCGGCCCGCGCGGTGCGTAGCCTGTTTGCCACCTATTGGGCGATGAACGGGCTACGTACCGCGCGGGCCGCAAGCGGGATGGTTTAGAAGTTGACGTTAACACCGAGGGAGAAGCTGCGAACGATGGGGCTCGCACCCACCTGGACACCGTAAGTGGTGGGGCCACGGTAACCGCCGTTGGTCGTCTCTACGCCTTCGGGGTTAAAGGAAGTGTAGTCATCACCCACCAGGTAAAGCAGGTTGCTGGCCGCGGCGTAAACACGCACGGAAGGTTGGCGGGCTACACCCAGGTTCGGGCGGAAGGTGTAGCCGACAGTCAGGTTGCGGAGTGCCAGATAAGATGCACTTTGGATCATGGCGTCGGTCTGGTCGCGGTTACGAACGTAAATTTGTCCGGTTTCGTCAGCGGTCCTGTCACCCTCGGCGTCGAAGCCGGTCTGGATGGAGCGACCCCACTGCGACCCGTAGTAAAGAGGGTCGATGTTGTACACATCGCCACCGGAGGTACCCTGAAACTGGAAAGAAGCATCAAAATCGCCGTAGGCAAACTGACTGCTGATGCCGTAGTAGAAATCGGGCGTGTTCTGCCCGATCTTGACCAGGTCACCGCCTTCAGCTACCGTACGCGTCCGGTCGATGACACCGTCGCCGTTCTGGTCGACGGCGTAGCTGTAACCACTCTGCTGGCCCACGAATTCGATCGGGTTGTTGAGGGCCGACATGGGTACTTCGCCAGTCGTCTCGATACCCCACATTTCACCAATCTCACCACCAATGTAGTTGCGAAAAACTGGTCCACGACCGCTTTGACCGTAAATGGTCGGCGCAAGTTCGTCCAGGCCTCCGAGGTCAGTAATCTCGGTTTGCACCGTGGAGAAGTTCGCACTAAGGTTCCAGCTGAAATCGCTGGTGTTAATGATGGCAGCACCCAGTTCCAGCTCGATGCCGGAGCTGCGAACGTCGCCGGAGTTCAGCGCAATGGAAGTGGTACCGAGTACCTCGGAAACACTCTGGTTGATGAGGATATCTTCTACGTCGGACGTGTAGTAATCAACGGCGAAGCGGAAACGGTTTTCCAGGAAACCGAGGTTGAGGCCGAAGTTGGTCTCCGTATTGGTCTGCCAGGTGAGGTCGGGGTTGGCTACGTCGGAAGGGATCAGGAAACCGTTGCCGAAGATGGTCGCCTGCGGGTTCAGCAAGCTCAGCGAGTTGTAAGCGCCGAGGAAGGAAGTCGTACCCAGGGAACCCGTACTGAAGCGCAGTTTCATGTCCGTCAGGAACGCAGAGTTGTAGAACGCTTCGTTGTGGACGTTCCAGCCAAGAGAAAGCGCCGGGAAGACCTCGAAGCGGTTGTTGGCGCCGAAACGCGAGTCACCGTCGCGGCGAAGACTTACCGAAGCAAGGTAGCGGTTGTCAAAAGCATAGTTGATCCGGCCGAAAACACTGCGGCGCGCGATGGTCTCGTCCCGCTCCGAGATGGCTACATCGGCGGGGTTCAGCAGCGCGAAGTTCTGCGGCTGACCAAAGGGTACGTTGGTACCGTTCAGAGCAATACCATTGATGTAGAAGTTCTGAAACTCTATACCGGCAACGGCGGAGACGTCATGACGGCCACCAAGTACGGTAGCGTAGTTAAGCGTAGTTTCACTGAGCACGGAAGTCCGCTTGATGTTGGATTCCTGCAGACGCGTCTGGGTCGTCCGGCCGCGCGAGTCAAACTCCAGACCGCGCCAGAAGTAGTCGCGGGTGTCCTGCATGTCACCACCGAGTACGGTGCGGATGTTCAGCCCGTCCAGGATTTCGTACTGAAGGTAAGAGTTGACGTTGCCGAAGAAAGTCTTTTCGAACCGGTCGGTATTGTCCAGCTTGGTAGCGGGGCCGGCGTCACCAGAACCACCGATACCGTTGCCGGAACGTCCGTAGTGCCAGTCCTGGGCCGTCATACCGGGCTCGAGGGTGGAAATACTGTTGTTGAAAGGAGACGCCCCGCCGCGGTAACCGCTGTCGAAAGAGGAGAGACCGAGTGCCTGGGCTCTTTCGTCCAGGTCCTGAACGAATGCAATGGATTCCGCCGTGTGGTAGATCGGGTGCACGCTGTAGGCACGCAGCAGGTCACGCTGATCGTGGCCTTCAATGTCACGATCTCCGATGAAGCCGTTGAAGCTGAGACCGGCCTTGAAGCGATCACTCAGGTTGGCATCAACGTTAAGGCGGGTGTTGTAGCGCTCGAAACCCTGGGTCTGTACGATGCCCTTGGTGTCGAGGTAGCCGACGGAAGCGTAGTAGCGAACGTCGTCCGAACCACCACCAATGCTGATGTCGTGGTTAACGGTATTACCGTTCTGGAACAGCCAGTCTTCCACGGCAACCACGTCGGGGTTGTTGCGGTAAGCCTCCAAGCGGTAGTTGTAGAGGTCGGGGTCAATCTGCGAGACGTTAAATGTACCGTCGGCTACGTTGGCCTCAATCGTACTGGCCCAGTCGGCGTTGCCCACCGGCTTGTTTTGATTGAGGTAGCGGCTGGAGGTGCTGACGTAAGCGTTGTAGCTCACGCTTGGCTTACCGGTTTTACCCTGCTTGGTCGTTACCAGGATGACACCGTTGGCACCCCGCGATCCGTAGATGGCCGCCGAGGCAGCATCCTTCAGGACTTCCAGGCTCTGGATGTCGTTGGGGTTAACGGTTGCAAGCGAACCCGAGATCGGAAAGCCGTCCACTACGATCAACGGGTTGGCATCTCCGGAGATGGAGGAAGCCGCGCGAATCTGAATCTTCGGCGCAGCACCCGGAGAAGCGTCCTGGTTCTGAATGAGTACCCCGGAGAGCTTTCCGGCCAGGGCTTCGTCGACGCGCGCCACCTGAACGGCGGCAAGGTCTTCACCGCCTACCTGGGCGATTGCTCCGGTGTTGTGAGAAACCTTCCGCGTTCCGTAACCGACAACGACAACCTCGTCCAGCAAAGCGGCATCGCTCTTTAGCACCACGTCCTGAACCGTCTGTCCGGTAATGCCAATCGTTTTGGTTGTGTGGCCGGTGTAGGAGAAACGTAGGGACTCTCCTTCAGTAACATCGATTTGGTACTTACCGTCAAAGTCCGTTACGGTACCGGAGGTGGTACCATCCTTGACGACGCTTACGCCGATAAGCGTGATGCCATCCGCATCGGTTACCGTACCGGTAAGGGGATAACTATCCTGAGCGAACAGCGAGATATTGCCTAGCAACATCATGAAGAACGCAAGTTTGATATTTAACTTCATGTTTGATTTGAATTTCACTACTGGTGATATGAATGATCGACGTTCAGCCGCCAAGAAGAGGCGTAGAACATGCATGATTGACTACAGGAGAAAGAATATTTAACCAATCCAAACCGACGGCAACTAAGAGAACCCTAATTGGTCAACCACTAATTGGTCAACCAAAAGTAAATTAAAAAATTGGTCAACCAAAATATTCTATTGAATTTTGTTCACATCGTTTGTTTTAGAAGTAACGATAAGCAGGATATTAAAGGGCGGTTTTGCTAGGGTGGCTGCGGGTTTGCGGCAAATTTTACTCCGACTTACCACATGGATAAAATTATTTAATCCGCTTTCGAGTTTCCGGGCGCGGACGCTGGTGCAAGGAGCGTATAGAACGGAAGATGCGATGAAAAACTTCGAGCAAATTTGGTTAACCAACCATCCGTTCTGTCACTTGTTTTTTCTTAAAGCCCATAAAAGCTAGGCTAACGTTAAACATTTACTGCATTATTCAGCTCAAATCCGATTCATATAAGTTGGAATGATTACTTTTGAATTGGTTAACCAATTATACCTGGTGATCCTCTTCGTAAACCAAAAGTTGCTCATGCAGTCATCACTTAATATTACAGCATTCGTTTCCCTGTGTCTTACCCTGGTCAGTTGTCAGGAAACAACGCAGCGGCAAGTCACCGCCGACGAGCCGTCCGCAGCGACTTCTCCCAGCTCCGTGATGGCTGGACTAGATGCTTGGAAGATCCTGCTTGGCAACGGAGACAGCCAGAAAGAACTCACTGGCTTTACCCACGAAGATTACTTCTTTACCGCCCGCGACGAAGTCTCCTGGGTCGTCTACAAAGCACCCAACGGAGGAATCACTTCCCCCAACTCCCACAACACCCGCACCGAGCTGGGCCAGAAAAAGAGATGGACGCCTGCCGAAGGTGGCAAACTGACCGGAACGCTGAAAGTACAGCATGTTTCCACTTCCGGTGATGCCCGGGTAGCGGCGTCCTACTCGGTAGTCGTTGGCCAGATTCACAGCGAGGACGGACATAAGAACGAGCCGCTGAAGATTTTTTACAAAAAGTTCCCCGGCCACGCCAAAGGCTCCGTTTTCTGGAATTACGAGATCAACCCCGCCGGCGAAGACAACTCCGGGCGCTGGGATTATTCCACCGCTGTTTGGGGGTACGATATGTCCACCGTCGGGGAAGCACCGGACAAATACCCCGCCGAACCGGCCGAAGGCATCGAACTCGGGGAGGAGTTCAGCTACGCGGTCAATGTCTACCGGGGCATCATGCACCTTACCTTTAAGAGCGAAGGGCATCCGACTAAAACCTTCAGTAAAAATCTGCTCACTTCGGATTTCGCGAGCAAGGCCGACCGGCCGGATCAGATCACGACCCTGTACGCGGGCCTTGGCCGTGACGGCATCGAGCGCCCGAACGCTTATAAAGGTGAAAAACAGTTTTTCAAGCAGGGTGCTTACAACCAGACCAACGGCCGCGCGCCCGCAACCAACATGGTCTGGAGTACGGGCGCCAACACCTACGGTGGCGATGCCGCGATACAATATGCCAACGGAAGCTACACCGAGGTCTGGTACCGGGAGTCGTCGTTAGGCGATGGAACGCCACCGACCAAATAAGATCTGCTCCCCCCCTACCCCACTCAACGATCATGAAAAAATTTCTTAGATTCCTCCTGTCCTTCGGCCCCGGCATCTTTGCCATCGGCTATACCATCGGTACCGGAAGCGTTACCTCCATGATCGTTGCGGGCAACAACTTCGGGATGGACCTGCTCTGGGTATTATCCCTCAGCTGCCTTTTTTCGGGCGTCCTTATTTACGTATCCGGCAGCTACTACCTCCTTACCGGAGAGACGATCCTGTACGCGGTACGTAAGCACCTACCAGCGGGAAAAGCCATCGCGATTGCCATGATTGCCGCCGTCGGCATCGGTCAGTGGAATTCGCTCATCGGCATTCTGGGCATCACCTCCAACGTGATCTACGAGATCCTGGTCATCAACTTTCCGGCCCTGGAGGGGCAGCAGTACGGCATCGTGCTGGGGCTGGCGATACTCATCATCGGGATCTTCTACGCCCTACTGATCAAGGGCAGTTATACCCTTTTCGAGAAGATGCTGGCGCTCTTTGTCTCCATGATGGGCCTATCATTTCTGTTCACCCTTCTCTTTGTCTACCCCCTTCCGGCCGACGTCGTTCGGGGGCTGGTACCCACCATTCCCGGGGTGGAAGGGGCCGGCATCCTGATCGCGGCCTTTGTCGGTACGACCATGGCGGCGGCTACCTTTTTGTCGCGCCCACTCTTCATCCAGGGCAAAGGCTGGACGAAAAAAGACTTGAGGCGGCAGCGCAACGATTCCATCATCGCGGCCGTACTCATCTTCACCATCAGCGGATCCATCATGGCCGTGGCCAGCGGAAGCCTTTACGGACAGGGCAATGAGATTACGCAGGTGCTCGATATGTCCCGGGCCCTGGAACCATCAGCGGGTAAGTTTGCCGTGAGCATCTTCTTCGTCGGCACCCTCAGCGCGGGGCTGTCGTCCATCTTCCCCTGCCTGATGATCGTTCCCCTCATGCTGGGCGACTTCAATTCCGGCCAGCTGGACGTAAAGTCTACCCGCTTCAAGGTCATCACCGGCGTGGCGAGTTTGCTCGCGTTGAGCGTTCCCTTTTTTGGTTTCAACCCCATCAAAGGGCAGATCTTCACCCAGGTTTTTAACGTCTTTGCCCTACCGTTGGTAGTTTCCGTTATCCTCGTCCTTTGGAATCGGAAGAACGTTGGGCTACCGAAAAGACGCCTCCTGACCAACCTCGTTCTTATTGGTGCGTTCGTGTTTTCCGTCATCATCACGGTGAACGGTTTAAGAGACATTTTCGGATAAGGCAACCAGGCCCTTTTCATGCTCCTAAAAAACTTTTTTGCACCTGCGGCCGCGCCCAGAAAAGCGAGTTGGTGGGCGCGGCCGCAGGTGCAAAGAGAAGGTATATAAAAGCAGTGACTGACTAACCGCTAATGTTTGATCAGCTTATCGACAAATGTCTTGTCGTTACCTTCCAACCTGACGTAGTACATACCCGCCCGAAACTCGCCGATGTCCAGCGTTCTCGTCTGAATTATCGTTCGCTGCAGGACCTTTCTTCCCGACTGGTCGTAGATGGTCAGAGAGTTGTATGCTTCGGCACTCTCCAAGGTAATAAGAGAGGTGACCGGGATGGGAGAGAGCAAGACCTCTGGGTGGCCAGATCCCCCGTACACGTATCCACTCTGGAGCCCGGAATGTTTTTTCTTAACGTTAAAGGAGGTCGCAATGCTGACACGCTTGTAGTCTTCGAGTCTAAAGTGTGAATTGCTGCAATTACAGCCGCATCTTTATGAGCCGGGGAATAAGGCGCGTAAGCAGGTGCAACGACCGGTTAAAAGCGAAAGGGATGTTGCACCGACGAGGGAAAAAACAAATTAAACAAATTGGTCAACCAAATTTGGTCAACCAATTACCTGTCCCTATATTTGGCACATCAAAAGTAGTACACCTTCATTATGTTAGACAATTTCCAGGAGATTAAAGTGGAAACACCAGTCGATAAAATCATTCGTCAGATTCGCCATCTGATCTCTACCGGTCAGCTCTCCGCCGGCGATCGTCTTCCCGCTGAACGCAAGTTAGCCGAACGTTTTGGTGTTAGCCGCGGCCCGGTTCGGGACGCGCTGCAAAAACTGGAGTTCTACGGAATCTTAAAAACGATGCCCCAGAGTGGTACCGTTGTGGCAGGTTTAGGCATCAGTGCGCTGGAAGGCTTGATCACCGATGTGCTAAAAATTGAGGAACATGACTTTGCCTCCCTCGTGGATACACGGGTGATGCTCGAGGTTCACGCTGCGAAACTAGCTGCGGAACGCCGTACGTCCGATGATCTCATCGCCATCAACAAAGCGCTAAAGGCGTATAAAAATAAGCTTCAGGCGGGAGAAACGGCCATTGAAGAAGATCTGCTTTTTCACCTCAAAATTGCGGAAGCCAGCCGTAACGGAGTGCTGAAGTCCCTCATGCTGATCATTACACCGGATATCGTAAACAGTTACCGAACGTACAAAGTCTGTGGTGATGAGGCTGACTTAAGAACACTCAAGGAACACGAAGAAATCCTTCACTACATTCAGCAGCAGGATGCAGCCGGAGTAGAAAATGCCATGCGCAGCCACCTGCAGGATGTGCTCAACTTCAGTCAATCGATTCGTAATCATGCTACCGGAGACTAATGTCAAAACCCATAACTACTCCGTATTCTTCACCTGATTTGAGGATCGCTTCAGGAATATATTTCACCTGAGTAGACCTTTCAGTTACCATCATTTCACCCTTCGGGTAGCGAACGTATAGTCCGTGTTCGTCGGTAATACCAATTGCCGTTATCGATTACTTCATCGGAGGTAAAAAGCAAATGGCATGTCCGATGAAAAGACAAAATAACGAAGCCTTCACGGTGTTTTGCACTGCTCTTTAAAAGCGTTTGTCCGCAACCGCGTGCCCGCCTTAAATGACAAGAACTGAAGCTTCAACCGAATCACTACTACTATTTGAATTCCGGGCTGAGCGATGAAATCATCGGCCGGGACATTTAGCCACCCATCATGCAACGAATCACTTACCAAACTTTTATCACGCGGCTAGTCGGCTCGCTGCTCCTGTTCGGCCTGCTGCTGACGGGTTGTGGTCAGGCAGAAAAGAGTGGCCGGAATATAGACAGCGCCCAGGCACTTGCCGCCGCGCTGGAGCAGGCTGCCCCCGGCGACGTACTGACGATCGCCAACGGGACGTACACCGACCAGGAACTGGTTTTTACCGGTCAAGGAACGGAGGATAAACCCATCAAGCTGATCGCCGAAACCCCGGGCGAGGTTTTCCTTGAAGGCCAGTCCAACCTAAGCCTCTCCGGCGAATACCTCCACGTCGAAGGCCTCGTATTTCGCAACGGACACACCCCCACCGGCGAGGTGATCTCTTTTCGGACGGCTAAAGACGAGCTTTGCAACTACTGCCGCGTAACCGAGTGTGTGATCGACAACTACAACCCTGCGGAACGTTTCGAGAGCGACTACTGGGTGGCCATTTATGGCAAACATAACCGCGTAGACCACAACGAACTGACCGGCAAAAGAAACCAGGGCGTACTACTTGCCGTCCGCCTCGGAACGGAAGAAAGCCGCGAGAATTTTCACCGAATCGACCACAACTTCTTCGGCTATCGGGCCACGCTGGGCTCCAACGGAGGCGAGACTCTGCGCATCGGCACCAGCCACTACTGCATGCACAACTCGAATACAATAATTGAAGCCAACTACTTCGACCGCTGCAACGGAGAGGTGGAGATCATCTCCAACAAATCCGGCCAGAACACCTTCCGCTACAACACCTTTAAGGACAGCCGGGGTACGCTCACCATTCGCCACGGCGACGAGGTGACCATCAGGAACAATTTCTTCTTCGGCTCCGGGCTGGCCCACACGGGTGGCATCCGGGTGATCAACGCCAAGCACAACGTAAGTGACAACTACCTGAACGGACTGATGGGCTACCGCTTCCGCAGCGCCCTCACGGTAATGAACGGGGTGCCCAACTCACCGCTCAACCGCTACGTACAGGTGACGGATACGGACATCAGCCGCAACGTGCTCGTCAACTGCGCCAACGTCCAGCTTGCCGTCGGCAGCGACAACGAACGCAGCGCCACCCCGCAAAGCACCACGATGGCCGACAATGTATTCTACCGGGAAGCAGGGGGCGAACTCTTCAAAGCCTTTGACGACGTGAGCGGGATCACCTTCACCGGTAATCTGGTAAATCCCGGCCTCACCCCCTTCAAAAGTGAAGGCTTTACGAGCCGGGAGATAACGCTCGAAGACGCGGGCAACGGCGTCCTCCTGCCACGCAATACCCCGGCATCGGACAGTATTCGCGCGGGTGTCGAGTTTATGGCCACGCCCGAAAACACCGGTGCAAACTGGTACGAACGCAGCGAGAACGAACCCTTTTTCGGCGGCGGCAGGACAATTGAAATTACCGCCGGCACGAACACCCTCTTCGAGGCCATCAAAACCGCCGAAGCGGGTGACATATTCCTGCTTACCGAAGCCGGAGAATACCTGCAGACAAAAAGCATCTCCGTCGAGGTTCCCGTGACGGTGCTTGCGGCCGAAGGCTTAGCCGCAAAGCCCCTGCTCACCTTCCGGAATACTTCGCTCTTCAACATCGAAAGTGGTGGGGCACTTAGCCTGCGGGGCGTAGCGGTCAGCGGCCGGGAGTGCCGGGACCGGCCCCTCAACGCCGTGATCCGTACCAGCCGCTACAGCATGATCAACAACTATAAGTTATTCGTTGATAATTGTGACTTTAAGGATCTTGACATCAACCACAGCTTTAATGTCCTGCAGGTGTATAAAAACACCATGGCGGATTCCATCGTGCTCACCGACTCCCGGTTTGAGAACATCACAGGCAGCGTCCTGGCGCTCGATCAGGAAGTTGATGACATCGGCATCTACAACGCACATTCGGTAGTGATAGAAAATTGCTTATTCGACAACATCGGCCAGGAGGCCATCCACATTCACCGGGGCGGACGCGACGAAAGTACCCAGGGGCCTATGGTGACCATCGAGCGGTGTACGTTTGACGATATCGGCGGAGACAAGCGCAATAAGACCGGTGCCTCCATCCGGCTGCACGGTACCCAGGTAATAAAGATTAACGATTGCATTTTTGACGATTCCAATCCGGTAGAACTGCACCTGGTCGTCGGCGACCCCGTGGTGAACATCACCAACTCGGTATTCTCCGGCGGGACGATTTTGACGGACAACGACCGGCCTTACCAAACCGCCGGTCTGCGCCGCGGGCTTACCGAGCCGCTCACCACCCTCCATAACCGGCCGATCGGCACTAAACTGGAAGAATAGATGAAACGCACTCTCCTACCCTTCTTCACTGCTTGCTTGCTGCTATTGAACTTCGCTTGCTCCGCAACCGATGCGTCGTCTGACGAAGGCGATTACCCGTCAGCTTTTGCCAAGCAGTTGGAGGCTACCCGTGTCCGGTTAGACGGAGTGATCGCCGAAGGCATCCGGGTGCCGCTGCCGAAGGATATGGCGGGCGGGCCGACCCACGAGATTCACAAGCGTAACTGGTCTACCCTCCGCGACGCGGGGGCCCTTTACCGGCTTACGGGTGAAGAGAAATACGCTGTATTCCTTAAAGACGCTCTCCTGGCTTACGCCGACGTTTACCGGGGTTGGCCGGCGCACCCGACGGCCCGGTCTTACGCTACCGGCAAAATTTTCTGGCAGTGCCTCAACGATGCCAACTGGCTCGTCTACGTCAGCGAAGGTTACGGAGACATTTACGACTGGCTGGAGCCGGCCGACCGGGAGCGGATCGACAACGAACTGTTCCGCCCGATGGCAGATTTTCTATCGCTGGAGAACCCGCAGTTTTTTAACCGGATTCATAACCATTCCACCTGGGGCAATGCCGCCGTTGGCATGATCGGGTTGGTGATGGGCGACGATGCGCTGGTGCAAAGATCGTTGTACGGCATCCCCTCCGCCGAATTACCGGATGACCTGCGCGACGACGACTCGGGCCGGATCAAAGACAAGGAAGGCCGGGCCGGTTTTCTGGCGCAACTCGACCTGAGTTTCTCCCCCGACGGCTATTTTACCGAAGGCCCCTATTACCTGCGGTACGCCCTGTCACCCTTCCTGCTGTACGGAAAGGCGCTGGCCGAAAAACGGCCCGACCTCAACATCCTCACTTACCGGGACGACATCCTCAAAAAAGCGGTCTTCTCGCTGCTCAACCAGGCCGACCCGACGGGAGACTTCTTTCCCCTCAACGACTCCCATAAAGGCATGTCGTTATACGCACCGGAGGTGGTGAAGACGGTGGATTATGCCTATTACTATTTTGGTAAAGATCCGGCGCTGCTTTCCCTGGCCGAACAACAGGGCGCTTTCACCCTCGACGAGGCCGGCGTAGCGGTATCCCGGGACGTAGCGGCCGGCAAAGCGGCACCTTACACCCCGCAGTCCATGACCTTTGCCGACGGGCCGGAAGGGACCGAAGGCGGTGTCGGCGTACTGCGGGCTTACGGTGCGGACAAAGCCCAGACGGCCCTGGTCATGAAGTACTCCGCCCAGGGGATGGGCCACGGCCATTTCGACAAACTGGCCTACTCGCTTTACAACGAAACCGGAGAGGTGATCCAGGACTACGGCTCGGCCCGCTGGGTAAACATCGACCAGAAAGGCGGCGGCCGCTATCTGAAGGAGAACGATACCTGGGCGAAGCAAACCATAGCGCACAACACACTCGTCATCGATCAGACGTCTCACTATGAGGGCAAGATCAGCATTGCGGAAGAGCTTCACCCCGATCTGTACGCTTTCAATGCGGACAATTCGGGCGCGGACGCAGGTGCAAAAAGCCGGTTGTTGAGCGCAAAGGTAGACAACGCCTACCCCGACCGTGAGCTCCACCGCTCTCAAATACTCTTTACTGCACCTGCGTTCGCGCAACCAGTTCTTATTGATGTGTTTCGCTCCGTTGGTACTAAGGAAGTGCTGCACGACCTGCCAACCTGGTACCACGGTCAGCTGCTCTCCACCGACTTTGATTACACGACTAAAAGTGAGTTACGCCCCCTCGGCAGTGCCCATGGCTACCAGCACCTCTGGCTGGAGGCGAGTGGTCGACCGACGGGCAATTCCGCCGAAATCGGCTGGTTCAACAAGAAAACCTTTTACACCCAAACGATGGCTACCCGGCCCGGAGACGAGTTCCTGATGGTACGCCCGGGGGCAAACGACCCGGAATACAACCTCCGGCGCGATCCGGCTTTCGTTCTTCGCAGAGCGGGCGCGGCCACCACCACCTTCGCTTCCGTGCTCGAAACCCACGGCAGCTACTCGCCCCGCACGGAAGTGCCCAACGAACCTTACGGCCACGTGAGGAAACTGGCCATCCTGGCGGACACGCCTGAGTATACGGCTATCACCTTCGGCCACGAAAACGGTACAAAATGGCTTGTGCTGCTCGCCAACGAAAACAGCGACGCGGCGGCGACCCACCAATTCACCATTAACGGAAGCCCCTACGAATGGACGGGCGTTCACTACCTCTTACAAACAAGCAAATAAACATGCAAGCAAGTAAAGAATTTCTATTCGGCGACGACATCCCCTGGGAACAGGTCGGTCCCGGCCTCAAGCGTCAGATTCACGGCTGTGACGATAAGATCATGCTCGTCAAAGTCGACTTTGAGCCCGGTGCGGTCGGTCAGCTTCACGAACATTACCACAGCCAGGTCACGTACGTCGAAAGCGGCGAGTTCGAGATGACGATCGGCGACGAGGTGAAGACCATCAAGGGGGGCGACTCGTACTACATCCCGCCGCACGTGATGCACGGTTGCGTCTGCGTAAAAGCCGGTGTACTCATCGACGTATTCAGCCCACACCGCGAAGACTTCGTGGATGCAATCAAGCACGCATGAAACTATCAGGACTCAGATGGTGGGTAGTCGGGCTGATCGCCCTGGCGACCGTCATCAACTACATCGACCGGCAGTCACTCAGCGTTCTCTGGCCGGACATCGCACAAGACCTTTACCCCGATAAGGACGCTGACGAGCGTAAGGAAATTTATGCCTTCATCTCGGTTGTTTTTATTTTTTCCTATGCTTTCGGGCAGGCGATCTTCGGTCGCATTTTCGACTGGATCGGGACGCGGATGGGCTTCGTACTTTCCATCGGCGTGTGGTCGTTGGCTACGGCCGCTCATGCGCTGGCGACCGGTCTGGCGAGTTTCGCGTTTTTCCGTTCCATCCTCGGTATTGCCGAGGCGGGCAACTGGCCTGGCGCGACGAAGGGTAACGCCGAGTGGTTTCCGACCAGGGAGCGGGCCTTCGCCCAGGGTTTGTTCAACTCCGGCGCGGCCATCGGTGGCATCGTTGCCATCCCGGTCATTTCCTATCTGGCGGCATTTTACACCTGGCAGACGATATTCATCATGGTCGGCCTGACCGGCCTGTTGTGGCTCATTCCCTGGCTGGTGCTCGTCAAAGCACCGCCAAAGTTCCACCCCTGGATCTCCGATGAGGAAAAGGAATACATACTGACCGGTCAGCAGAACCAGGACCTGGACCAGGACGGTGAATACGACGAGGGTTACAATCCGCCCGTCGGTGAACTCCTGAGTCGCAAGGAAAGCTGGGGCGTCATCATCGCTTCGGCGGTTATCGACCCGATCTGGTGGTTGTTCGTTGTCTGGATTCCGATTTATCTGTTCGAGGTGTATGACATCAGTACGGTAGAGATAAAAAGCTTCGGCTGGATTCCCTACGTTGGCGCGATGATCGGAGCATGGTTCGGTGGCCTGCTCGCGCAAAACCGTATCAAAGCCGGGAAATCTATAAACTACACCCGTAAGCTGGTCATCACGCTGGGTTGCGCAATAATGCTGCCCAGCCTACTTGCACTGTCCGCTATCGACAACGTACTCGGCCTGGCTAACGATACCATTGAGTCGCTCGGCTTCGCTGCGCTGAACGGTCCGCTGGGGGCCTCACTGATCATGGCCATCATTTTGTTTGGCTTCCAGACGGCCATTGGTAACGTTCAGACCCTCCCCAGTGATCTTTACGGTGGGAATACGGTTGGCACGCTGTCAGGTTTCGCCGGAACGGCCGCCAAGCTAACCGGAGCGGCCCTGACCTTCTTCGTCCCTGTTTTGACTACGGGTGGGAACTATACGCCCGTATTTGTACTCGGTGCGATCATGGCGCTGATCGCCATCATCGCCATCTGGGTACTATGTCCGAACATCAAACCGCTGCAACCAGCAACAACAAAATACATGAGATAATTTGCCCGGGAGAGTAACCTTCGACAAAATCACGCTCTGTCAAAGCCCTACCGGCTGGTACCAGAGCCCGCTCAAACAGATCTTTCATTAACTAATAATTTATAATTACCATGAGTACAACGAATAGTAAAGTAGCCATTATTACCGGAGCAACCGGAGGCATTGGTTTAGAAATTGCCAAACGCCTTGGTCAGGATGGTTTCACGGTTATCGTCAACGGCCGTCAGGAGGATAAAGGGTCCGAAGCCATTAAGGAGCTCAAAGCTTCGGGAATCACCGCTCACTACCGAAACTTTGACGTAACGGATGAAGCCGCCGTCACCGACCACGTCACTGCCGTCGGCAAAGAATTTGGTAAAATCGACGTACTGGTGAATAACGCCGGGGGCCTGGGCGGGCGGTCCCGCTTCGAAGAAATGACTACTGAATTCTACCGTAAGGTACTGGCCCTCAACCTCGACTCCGTATTCTTCGCCTCGCGGGCCGCTATCCCGTTTCTGAAGAAAGGAGACCACCCCACCATCATCAACGTTACTTCCAACGCCGCCTGGAACGCGGGTGGCCCCGGAGCCGGAATGTACGGCACCTCGAAGGCAGGCGTGCAAACGATCACCCGCGCGCTGGCCAAGGACCTGGCCGAA
>Ga0209303_1000589_pt1 | contig 27357 bp, 22 predicted proteins | sample SidtaG_3_FD_187449 | JGI IMG/M metagenome (GOLD analysis project Ga0209303, IMG submission 187449) | Marine algal microbial communities from Sidmouth, United Kingdom - Sidmouth_Asex1 metaG (SPAdes) (version 2) | ecosystem: Host-associated > Algae > Red algae > Unclassified | place: Sidmouth... | reverse complement strand
CAATCACCAACGCGCCCTCGCTTTCAAAGTTTGGGTACGCCGCCCACGGGTGGATCACATGATCAATATCTTTTTGCCAGATCTCTTGTGTATTATACTGCTCAAACATAACACCCCTTACCTACTCACTTTACTGTCACCTTATCTGGTTATCTGTTCAATAAACACGCCCTCGTGCGGCTGCGATCATAATAATTTTGGCTCCGAAACCGCACGAGGGCGTGCTCACTGGACGCTATATTAATTTTTCGCTTGACAGATGAAATGTTCACTTTTTACTGTTCACTACTTATTTTTTCCACTGACCCTACTCTACCATGACCCTACAAAGTACACTAACAAACAGAATCGAACGCGGCCTATATGGCGCAGCACGTGGCGTCGCTCGACTAGGCTACCCGCTTAGCTGGGAAAAATTAGAAATCGACGAGAACAAATCGGTTTGGGCTTCATACACGCCCGACTACGCGTCGACGGATCCTTTGCGAGGCGAAACGCACGCCGATTTAGCCATCATTGGTGGGGGATACACAGGCATATCGACCGCCTATCACTTTAGCCGACGCTATCCGCAAAAGCGAGTGGTGGTGCTCGAAGCCAAATTACTAGCCAACGGTGCTAGTGGACGCAATGGCGGCATGATGCTCAACTGGATCTATGGCACCGGCCCCATGACAGACGATATGAGTAGCAGAGTCTATAACGCCACCAGCCAAACCATCGACGGCATTGAAGCCATCATCAAACGCCACAATCTCGACGTCAGCTACCGCCGCGACGGCTGTTTCGAAGTCTTTACCAATGCGCAGCGCGCTGAAGAGGCCGAAGCCGAGGTGCAGCATCTCAACAAACTGGGCATCCCCATGCACTTTTTCGACGCCGCGTCTGTGCGCCGACGCATCGATCTCAACGGCATCAGCGGGGGGCTATTTGATCCCACAGAGGGGCAGCTCAACGGCGTTCAATTTATTCGCGGTTTGCGCCCGGTGCTGCAAGAGCGCGGCGTCGAAATCTACGAAAACACACCTGTTACAAAAGTCGATGAAGGCTCAACCATTGCGCTCACTACACCCACTGGGGTTGTCAAAGCCAAGGCAATCGTGCTCGCGCTCAACGGCTATACGGGTAAACTTGGCTACTTCCGCAAAGCCTATTTCCCGCTGCACTCCCACGTCTTTGCCACCGAACCGCTGCCAGACGATCAGCTGGATGCAATGGGTTGGCACGGCACCGCGGGCTTTGCCGACGACTTGAGTCGGCTCTCGTATGCAGCGCGCACAAAAGAGGGTCACATTGTGTTTGGCGGCGGCAGCAATCTGTCATATGGCTATCGCTTCAATAACGGTACGGCTTTCTCCGGTTCACCAAGCAGCGTTCAGCCAGCGTTTCGCGACATGCACAAAACGCTGGCCGCCTATCTACCGAGCACGGTCAACCTGCGCCAAGCACACCAGTGGACCGGCACGCTCGCCATCAGCCTGCGCCGCAACTGCTCCATGGGCGTGCGCGGCGATCATAACAACATATATTATGCGCTCGGCTACAGCGGGCATGGCGTCGTCGCGGCCAACATGGCGGGCAAAGTGCTCACCGATATCTATAGCGGCAACGACGAGCCGTGGCGCGACATGCCCTTTGTCAACGCACCATTTTCGCCCATTCCGCTCGAACCATTCCGCTGGATGGGCTATCAAATGATGACGCGGCTGACGGGCAAATCGCCCCGCGAGCCGCATCGGTGATGGGTAACGAACAGGGTGGGTCAACGCGTAGGAAGATGGGGTTTGATATCTTCTGCCCATTACGCCGACTCAAAGTCTGCAACATACTCTGTTATAGAGCCCCTTCAACTTGACTTTTGCCTAACAAAAAGGAACTATTTGCCTCTTAAATGAACACTTATTCCCACGCGCTCGTAGCCGTTGTTCTCGAAAAAGCTGCCTCAACTCGATTTGCCGAAAAACTAAAAGCGCTGCCGCCTATGCGTCTTGGGGCAATTGTGGTTGGTTCGTTGATTCCAGACTTGATGCTTACGTTAATTGCCGTCGTCACCATCGCGCGCGATCTGATCACCGGCGCGTTGGCGGATATTGATCCGAGTGCTTTTGAAAATATGTCGGCGGCAGAGATGGTCGATGCACCGTGGACGGTCAAGCTTTTTCAGATTTGGTTTTTCGAAAACCCATGGGTGATCGCAGCCCAACAGGTGTTTCACAGCCCGCTAATGCTGATTCTCTTTATTGGGTTGACTTATTGGATATGGAAAAGACGAGGGGAAACGCGTGACAACACGCGGGCGGGCTGGTTCTTTTGGATGTGCTGCGCGTCGATGCTGCATTCGATGATCGACATCCCGCTCCATGTTCATGACGGTCCGCTGCTGCTTTTTCCGCTCAACTGGAATTTACGCTATATCAGCCCCGTCAGCTACTGGGACTCAAATTATTATGGGACCCAGTGGACTTATTTTGAACACGCACTCGATCTGGTGCTGATTGGTTATCTTGTATGGGCTTATCGGCAAAAGCTTTTTGACTGGATGCAAAGAGGATAGTGGATAGTGGAAAGTAAACAGTAAAGAGTAAGCAGTGTTTGATTTGGTGTGGTTTACGGAAAAACCAGATAGCGAACAGATTCGACAAACGTAGGTGCGATTTCCATATTGCACAACGCCCGACGACGTACCCACATTGCCATTTACGCACAACATTACGTACATGGTGCTTCGTTCGACATGGCAATATGGTGGAATTTTTCAGGATCGTGCAATATGGAAATCGCACCTACAATAGCCCATCGATTCTCGGGCACCCACGAGATACCGTTCGCAAAAATTCTACCCATCATCAACGTCGCACGCTCGACAAAGCCCGTAGAATTCCAGCAGATGACTGCGAATTTTGAAGCCATATTCGGCCTCAATTCGTCCGGTCATTTCCCCAGCAAGGCAATCTTCGAACTCGACCACTTCGCCACAATCAGAGCAAATTAGATGATGGTGTCCCCCTTCGGCCCAAATAAATTCGACTGTATTTTGCCCTGAATAGATCGGACGCAGTACGCCAATTTGGGTCAACATTTCCAGCGTTCGGTAGACTGTGGCGCGCCCGATTGCAGGATAGCTGCTTTTGGCGCGTTCCAATATTGTACTTGGATCAAAGTGCTCATGATCACCCTGTAGCGTATCCAGCACCGCGCTGCGCGCGGGCGTGACTTTGTAGCCGTGCGCCCGCAGCAGGTCGATTAGTTTTTCGATCCGACTAGAATAGTTGGGATCCATTTTCATAGAGATGTTTGTTCGTTATACACGGAATATGATGACCATAGGGACTTGAGGTTGGGCGGGAATGTTCTATGCGGTGAAAAATAAGTGCACCACCCAATCCCGTGTTTGCACTGACGGGTAGACAGCGCCATCGCGCCAACACATGCAATTATCGTCAGTTCGGGCTTGAGAAGAGCGGATGTGACACGCGGTATCATGGCATTGTGCGGTATTACGGCATTGTCATGGGTCGCTCTCCTCAAGCCCCTACGATGATTGTGTCATTTCAACGCATCGATAATCACGTCGATATTGTGGCGCATAAACGCAATGTAGGTATCCGCTGGTCCGGCTGGTTCGCTGAGCGATTCGGTGTAGATTGGCACAACTTGAATGCTCATGTCGGCTGCAATTTGCTCGGCTAGATCGGAATTGGCCGAAACGCCAACAAAAATTGCGCGGCCATCCACTGCCATAATTTGATCCTGTAACGCGGCCAAATCGCCAGCGGATGGCGCGGCCACGGTGCTAAGCGATGGGATGATGGTGCCGACAATAGTAAAGTCATATTCAGCAGCTAGATAGCCCAACACGTCGTGATCGGTAATGAGCAAGCGTTCCGCAGCGGGAATGGTGGCAACCTGTGTGGCGAGATCGGCGGCAAGCGCTTCTAGCTCGACAAGATAGGCCGCTGCGTTAGCAGCATACATATCGGCTCCGCTTGGATCGAGCGCGCTTAGGACCGCTTCTATATTATTTACCCACTGCATTACTGCGGGGACGCTAAACCACGTGTGTGGGTCTCCCGCAGTGTGCTCGTGTTCATGCTCATGTTCGTTTTCCTCATCGGCCTGATCCGCTTCGTCCGCCCCGTGGGCTTCCTCGCTGGCGTCAAAGTCGATTGTTTCTACGCCCGCATTGACCGAGACGATGGTGCCGCCCTGATCCAGTGTGGAGAGCACGGGATTAAGTGCTTCTTCTAAATGCAGGCCGTTGATGAAGATGACGTGCGCATCGTTAAGGGCAATGAGATCTTGCGGCGTTGGATCGAAACTGTGGCTGTCTGCGCCGAGAGGTACCAACGGTGTGATGTTGATGCGCTGACCGCCGACCTGCGCTACAATGTCGGCTACGATGCTGGTGGTTGCCACGACTTGCAGCCGTTCGTCGGTCGATAAGTCGACAGCATTTAAGGCTGGCAGGGTTTGGTCTAGTTGGCCAATATTGATTGAGGTTGTTGAATCTTTGCCACAGGCTGAGAGGATCAAGAGGGAGAGCAGCAGCCAGATAGTTGTACATTTATTGATAGTCATTGGGCTTTTATTGATAGTCATTGGGCTTTGTTTATGTTGGATTGTAACGGTTCAGTCCCCCTTGGTTTCGATACAGGCCAAATGCTGTCTTGGCTTACTCGACCGACGGGGAATACTGAACGGTTATGCTGGGTTTGAATAGGATGATTGATTGGACAGCTAGTTCTAAGTGAGATACAATCTCATTTACATTTGAAGTTTACCCTGTTTTTGTTTGGAAAACAAATTGCATCACGCGACGCATCACCCACCCAATACACCAACGCTAGCGCTAAAGAATGTCTCCGTTCGTTATGGAAATATCCACGCGCTTGACGATATTACATTGACGCTTGATCCAGGGGATCAGGTGGCGGTTGTGGGGCCAAATGGCGCGGGCAAAAGTACGCTCTTTGATCTGATTACGGGCATTATTAAGCCGACGAGTGGGCGAGTGGATGTACACGGCAGCGAGCCGGGTGGCCACATTTGTATTGGATATGTGCCGCAGCGCAATCAGATCGACTGGCGCTTTCCGGTGAATGTGTTTGATGTGGTGATGATGGGCCGTGCAAGTCAGATCGGCCTGATGCGTTGGCCCAAGCGCGTGGATCGGCTGGCGGTGTGCGAGGCGCTGGAGCGGGTGGGCATGGCGGAGTTTGCCAAGCGGCAGATTAGCGAGCTTTCGGGCGGGCAGCAACAGCGCGTTTTTTTGGCACGCGCGTTGGCACAAGAGACGCATTTGCTGCTGCTGGATGAGCCATTAACCGGTTTGGATATTCCGAGCCAGGATCAGCTGCTGACGATCTTGCGCGATTTGCAAAATACGGGCATAACAATGTTGGTGGCGACGCACGACCTAAATCAGGCGGCGCAACGCTTTGCCCGCGTGCTGCTGCTGAATCACCGCACGGTTGCCTACGGTTCGCCGCAAGAGGTACTGACATCCGAAAATTTAGCGGCAGCATACGGCATGTTGATGCGAGCGGGCGAAAGCCAGTCCCCTATCCCCACACCCGTATCCCCTGCGCCCACCCCCTCGGTATAGATATGAATTTTTTCGAGCTACTATTGGATCCGCTGGGCTACGATTTTATGGTGCGCAGTTTGGTTGCGGCGGTGCTGGTTGGGATCATTGCGCCGGTGTTGGGATCATACGTAATTTTACGCGGAATGGCCTTTTTGGGCGACGCGCTGGCGCACATTATTTTGCCCGGAGTAGTGCTGGCCTATTTGTTGGGGTGGCCGCTGGCGATTGGTGCGCTGATGGTTGGGGTTGCAGCCGCGGTTGGGATCACTACGCTGAGTCAGCGCAGCGAGATTCGCGAGGATACAGCGATTGGCATTGTCTTTGCGGGCAGCTTTGCGCTAGGCATTGCAATGATCAGCACGACGAGCAGCTATGCAGTGGATCTGTCCCACATTTTATTTGGCAATATTTTGGGTGTGTCGACCAGCGATTTGTGGATTACCGCGACGTTGGGCGTAATTGTGTTGCTAACGATTGCGCTATTTTACAAGGAATTCCTGATTCTGGCCTTTGATCCGTCGCTGGCGGTGGTGCTGCGCCTGCCCGAAAAGACGCTGCACTATCTGCTGTCGATTTTGATTGCGGTGACGATTGTGATGTCACTGGAGACGGTGGGGGTTGCGCTTGTGTTGGCGATGTTGGTCACACCCGCAGCAACAGCGCAGTTGCTGACTAAGCGTCTGCCAAGCATGATGATTGTGGCCGCGATCATCGGGGTCTGCTCAAATGTGATTGGGCTCTACTGGAGCTTTTACTCGGAGATTGCGTCTGGCCCGGCGATGGTGCTGGTGGCGACACTAATTTTCGGAGTTGTGTTTGGGGTAACGCGGATGCATTTTACAGCCTAACACTCTTCACGTCACGTTTGAAAGTGCCTTGTCCATACTTGGCAAATCAACTGCAAGCCCACCATGTTTTTCCAGCTTAGCCCTTGCACCCGCGGTTAAGCTGTCCGTGCAAAAATGGCGTAGTGCAGCGTCCAGTCTCCGCTTTTTTCTGCCAAGATTTCTTTCAGTCGTGGACCTTTACGTTCGATTAGATCGTCGACAACGGAGCGTCCCACGCGCTGCCCGCTCCATTTACATTCGCCGATCAATACATCATGCATATGCCAATTGATGGCAACCACAAATCTGAACAGTGCGGCTCCAATGGGCTCCGACTGCCTCTAGCATAAACGGCAGGTTCTGCTGACGTGCTTGTTGAGCAATCCACTGTTGAGCAAGCTGTTCGAAGCCTACTCCCACAAATGAGCGCAACTCTGATTGGATATGAGTAAGCGTTTCTTGTTTCGGCATAAATGAATTCTGGTGCGGTGCAAGAAAGCGAAAATAAAAACGGAAAAACGGATCGGCGAGGTGATGCCTTCCTTGGCGCGACTTTTTTGCTCTGCTCTGCGCAGAGTAACTGGCAATCGGCGGTGGACCAATTGCAGCGCCTGTAGACGTTGTAAAAATCTTGGCAGGCTTGTGCGCTCTAGCAGCGCGGCTTTGCTGATTTCGCCTAATGTATGATTCCCGCTGCTAACCGCCTGTAGGATGGCAAGATAGGTCTGTGGGTTTTGGAACTCGTCGTACAACAAAAACTGTGGCTCGGCCATAAACATGCTGCTGGGCGAGAGCATAACATCGCGTATATTTTCTACTAACCCCACGGTTGGATCCAACCACTTTAAATATGCCGGAATTCCACCAATAATTGAATAAAGCGCGGCACGTTCGTCGACCTGCCATGTAGGAAAAATTCTTTGAGCGCGTAAAAAGGGAGAGGCTGCAATCGCCATTGCCCAGTAAAGCGACCAAACAGCGGCGATTGATGCGCCATCAGTGCTTCCATTGTATTAACCCGGGAGCCACACAGCACAAGCACAATGCTGGACTCCTTCAAATGCTGATCCCATGCGTGTTGAAGAGCTGACAGCACAGCTTCATCTGCCGATTCTGTAACCAACCGCGGAGCCAACCAGCGTCAAAGACCTGGCCAACTGTCGAACGCAGGGGCCTGTTCTTTCGGGTACATCTAGCATGGTAGAAATAAAGCTACGCCGTTGCAGTGCCGATGATTCTTCGTCTGCCACCCAGTATTTATAGCGCAGCCCACTCCGTTCGACCCGATGACGAAGCAGGGCTGTTTTGCCAACTCGGCGTCGTCCATATAGCAGCACAAGTTGAGCTAGCTGCGGTCGATTATGCACCAAAACATAACAACTGGCAACATACAAATACGCAAACCAATTAGAGTCGTTCCCGATTAAGCATGAGTAGGTAACAATTTGGCCTCTTCGCTTTCGAAGCGAAACGGTTTATAAGGTGACGGTCACCTTGTCAGCATTTCTTCTACTGCCCAAACAACTTCTCGACCACATTGATGCGAAACGCCATTAACGCGGGGATTAAGCCTGCGACCAGCGCCAATACAATTGGCACTCCCCACAAAAATGGCTCCAACTCGAAAAGATAGCGCACCGGTATCGGGATCATATTCTGGGCCGAAAAGCGACTCGCCAGCACCGTGGCCGCACCGTACCCCAACAACCTCGCCAGCAACGCACCGAACACCGCAATAATCAGCGCTTCAATCAATACCATGCCCACAATTGCGCCCCGCCCTGCGCCCACGCCCCGCATCACCGCGATGAGCTGCTCGCGCGCTTTGGTCGCACTGTAAATGGTGAGGAAGATAGTAATACCCGCCATCAACGCCGCCAGATATCCAACATTGGACAAAATATCCTCAAGCTGATCAAAAGTGTTCAGCAGCCGACCCAGCTCTTGACCGGGGAATGCGGCCTGCGCATCGTTGCGATTATAGAAGCTCTGCCAGATCCCATTTGCTTCGCCAAAACCAACCGGCTTGACCAAAATCGCGGTCAGATCGCCAGCTCCAGCCGTGTTGTCCAATTTGCTCGCAAAAGCGGCCTCGAACTCGTCGCGATGAGAATCCCACACGGCATTCAATGTTGTGAAAACCGCGCCATCAAAGGCCGTATTGGTCTGCTGCAAAACGCCAATCACCTCGAATGGCTCTTTATGCACATCCGCATTTAGCACCGCGCCCGTGCCGTGCGAACTGACAAATTGATCTCCTATAGTTAGCCCCAGTTGCTCGGCAGCTGTCGCCCCCAACACAGCTTCAAAAACGTGTGCCTCTTCATAATTCGTCTCTTCCTGCGCCTCAGAAAAATTGGCGTGATGCTCTTCGACTTCGAACAATCTTCCTTCCGCTAGTTGAAATGGTGACACCGAATTAAGTGAGGGTTGAAGGGTGAAGAAGTCGACGGTTGTACCGATAATGCGGGCGTTGCCAATGTTGTCTGCCATCGCAAGCGGGATCACCAACGCAGCGCGCGGATCGTCGAGCAGCTCTTTGTAGATCGCTTCGTCAATCGTGCCGAGCGGGTTGCCGTTGAGCAAAATTGTACTTAACACAAGCTGCTGGGCATCGCCTTTGGGGCCAATCACCAGCGTGCCAAAGGGATCGCTCGCTTCCGTCAAGCCCTCGCGCACGCCCACGTTCAATACGGCCACAGCAATAAAGAGCGCCAGCGCCAGCCCGATCACCAATAAGGTTGCAACGGTTTGTACCCAGCGCGAGGCAACGCTGCGCCACCCTAATTGCAGCACAAAGAGAATCCGATTAAGCATGAGCAACCCCCTGTGCAGTTGACTCGACTTTATTTGACTCGACTTTATTTGACTCGACTCTATTTGATTCTACTTTGTTTGATTCGATCCAGTGGCCATATTGCAGATCAACCACGCGAGCAAAACGTTGCGAAAGCAGCGGATCGTGGCTAGCAACGAGCAGAATTGTTTGATTGTTTTGGCAGCTTTGCTGGAGCAGATCGATTACGCTTTCGCCACTCTCGGCGTCGAGAGATGCGGTGGGTTCGTCAGCCAGAATCATGTGCGGCTGGTTGATCAACGCGCGCGCAATCGCCACACGCTGCCGCTGTCCATTGCTGAGTTGATAGGGTCGATGTGTGGCAAAATCGGCTAGCCCTATTTCCGCCAGTAGCGCGACAGCACGTTCTTTGCGCACAGAGGTAGAGAGGCCGTTAAAAGCCAGCGGCATGGCGACATTTTCCCACGCATTTAAGATCGGTAGCAGATGGTGCGTTTGAAAAACGTAGCCAATTTGGTTGCGCCGAAAGGTGTCGCGTTTGGCTTCGGAAAGCAGATAGATCGATTGATCTGCTAAGGTAACGGTACCGCTGCTTGGTGTAAGCAATCCGGCCAAAATGTTAAAGAGGGTGGTTTTCCCGCTGCCGCTGATGCCGCGCAACAGAAGCTGTTCGCTGGCGGCTAAGTTGAAGGAGACATTGTGTAATACGGGCGGCAGATCCGCTGACGAGGTGGGGTAGCGATGTGAAATGTCGAGTACGGAGAGACTCATGGAGATTAGATCCTCAAAATATTATTTTATGGGCCTGTCAAACGTAATGTGCTGATGTCGGCCTTTTCTGCATAAATTCGCGCAATGCTTACCATGCCTGTTTCGGGGTCGGTAAGCTCACCAACGTGCAGTTCGCCAATAACATTGACTGGCTCGTATGAAAATGGAAACTCTGGCCCATCTACATAAACCAGTGCCGTACCCGATGTAATGCTGGCTGCGGTAGAATGGAATGGGCAAGCACCAATCGGCGCATCGCCGAGCAAGAACCAATCCAACCCGAGTTTGAGTGGTGGTGCCATATAGCCTTTGATTTCAACCAGTTTGCCATCGAGCGAAAGCAGCTTGTCCGAAAGGGTGGGGGGTGTGCCGCTCCATGGATCAAAATCATCGTTAAAAAATTCGGACAAATAGAGAGAGGTTAGCCCATCTCCTTCCGTAAGAAGCGGGTTATCGGGTGCAATATCCCATTTGCGATCAAATTCTTGCATTAGCTGTAATGATTCGCCGCGCTTAAGTTCGCCCGAGGCGGGCATCGGTGTTGGAATACTGTGTGGGGTTGAAATATTCAGAATGCTGGTAGGTAGTTCTTCATTATCTGGAATCAGTACGATCTCATCGTTTGTATCTAACTCTATATCATCCAAACTTAATTTAGCAAGTGGTAATGTTGAGGCCGATGCACTGTCTTCCCCTCTAACTTGCAAGGGTGAGACAGATGTTGCGCGTACGACCGCTGGCGAAACAAACGTCTCGGTTGGTAGAGCTGATAGAGTTGGCGTGGTTGGCGAAATCGGTGTTACTTGAGCAAGCCGCATAGGTGTAGAGCCTACATTTCTGTACAACCATATTCCAACGGCGAATAAACAAATAATTAGTAGCGCCACATCTAGCCGCGCAAAAGATTTTCCAGATTTCATACGTTTTTATTGACCTTTAAGGCTACTCCAGAGAAAGTAAGTAAAAGTAGGGAAGGTATTCTATAAGTGTTGTGACCTTCGCAAAAGGTCTTTCCAAGACTTATATTCATTTATTTTTCATGTGCATTTATTTTGTGGAATAGCCTAATCTACTTAATATTTCGATTTTTGTCTAGACCGATATTATATGCAGTGGGTTATACTGAGCAAGTAAGCCGTCTCTCAAAAGTTAGTTAGGCCGTTGGCTCGATTTTGTACGCTTTTGGGCAGAAATGCAGTTTTTGGGTTGGTGCGTTCTTTTGCTGTTATTCTTTATACTGGGCAAAAAATTCTGTCTATTAAAACTGGTAAGATACATTCAGCAGATGCTTTTGGTTTCACGATGCGGCGGGTGTGGAGGTTGTCTTTCCAAAATTGTCTAGGCTTGTCGAAGGGAAAGTGGCTTACAAATGCTCGTGCTGTGGCTGGAGATAGAGAATTGGAGACGAGTAATTTGTAAGAAAATCTTCTGCTTATGATGTTTTGACAGAGACTTCCTACCTTCGATACACTGACAAAAATAAATCAGAGCAATTGTACCCAAAAAGGCCTTATGAAAGAATATCTTGATTTAATGAAACATGTTTTAGAAAATGGTACCCAAAAGGGTGACCGTACCGGAACAGGAACTCGCAGCGTGTTTGGATATCAAATGCGCTATGACTTAAATGAGGGTTTCCCGCTTGTAACAACAAAACGCCTTCACCTTAAATCAATTATCCACGAATTGCTCTGGTTTTTGGACGGTGATACCAATGTCAAATATCTCAAGGAAAATGGCGTTCGGATCTGGGACGAATGGGCAGATGATCAGGGTGAGTTGGGTCCAGTATATGGGCATCAGTGGCGTAGCTGGCCCACCAACTCCGGCGAGACGATTGATCAGATCGCGCAAGTGATCGAGCAGATCCGCACAACGCCAAACTCGCGCAGGCTGATCGTTTCGGCCTGGAATGTTGCTGATATCGAGCAGATGAAGCTGCCCCCATGTCACTGTTTCTTCCAATTTTATGTGGCAGAGGGGCGTTTGTCGTGCCAACTCTATCAACGCAGCGCGGACATCTTTTTGGGCGTACCGTTTAATATTGCATCGTATGCACTCCTTACGTTGATGGTTGCACAGGTATGTGGTCTGAAGCCGGGTGAATTTGTCCACACGCTTGGTGATGCGCACCTCTATATCAATCATATCGATCAGGCAATCTTGCAGCTAACGCGCGCGCCATATCCGCTTCCACAGATGAACATCAACCCAAACGTACGGTCAATTTTTGATTTTACCTATGACGATTTTGACCTTGTGGATTATCAGCATTATGCCACCATCAAGGCCGCCGTTGCTGTTTAGCAACACGTTTTTCCAAGAAGTTTTGTGCCATAGTTGAGAATAAAAACAAAGGATCTGTTATGAAAGCGCTGATGCTCGAAGATTATAATAAGCTCGAATATGTTGATGTAGCTATGCCTGAATATGGGCCAAACGATCTGCTTATACGCGTTAAAGCGTGCGGCATTTGCGGCAGCGACATTCATGGTATGGATGGCAGTTCGGGCAGAAGAATTCCGCCGCTGATTATGGGACATGAAGCGGCAGGCATTGTCGCAGAAATCGGGGAGAAGGTGACGGATTTTCAAATTGGAGATCGGGTAACGTTCGATTCTATGATTGTCTGTGGCATCTGCTATTTTTGCCGTAAGGGTGAAAGCAATTTGTGCGAATCTCGTCGGGTGCTTGGCGTTTCGCCGGGGGAGTATCGTCAACATGGCGCGTTTGCAGAGTATGTTGTGGTGCCGCGGCAGATCGCTTATGCATTGCCAGAGGAGCTATCCTTCGAACATGCAAGCATGGCAGAGCCAGTTTCTGTCGCAATGCACTCAGTTAATATAACGCCCATAAAATTGGGAGAAAGTGCGCTCGTCATCGGCGCAGGTATGATCGGTAATCTAGTGATTCAATCGCTCCGTTTAGCTGGTGCGGGCCAAATTATTGCAGTGGATTTAGAGGATCAGAAACTTGAGCTTGCGCGTGAAGTTGGTGCAACCGCAGTGCTAAATGCCAGTGAATGCGATGTTCCAGCGGAAGTACAGAAGCGAACAGGAGGCCGCGGAGCAGATGTGGCGTTTGAGGTCATCGGGATTTCGTCAGGCGTAAATAGCGCGATTGCAAGCGTTCGAAAAGGTGGCTCTGTTACGCTCGTTGGGAATCTAGCAGCAAACATTGATTTTCCACTACAGTCCATTGTCACGCGTGAAATTACTCTCTACGGCTCTTGCGGTATTAATGGTGAATATCCAGCGGCGATCAATGCGATAAGCAGCGGTGCCATTAATGTGGATGCTCTCATCTCGTCTATCTCGCCACTAAGTGAGGGTGCCTTGTGGTTCGAGCGGCTCTACGGTCAGGAGTCTGGATTGATGAAGGTGATTCTTCAACCTGACGGTGTATAGAAATAAACGAGTGTCCTTTTGACTATTCCAGAAAATAATCATATGCGTTCTCTTACGCTGCTACTTTTGGAGTAGAAACGTATTAAAAATGCTCTCTACGATTTACGAATATCCATTTTTGGGAATGGCCTCAAGATATAAAGTTAATTTTATTGGCAAACTGTAAGGAAAAACTCTTCCTTATGCGTACATATTTAGTATAATATACGTATACTTATCGTTAGAGAATATTTTATGAATGTTTCTCAATGCTTCGCCGTATGGATGGTAGGTTGAAATCAGACTATTTATTTTCGAGAAATATAAACAATTCCAGCTGCATATCCATATGGCTCCAACGATTTGTCTGGGCGCTAGTTTTTGGAGCTGATTTCCTACATGCTTAGTTGCATTTTTGCAACATTTCTGACAGTCGAATGGTTTAAAAAAATACGATATTACTAATTTTTGGTATAATCTGTGCTTAATTCTTATGGTCTGAGAATATACCACATATTATTTGGGACCATCGATTTCATCCTTCCCCTTACGAGTTCCCCAGCATTACTGCTTGCCCCGTCAAGCTCATTGTTCACGAACAAGTTCCTAATATATGCTGCACGAAAGCTACATTGTTTATGCAGTAAATTACGGTTAGCAACAAAACAGTTAATTTTATACAAAGGTCTAACGCTGTCCCTGTTGCCATTTGGACAGATAAACTATTCAGCTACGTATATATGCGATTAAAAGTTGACTATAAGATAGTAGTGGCTATAAATAATTAATAGGTTGTTTTTCAAACTTTTGCGGAAGTGTTACATGCAGTACAAATTTCTACTCGATTTAAAAAATAAACAGCTACAACTGATCGTGCTACTACTCGTTGCGACCATTTTGGCGGGGTGCGTTACACAAAAAAACGGCGAGCCATTTACGGCCCAATCGTCTTTAAAGCCACTTCTAAAACAGGCTGAAGTAATCTTTGGGGAGTCGCTGCAACAACCAAAGTCATGTCTTTCTCCTTATGAGGAAGTTGATGAAATTGTTATCGGTGCTCTGCTACCGCTTTCTATCTCATCGGCTGTGCAAGCTGGCAATTCTATGCAGCTTGCAATTGATATTGCGGCCGAGGATATTAATCGTAATGGTGGTATTCTAAGTCGTCCATTACGAATCGTGACATATGATACACAAGGGTTGCCAGCAGTGGGTGCAAAAATGGCCGAGCAGCTTATTCTGCAAGATTGTGTCGCGGCCATTGTTGGCGTTTATCACAGCCGCGTAGCCATGGCAGTAAAGGAGGTTGCGCATCAATATCGTGTGCCAGTTGTCTTTGCAGAGCCATATCAAGATGCAGTCACGGCGGATCAATATCCTGAGGTTTTTCGCATCGCGCCGACCATTCAATTATTAACGGATATATATCTTGAGTGGATTGAAACCGTTGGGGATTATAATCAAGATGGTCAAAATTCTGTCACGATTGTTGCGGATAGCAGCAATTTTGAGTCGAGCAACGGGCGGCTTCTTATAAAGCAGCTTGAAGAAAATGAAGATATATCAGTAGATATATTTTTAGTCGATCTACCTAGAGAAGATTTTTCTTCAATGATCGCACGCATCATTGCACTAGATGCAAGCCCGGATTTAATTTTAGTCTGGTTTAACGTTGAAGCGGGGTATGCCTTTCACAAACAGCTTATCGAAGCAGGAATTGGTCCCCAAAATAGTACATTAACTGTGTTACGTAGCTCCGCCACTGATTCAACTATATTTTGGGAACGCGTACCAGATGGACTCTATACAATTGTTACCAGAGTTGGCCCGTGGTATTCCACCGTCAGCGAGATGGGCAAAGAGTTTGCAGAGAAGTACTACACTCATTCAGAATATTGGCCTGAATCTTATGCATTCGAGGCGTATGACTCATTGCGCTTAATCAGTAGTGCAATCGATCAAGCAAAATCATTAGAGTCGCCCGCAATTATTAGCGCGCTCGAATCGATTGATATAGTTCTTGCATCGGGGCGCTATCATTTTCCATACGGGTCAAACAACAGGCCCGAGGATAATGACGTGCCTGATTTTATGTGGCATCAGTGGCCCGATCCACATATGCTATTTATGCAATATAATATTTTTCAACAAGACGCTAGCGACATGTCTGTGTTATGGCCCATGACCTATCGAACTGTTGATACCTCCGCGCTCTATATCCCGTCAGATTAATACGAAAGATACTATCAAGATTATTCTAATTTCAGTACTTTACAAAGGTTTTTAAAATTGCTAAGTTAGTACACCTACGTGCGAATTACTAAAAAGTAGCTGCATGTAAACGTGCTAACTGAACGGCAAAACGTGAACTACTGAGGTTGTGTATCATTCAGCAGTCAATGGTAACAGCAGCCAATGGCAAATTCGCAAAAACATCTACGCCTAACTTATTAGGCAACAGTGGATCCTCGCCATTCATGCCCCAAAATCGATAGTACGCAGCGGATCCGATCATGGCGGCATTATCGGTGCAAAGAAAAAGCGGTGGCGTGTAGAGCGGAATGTCGAGCGCGGCGAAGCGTGTTTGAGCAGCTTCACGCAGGGCAGCATTGGCGCTAACCCCACCACAGATGCAGACTTGCTTTGCCCCATATTCCTCGGCAGCATCAGCTAATTTGAGCACCAATATGTCGGCCACCGCAGCTTGAAACGAAGCGGCAAGGTCGGCCAGCAATTGAGGCTCGCTTAAATCTTCTCCATTCTCCTCAAGCTTTCTTGTTAGATTCAACACCGCAGTTTTTAATCCCGAAAAGCTAAAATTAAACCGATGTTCGGCGCGGTTGCGCAGCGCGCGCGGTAGGTCGAAACGTGTTGGATCCCCCGGGCTGCTGGCTCTACTTTGCGCGGTTTTCTGGATTGCGGGGCCACCCGGGAAACCGAGGTCAAGCAGGCGCGCAACTTTGTCGAAGGCCTCGCCCGCCGCGTCATCGATGGTTCCACCAAGACGTTGGTAAGATCCGTGGTCGGTCATTAAGATAATTTCGGTATGGCCGCCCGATACAATTAGGATAACTTGTGGGAATTCGTTTTCGAGAAATTCATCGGCGCGATCAACGCTAATTTTTCTGCCCGAGTTAATCCAGTTGCTGTAAATATGCCCCTCTAAATGGTTGATGGGCAGCAGGGGGACACCGCTAGCGAAGCTCAGCCCTTTCGCGGCGTTGACGCCCACAAGCAGGCTACCGGCGAGACCCGGTCCGTGGGTGACGGCGATGGCATCCAGCTTTTGTACGTCGCTGATGCTTGCTTCGTCCAGCGCCTGCTGGATCACGGGTTGGATGGAGAGCACGTGTTGTCGGCTGGCAACTTCGGGGAAGACGCCGCCATAGCGCCGATGCAGATCGATCTGGGTGGCAACAACGTTGCTGCGGATGGTGCGACCATTTTCAATGACGGCAGCAGCGGTTTCGTCGCAGCTTGTTTCAATAGCGAGAATTGTTGAGTGAGTCATAAAATTGGTGAGTAAACTTTTCTGAACAAGTATATGTAAAATATGATTGACGATCTAGATGGTGTTTGGTATGCTTATAAATAGATTTTGAGTTTAAATTATAGCGTATTAGCGGGTGAGGGGTACAGAATGGTTGCAACTCTAGCACAAAAATTAAAGGACGAATCAAGTATAATTCCACCTTTGGCCGCGGGTGATCGGTTGACGAGCGACGAGTTTATTCGTCGTTATCACGCAATGCCAAAAATCAATAAAGCAGAGTTAGTTGAGGGAGTTGTCTATATGCCATCACCAGTGCGAAATAAATTTCATGGTGAACCACATGCTGATGTCTTGACGTGGCTGGGATTTTATCGCTCGATGACTTTAGGCACGCGCCACGCAGATAATTCGACAGTTTTCCTCGATTTGGACAACAATCCGCAGCCAGATGCGATGTTGCGTATAGAACGAGCGGCAGGTGGAACATCCGAGAATTCGATTGATGGGTATTTATATGGCCCACCCGAATTGATTGTCGAGATCGCTGCCAGCACGGAATCATATGATTTGCATGATAAGATGAATGCGTATCGACGTAATGGCGTGCAGGAATATGTTGTGTGGCGCGTGCGCGATGGCGAGATTGATTGGTTCCACTTAGTGGGTGGGCGCTATGAGCTACTTGCAGCGGATGAGAATGGCGTTGTACACAGTTGCGTCTTTCCAGGCTTGCGGCTAAGTGTGGCAGCAATGGTTAGTGCGGATCTGGCGGCAGTTTTGGCGGAGTTACAAGCGGGTACACAGTCACCAGAACATGCTGAATTTGTGAAGTTGCTGAAAGAGCGCTTGGCAGGTGATAATCCTTCATAATATACCTGCCCAGAAATTTTCATACATCTCTTGCGGATCTCCGCTGCGGCTTCGACCATTTGTGTTGTCGCACAAAGCTCAGCCTAAGCTGGCTGGATATTCACTGTCACCCCATCACAACCTTCACTTTGCCACCTCTTCACCTTTTTATCTTGTCAGCAGTTTCATCTTGTCATCCTGTTAGTTTTTGTCACCTTGTTATCGCTGTTTGCCCAAACCAGCACGCCTAATCCCACAACTCCCAACCCTATTAACGCCACAAGTTTATAAAGACGGCTGTCGATGGTTAGCGTAAGTGTGCCAAAGATCGCGCAGAAGATCCAGTAACCGAAGACAATGGTACGGGCGTTGATGCCTTTGTCGAGCAGACGAAAGTGTAGATGATCGCGCCCGGCTTGGTTGGGGGATCGACCGCGGCGGGTGCGCTGCCAGATGAGCCAAGCAACATCAAGGATCGGCAACCCGAGCACGAGCATAACGGCCGCCACGCGTGCGCCACCGATGATGCCCAGTGCAGCGATGGTAAAGCCGAGGAAATAGCTACCGCTGCTGCCCATAAAGATAGGGATACTTGTAAAGAGACGGGCAGGAGAAAAATTGAAGGGCAAAAAGCCCAGCACGGCTCCGAGTAGGGCGATAGGTAGAATAGCAACGCTGAGTTGTGGCTCTTCGGCGCGAAAGATCATGTGGATGGCGAGGACGATGCAGAGGATGGCGGTTACGCCTGCGACAAGCCCGTTTAGACCGTCGAGAAAGTTGACGGTATTCATCATGCCGACGAACCAAAAGATAGTCAATGGCCAAACAAGCCACCATGCGAGCCCATCCGCGCCGCCCAAAAGGATACTGTTGCCCGTGAGCCACTCGGCTTGTATTGGACTGTTGATGTGCTTGAGAAAGATGAAACCAGAAATGGCAATGAGTGCCGCCGCAACCTGTACAAAGTATTGCGGCACGGACGACCAGTTGTAGCGGTCATCGAGAAATCCGGCCGCGGTACAGAAGGTCGCACCCAATAAGAGTGCCGTTAATTTGCGCAGTTCGTGTACGTCATTGCGTGGGGGCAGCCAGTCGGCAAACGGAGTGGGGAAGAGGATGGGCAGAAGCAGCGTGGCTCCGACGGTTAGTCCAAAAGCAAGAAAGATTGCCAGCCCACCAGTGCGGGGGATGATGCCGCTATGTTGACGCCGCCCGCCGGGATGATCGACCATGCCCCAGCGCCGCCCAAGGTTGGCGGCGAGGGGCGTAAGAGTGAGGCTGAGTGTGATGGAGAGGGATAAGATGGCAAGGTAGATCATGTGGTTGCCGTTGCGGCTTCGACCATTTGCACCATCGTGCAAAGCTCAGCCTCCGTTTGCGAGGGTCCTATGATTCTACGGTCGCATGTTGCCGAGCGTACGCGGGAAGGCGATGGTTTCGCGGATGTGGGAGAGGCCGCAGATCCAGGCGACGGTGCGCTCGACGCCGAGGCCAAAACCGCTGTGAACGGTGGATCCATATTTACGCAGATCTATATACCAGTCGTATGCGCCGTGGGGCAGTTCGTGGTGCTCGATGGCTGCAACGAGCTTTTCGGGATCGCTCATGCGCTCGCTGCCGCCGATGACTTCGCCGTAGCCCTCGGGTGCAAGCAGATCGACGCTGCGGCAGACTTCAGGCCGGTCGGGATCTGGCTCCATGTAAAAAGCTTTAACCTGCGTCGGATAGTGGTGAACGAAGAGTGGTTTTTCGAATTGCGCAGCCAGATATGTTTCGTGTGGGCTGCCAAAATCGTCGCCCCATTCGATGGTGGGCACGACATCTTCGTAGCCGGGCACGAGCGTTCCGGCGGCAGCAGCATCGTTGATCATCTTGACGGCTTCGTCGTAATGAATGCGGGGAAAGGAGCCACTGACTTTTTCGAGTGCGGTTGTATCGCGTTCGAGGATTTCGAGCTCGTCTTTGCAATCGCGTAGACAGCGCTGCACGATGTGGCTGACAAATTGCTCTTCGATTTCCATAAGCTGGTGCAGATCGCAGAAGGCAATTTCTGGCTCGACCATCCAGAATTCTTGCAGATGGCGGCGGGTTTTGCTCTTTTCGGCGCGGAAGGTTGGCCCAAAGCAGTAGACTTTACCAAAGGCAAAAATGTGCGCTTCGTTATAGAGTTGCCCCGTCTGCGCAAGATAGGCTGGCTCGCCGTGAAAGTCGATCTCGAAGAGGGTCGTGGTGCCCTCGGCAGCCGCAGGTGTAAGGATCGGTGTGTCGATGTTGAGAAAACCGTTGCCGTCGAGCCATTCGCGGATGGCCGAGACGATGACGGCCCGCACGCGCAAGATGGCCCATTGTCGATTGGAGCGCAGCCACAGATGACGATTCTGCATCAAAAATTCGATACCGTGCTCTTTGGGCGTAATCGGGTATGGTTCGGCAATTTGTACGATGGAAAGCGTCCTGACATCGATTTCGAAGCCACCCGGTATGCCCGGAGCGCGTTCTTCAGCCTTAACGGTTCCGGTTAATTGTAGGCTGCTCTCTTGCGTTAATTCTTTACCGGCGTCGAAATCTTCTTTGCTCACGTTGCCTTTGAAGACAACGGCTTGACAAAGACCGCTTCCGTCACGCACTTGCAAGAATTGGAGTTTACCTTTACCTGTTTTGTTATAAAGCCAGCAGTTGAGCGTGATCTCTTGGCCGACGTATTCATTTAGGGTGGCAATTGTTGCATTCATATTTTTGTATTTACAGTTTATTAAAACTAAACCAAAAAAATAATTACACCAATTTCAGCGGTTTTCTGAAATAGCTTGCCGCCATGCTGTATAGTTTATTTTTGGAATGGCCTAATTGATTGTGTTTGATTATTCTTTTGACTCTGATTGTTCTTTTGATCCTGACCGATTGTCAGTTCGGGATCGGGAGCGTCGACTGCCGCGGGTTCGACGTGGGCGCGATGTCCGATTTTCGCCCTCGCCTGCTTTTTCGCCACGAGAATTGTCGCTGCGCTTTGTTCGGCGTTTACGAGAGCGGCGTTCACTGCTGTCAGATGATTCGTTGTCCGAACGTTTGCGGTCTGTGCGTCTGCGATCCGAGCGTCTGCGGTCCGAACGTCTGCGGTCCGAACGTCTACCATCTGAGCGACCGCGGGAGGATGTTTGGGACGACTCTTCAGATGAAGAGGGCTTTTTTGCTGCTTTAGCCTTTGCCTCTTGTTCCGCGGCAAATTGCTCATCTGTCACGCTATCTTCGTCACTCGGTGATGGAATGTCCGCATACTCATGAAAGCGCTCCTCAACAATTTCGTCATCAGAAAAAGTCTCCCAAGACCAATCAGATTTGGGCAGATTTTCTTCGTCTATTTCTAAGATTTTCCCCATGATGGGAGATAGCTCAACACCAAAATCATCGATGGTGGTTGGGTTGTGCGAAAGCTGCATAGACTCTGCCCGGAAATTGGCGTCGATCTCCTGCGAGGAACCGCCCACGTGCGTATATACATAAACTGATGTGGGTGGAGTATATTCCTTCGCGATTTCGTCTAGGATCGAGAAGTTCGATCCACTTTGGGTCTCGCGTTCCGATGAACTTTTCTCTCGGTTTTCGTCTCTGCGCCGACTGTTGCGCGATCGACGCGAGGATGAGCGACCCCGTTTTGAAGAGCCATCCTCGGAACGTGGCTTAGCGCGTCGGGATCGCTGCGATTTACCACTCGACTCATCATCACGCTTGCGGCTGCTGGTGCGGCGCTTGTTGTTTCGTTTGCTGCCACTTCGGCTGTTTGTCTCTGACGACTGAGACGCGCCTTTGTTGCGCCGAAAATAGCGGCGACTCGTCCCCGTTTTGCTAGACGCTTCTTTGGGCGAACCTTCTTCTGTGCTGCTTGATGGTTTATTTTCTTGAGCCATAATTATTTAGCCATATTCATTAGTAACCGTTCAGCTCTCCTTAGTTTCGATACAGCCGCTGCGCTTCCAAACCTGCAAAAAGCTATAGCGTAGCGGCGGGCAATCAACCACAGGGAGGGTCTGAACGGTTACTCATTATTTCACTGTAAAGGTGTGGACCAATTCGCCCTGTACATTAACAAGACGCGCGACGCTGCCCGTGCTCCACACAGCGTTGGGCTGCCCCCAATGCAGATCGATGCTTGTGTCATTTCCGGCTTTACTATGAATGCGTACGCTGCCGCCAGGAAAGATAGGCAAGTTGCCGAACGTATAAATCGGGCCACCTTCGCGTCCTAACGTCCAGCCTTGCAAATTAAAAGGTGCATCGCTTTCGTTAACAACCAGCGCAATTTCTGACGCTAACGTACCTTGGCCACTTACTTCGGTAACTTGCAGCGTGCCGTTAACCACCCGACTTGGTTGAGTATTGGCAACTGGCTGCTGGACCGGCTGCGTAGATGATGTGCTACCCGCAGGTAAAATCAATTGCTGCCCAACAAAGACAAAATCTGGATTATCTAAATTGTTAATATTTAGAAGCTGATCAATCGTTAGGCCAAATTGGTTTGCAATACCGGTAAGGCTGTCACCTGCCTGTACGACATATGTATTTCCACCAACGGCGTTATTGTTTGGGATTGGCTGTGGTGTACTAGGTGCTAATTCAGCAGGCTGGGTGGAGGTATTGCTGCTGGTCGCTGCGCCAGAATTTCCGCTCGAAGCATTGCCACTGCTGCTAATTGCAAAATTATCGGTTGACCCAACAGTAGAAACTGTGCCTGTTTGTGATACAGGGGTAAGGATAGCGGCTAACTCTTCGACATCGGGGCGACGTTGTTCGACAATCCAAAAAACGCAGGATGAAACAACTATGCTTATAAAGGCATTTAAAAGAATGATGAAGGCCAGTTGGCGTCGATTCATGCGGTGCGACATCCTTGTGCATGATCTGAGAAAAGTATACAGTTTTTCCGAAAAAATAATAGATTGTTCAAATTTTCTCTTGGCTATTTTGCAACTTATTCATCGATATCAATAATGTGTTCGGATTGGCCTTTTCGCCAGTTTCCGTTCGAATCGCCCATGGACCAAGCTGTACGAATATGAATGCGGCGTCTACCCTGCTTTGAAATGTTTGATTTGCCCGATCCTGAATCAGTAGATAGAGTGCTAGCATTATTTGTTGCGGGTGATGCGGAAAAACGCGAGAGTGTGCTTGCGTTTTGGGCTGCCGAAATGGCGGCGCGACTTTGAAGTAACTTCAATCCAAAACGCAGTGCCAAGCTGACGGTTCCAACCAAGATAGGCAGGGCGGCTTTGGTGGCGGCTATGGCTAAAGATGATTCGGAGACGCTTAAATCAGCATGACTGTCTGCTCCACAATCGGGGCAAAATCGATGGTCTATTTCGTTCATTCGCTTGCCGCACTGTGAACAAATTCGATATACGTCGCTCATTGGGGTATACCCGATTCCTTTTTTAGCCCTGCTCGTGTCAATATCAACAGATAATCCATTCAAATAAACGTCTAATTTAATGCTGCGACGATATAGCTCTATGGGTGTACTAGTCTATCATTGTTGCAGAAGGTACGTCAACAGTTGCAAAGTTTGCGGGTGCATTAAGATTTATGGTGCCTTTTAGTTCGGGGACAAATTCAGATTGTACAAATATCCGTCGGCAAAGAAAGAGACTTCCTTGTCATTCCCCATCTGCATGGGGGCAGGCTCTGCGCGGGCAGAAATCTAAAGTCGTTCAAGTGGACCCCTGCCGAGTTTATCCTCGCGGAGGCCAGGGCAGGGGTGACATCGAAATTATATGGGTTCGAATGCCCCTAAAATTGACCATATTTCTTGGCTTGATACATATCCGCAATGGCTCACACGCTCATAACACTTGTGCAAAATCTGCGCGTTTGCCACCCAGTGCGTCAACCAGCGACAGCTTCTGGCGCGCCAAGTACCGTTCGACCATATCATGCGCCACCTCAAATCCAGCATAGGGCGGTAGACCAACCCCCTGATGACCCTGTTCGGCCACAATTTCATCACCATAGAGATAGGCCGCAATCTGGTTCGGATCGGTTTCGCCCAGCCCGTCACGGATCACGTCGCGGGCGTATTCGCGCTCCTCCGCGCTGAGCGGATCGACCGTTGGCGGGCGGTCGCTGCCAATCGGCTGCATCGACGAATAGACATTCACAACCAGATCGTCAAAGCTCGATAGCCCATATATCGCCGCAATCTGCGCTAATGTTTCTGGCCAGTCGGCAGGCGGTTTAAGCCAATCGCGCCACGACTTTTGCCCTAGTTTGAGCCACTCGTACCACGACATCCGGTCCGGTTTGGGCAAAGTAGTCATGATAAAATTGGCGGCTAATCCCTCAATTGCCAGCCAATCGGCTAATGTTTGCGTTGTTTCTAGTGGGAGTGGTCGAATAGTGTGGATCAACAGGCGCGCGAGCAGTGGCCGCAGGCGTGCCAGATTGCCGTCACTCGGCCAAAGCTGCACAAAGAGATGACCCGGCGAAAAGCCAAAGCCACTTAGCCCATGATTGTTAATCATCAACGGTTTGTTTGCGGGGTCCGTGGGGAAAAGGTAGCAGTTGAGCGTTGGCGGCAGCAGCGAATCGGGAAGCTGTTCGCAGAGCGCGGTGAGAATTTCATGGATGCGTGCAGCAACATCCTTCTGCGCAAATTGCTCGAACTGCCAAGCCGAAACGTTTCGATTGCGCGTCGGATTGAAGAGCCCCCACCCCTGCTGCATGGCCAACACATGAACGCCATCACGCTGCGCAGCCTGCATCACGTAAAAGCCATTCTGCTCTTTATTGGCAAAATGTTTGCTCAATTGTACCTGCAATCCGTCCGGATCAAAGAGCACGGGTCTTGCTTTTTCTAGCAGCACCTTTGGGTTGTCGGTTGATGTGAAGAGCGGTTCGAATGTCGATAGCGTATCGTGGACGATAATGTTCATGGGATTCAACTCACGGCCAGCACAGTCGGCTCGACCACGCGGATCAGCTCGTCGACCGTCAGCTCCAACATCGTTTGATCATCGCCACCGCCGCCGAAAATGGGCCGATCGCGCTGCGTCAACACCGACTCGTCCAGCAAAACCGGCAACTTCGTGCGATGACCAAAGGGTGGCACCCCGCCAGGAGGAAACCCGACAAGTGTAAGCACAGTCTCGGTCAAGGCCAGCTTCACCCTTTTCTTCCCCACCTCAAAATGAGTCGAAAGCAGATGCTTGTCTACCCGACTTTCGCCATTGCTAATAATCACCACGTGATCAACATAATCCGCTGGAACGATCCCCGTTTTGTCCGAGGGCATGGGGCGCTGCACCGCAAAAAGCAATGTTTTGATAATCTGATCCGTCGTTACGCCCAGCGCGGCGGCTGCATCGGGCACTGTTGGCGTCTCGTCGGCGCACGGAATCAGCCGAGCGTTAATATTATGCGTCTCAATAAAGTGCGCTAAATCAGTCGGCAGCAACTGGTTCATCGGTCCGAATCTCCTCGTTATTTTTTTGATGGAGAGGCTCACTCTGCGCCACAACTTCCACTCGCACAAGCGTATCGTAAAAGGTTGCGCCCGATCCCATGTCCGTCTCCAACTGCGGCGTGATCTGGTTGATGTTGCGGCCATCGGGGCTAAACTTGTTCCACCAGATGCCTGGCGCAAGCAGCGTGCCCGCCACAATCGAATCGGTCACCTGAGCGGTCAGCAACACGCTGCCCAACTCGTTGGATAAACGAACACTATCGCCCGTGGCAACTTGGCGTGCCGCCGCATCGTCGGGGTGAATCTGCACAATTGGCTTGGACTCGCGCGTCAGAAAGCGATCCACGTTAGCAAAGGTCGTGTTGAGAAACGAATGCGCGGGTGGCGAAATGCAGATTAACCAATCAGAATCCGCTTCACGCTCGGGCATCTCTATATAGTTTGGCGGGGTATACGTCGGCAGCGGATCGTAGCCGTCGGCCCGCATTCGCTCGCTGTAGAATTCACATTTTCCACTCGGCGTCAGGAAGTTTCCATGCGCAAAGGGCAGGTACGGGTCCGCCACATTCAGCCGCGCAAACCCTTCGTCCATCAAGCGATCCCACGTAATGGTTTCAAAATCTGGGTGCGTCTGCTTTTCAATCAGCGTGCGCAAAATCGTCTCGTCCTCTTCGTGGAAACATGGATCGTCGTACCCCATTGCCCGCGCCAGCCGCCGAAAGATTTCGCTATTGGGCAAGCTCTCGCCAATCGGCGCAATCGCTGGCTGATTCAGCCCCAAAAAGAGATGCCCATAGGGACGCTGCAAATCCCAATGTTCGAGCTGCGTGGTGGCGGGCAGCAGATAGTCGGCATAGTCGGCGGTGTCTGTTTGGAAATGCTCCAGCACCACGGTAAAGAGATCCTCACGCTGCAAGCCCGCCAGCACCGCCGCCTGATCGGGCGACACCGCGGCCGGGTTGCAATTGTAGATAATCAGCGCCTTGACCAGCGGGCCAGCCTCAGCGGGCGTGGGCAATTGATCCACGGGACGGGGGACAGCATGCGAGCGTGCCAGCAATTCCCGATCCAAGCTGAGCGCATCGCCCAGTCGGTTCATGTTGATGGTGCGCGGGGTGCGCCCGGCCAGCAGATCCGTACGGTATAGATGGCCGTAATCAAAGTGGCGGAAGGTGCCGCTAGCGCTCAACTGAAAGCCGCCGCCATACTCGGTCCACGCGCCGACGAGCGCGGGCAAGCACGCAATCACGCGCGAGGCCATGCCCCCACCCACGTGGCGCTGCATCCCATAATTCATGCGGATAGCGGCGGGTCGGGTGGTGGCGTACTCGCGGGCCAATGTCTCGATTCGTTCAGCCGGTACGCCCGTAATCTGCGCGGCGCGGGCGGGTGTCCACTCGCGCACACGTTCGGCTAATTGATCAAAACCAAGGGTGTGATCGGCCACATAGCTGGCGTCGTGCAGGTTGTCGCGAATAATCACATGCATCATGCTGAGCGCCAACGCGGCATCCGTGCCCGGCTGGATGGCGATCCACTCGTTCGCGGCTTTGGCCGTTCGTGTTTTAGCGGGGTCGATCACGATGACGCGCGCCCCAGCTTTGCGCGCCTTCACAATAAAGGGCCACAGGTGCAGGTTGCTGGTCAACGTGTTGCTGCCCCAAATCAGGATCAACTTGGCGTGCGCATACGATTCGGTCTCCATTGCCACAGTCGAGCCGATTGTGTAGCTGACGCCCTCAAAACCCGCTTGCGAGCAGATCCCGCGGGCCAACCGGCTGGCCCCGATGCGGTTAAAAAAACGGTCGGAGAGGCCATTTTGTTGTAGCATCCCCATTGTCCCCGCGTAGGAATAGGGCAACACAGCTTCTTCCCCATGCTGCGCGATAACGCCCTGCAAACGCTCGGCAATTTCGGCCAGCGCAACCTCCCAAGAGACGTCTTCGAATTGACCCGATCCTTTGGGCCCAGTGCGACGCAATGGTGTGGTCAGGCGGTCGCGGTGGTAGGTGCGTTCGAGGTAGCGATCCACTTTGCCGCAGAGCGCGCCCGCGGTCACGGGTTGTTTGGCGTGTCCCCAAATGTCGATGGCGCGCCCGCTCGTTTGTTCGACGGCAACTTGCCAGCTACACGAGTCGGGGCAGTCGTGCGCGCAAACGCCGGTAACGATGTTGATGTTTGGGTCGGATTGATA
>Ga0209303_1000587_pt1 | contig 27432 bp, 24 predicted proteins | sample SidtaG_3_FD_187449 | JGI IMG/M metagenome (GOLD analysis project Ga0209303, IMG submission 187449) | Marine algal microbial communities from Sidmouth, United Kingdom - Sidmouth_Asex1 metaG (SPAdes) (version 2) | ecosystem: Host-associated > Algae > Red algae > Unclassified | place: Sidmouth... | reverse complement strand
AAGACTATCAATGCCTTGCGAATCTTTTAACTTCGGAGAAGTTGAAGATTACACCGTAGATATCACGGATAGCCCACAAAATTATGTTCCCTTAGAATTGCGTAATGATGCAGGATTATCCTCCGGTTCGGCAATAAGGATATCACCCAATCCTGCTACAGATTTTATCAATGTTGGTCTTCAAGGTGCTCGTGAGGGCGGTTCTGTCCAACTCATTGATTTATCAGGGAGAATACTATGGCAGGAAGCTGTGGGAGTTGAGATAGACAACCTACAAATACCGACCGATTACCTTCCGGCAGGTATTTATTTTATACGATTAAACTTCGGTAACAGTACCTATGCCACCGAGCGTTTTATCAAACTTTCTAAATAAGATTTAGTGAAAGAAATTAAATAAATTGTTCCAAAATGCGCCGTAATTTTTACTTCTAAAGAATTCAAAAAATCGTTGCATAGCCATAGCTACGGAACTATTTTTTGTGTTTTTTAGAAGGGAAAAGAACAAGCATAATGGGGCAAGTTATTTATTTTCTTTCACTAAGTAAAACATATAATAAAAATAACAATTCAGGCGGGTAGATTATTTTTTCGTCTTCCCTAAATTAATATTCGAAAAATTAGGTCTGTACTAATAAAAGGCTTGCCACGATTAGTGGCAAGCCTTTCTTAGTATCAGGAACAAAATAAATGTATATTCTCGACTTGTTATTTTCCTTTACACTTCACCAAATTTTCCTTAAATACAGTGAGTATTCGTGTCAAATTTAGTTCGTCTAAAGAAAAAATAATGGCGCAAAGAATCTACATTTATTTAATTTCTTTCACTTACTGATACCTATTGACAAAATCATCGCGTTTCGAATGCGTATATATGTAGCTGAGGGTAAAGTAAGTAGTGGGACAAAAATAGGCTTACAATTTTGACGTGGTTATTTTTTCGATATTTTTTCTTACAGAAACCGCACATAGCCTACGCTACGTAAGGATTTTTGTAGGAAAAAATAGCGGAAAAAGAAACCGTCAAAAAGTAAGGATATTTTTGTCTCACTACTTATAAACAGTAAAATTCTTTGTGTCTTTGTATCTTTGTGGCAAAATTAAACGTGTACAATAGTTAGGTGTTTTGACATTTCATATCTGATTGCCCCTAATATTTTACACACTCAAATCAATAGGAACGACGCAAAAATAAATTCAGATTTTGACTTGTTCCATATAATACAAATGAATTGAATGCAAGTCTTTATTTTTATGAAATTCTAAATGAAAAAAACGAACTTTTAGAGGGGGGAAAGCTCTTAAAATAAGTTCCTTAAATATGTATTTTCAAAAAGCGTTTTCACTAAATTTATGTGGAAACGCTTTTTTATTTCTCATTCTACAAAAATATCATATCTTTGCTGCGTAACACAGACATTCCTGTCTGTGGCGTACAAATACAGACAGGAATGTCTGTGTTACGTTTATCAAGAAAGGTGGAGGGAATTGGCCCTTTGAAGCCTTAGCAACCGGTCTAAATCTATACAGACAAAGGTGCTACATCCAACCCATTAATGGGAAAGATAATAGCTGGACTTACCTCCTTTTACTTTCCTTAATTAGTATTGTAGTACCGTTGTGCTTTGGTGTTGTAGCTATTTACAGTGCTGTTATAGTATTATTTTTTGCTACGCAAAAATGAACGATAACACCAGTATTACATTGCAAAACCAAAACACTACGGCACTACAACACCACAACACCAACGTATATGAAAATTAATTTAAAACGCCTCGACGACCACATGCACTTCCAATGCACCAATAAAAACGGGCATAAGATCGAACTTTCCAATGGTGAAAAATCGGTTGGTCCGATGGAATCCGTCCTCATGGCAATCGCCGGATGTAGTAGTATAGATGTAGTTTCTATTTTGGGAAAAATGAAACTCAACCTCAAAGACATTCAAGTAGAAGTCAATGGCGAACGAGCTACCGACCAAGTAGCCGCCGTTTTTACGAAAATAAATGTACACTACAAACTCTACGGTAATATTCCCGAAGACAAAGCCGCACGCGCATTGGAGCTTACATTTACCAAATATTGTTCTGTATCTATTATGTTGCAAAAAGCAGCAGAGATTAATTATACTTTTGAAATTATTGACGAGTTGATGAATTGACGAGTTATTGTGTTGACGAGTTAGGGAAGAGGAAAAAAATAATCTACCCGTCTGAATTGTTCTTTTTCTTATATGTCTCACTAAATTTTCCTTACGTAGCTCGGCTATGTGCGTCAAATTTAGCAAAACATATAAAAAAAATAACGGCTTCATTTGGAGTAGATTATTTTCTTCTTCTTCCCTTATATAATTTTGCGAAGCAAAAAAATACGTCAATTCATCAACACGTCAACTCATCAACTCATCAACACGTCAATTTACCAACCTATCAACTCGACAACATGCAATTTGAAACAAAAGCCATACGCTTGCAAATGCCCGGCACGCAGCAGCGCGAACATTCGACACCATTATACAACACATCCAGCTATCGTTTTGATAATGCGGAACACATGCGAGCTGCTTTTGCTGGCGAAATAGAAGCCAATATTTACAGCCGCTATACCAACCCAAATGTCCGCGAATTTGAACAAAAAATCGCTGCACTCGAAGGCTGCGAAGATGCCTTTGGGACGGCTTCGGGCATGGCGGCGGTCTTTACGAGTTTTGCCTCGATATTGGAGTCGGGCGATCATGTTTTGGCGTCCAGTTCCTTATTTGGGTCGAGCTTTCAAGTGGTAACAGATACGCTACCCAAATGGAATATCCAGACCACCCTCGTATCACCCACCCAACCCGAAACGTGGGCGCAGCACCTCCGTCCCAATACAAAAATGTTCTTTCTCGAAACGCCGACCAATCCCGGTTTGGAGATTATTGATTTGGAGATTGCAGGGAAATTTGCCGCCGAACACCAACTCATTCTAAATGTCGATAATTGCTTTGCGACACCTTATTTGCAGAACCCGGCGAAGTTTGGGGCGCACCTCATTTCGCACTCGGCAACCAAATATATCGACGGACAAGGTCGGGTAGTCGGCGGCGTAGTGACAGGCGAACAAAAGTATGTAGATGCTGTTCGTCAATTCGTGCGACGCACAGGCGCGAGCATGGCACCTTTCAATGCCTGGATTCTTTCCAAAAGCCTTGAAACACTGGGGGTTAGGATAGATAGGCACTGCGCCAATGCCCTCAAAGTAGCAACGTTTTTAGAAAGCCATTCCAGCGTAAATTCGGTGCGTTATCCCTTTCTCGATTCGCATCCGCAGGCAGATATCGCACGTAAGCAGATGAGACAAGGCGGCGGTATCGTGACCTTCGAAATCAAAGGCGGATTGGATGCCGGAAGGCGTTTTTTGGATAGTTTAAAGATGTTTTCATTGAGTGCCAATCTCGGCGACGCACGTTCTATCGCCACGCATCCGGCTTCGACGACTCATTCCAAATTACCGACCGAAGTTCGCGCTAAAATGAGCATTACCGATGGTTTGATTCGCATTTCAACGGGATTGGAACACATTGACGATATTATCGCAGATATTGAACAGGCGATTTGAAACGTAACACAGACGTTCCTGTCTGTAAGTAGTGGGACAAAAATAGGCTTACAATTTTGACGTGGTTATTTTTTTCGATATTTTTTCTTACAAAAACCGCACATAGCATACGCTACAGCCTGTCCCGTACTTGATTCGGGATAAGGATTTTTGTAAGGAAAAATAGCGGAAAAGAAACCGTCAAAAAGTAAGGATATTTTTGTCTCACTACTTACCGTGTGAAAAACAGACAGGAATGTCTGTGTTACGAGAAAATAAATCACTTTTTATCATGAATAATTATAAACACACCGCAGCTTTTCAGCTCGAATTGGGGGGTGAATTGACTGAACTCAACATAGCTTATCACACTTATGGTGAATATACGCCGCAAAGCAAAGTCGTGTGGGTGTGCCATGCCTTAACCGCAAGTTCGGATGTATTTTCTTGGTGGAAAGGTTTGTTTGGGGAGGAAGATTTTTTTAATCCGAAAGAGTATTTTATTGTCTGTCCGAACATACTCGGTTCGCCCTATGGTACGACCTCTCCTGTGAGTACAAATCCGGCTACAGGCAAACCGTATTATAATGATTTTCCGCCGTTTACGATACGCGACATCATGGGCGTACACGAGATTTTGCGGCAGCATTTGGGCATTGAAAAAATACATATTGGAGTGGGTGGTTCGATGGGTGCAGGGCAGATTTTGGAGTGGGCGTACAGTCATCCCAATGTGTTTGAACGGCTTGCTTTGATTGCATATACGGCGAAAGAGTCGGCTTGGGCAATCGGCATACACACCGCCCAACGCATGGCTATCGAAGCCGACCCGACCTGGCAAGATCACCGCCCCGATGCCGGACAAAAAGGACTTGCCGCTGCCCGTGCTTTGGCAATGAATTTATACCGCACTTTTAATTCTTTCGAAATACAACAGGCTGATAATGATGACCGTATAAGCAAATTTAGCATGGATAGTTACCTACGTTATCAGGGAAAGAAATTGGTGGATAGATTTGATGTACATTCTTATTATCACTTGATGAACGCCCTCGATACGCATAATATAGGACGCGAACGCAGCGGTTGTGAACTGGTTTTGTCAGAAATAAAAACGCCTTGTCTGGTCGTCGGAATTGAGTCAGATGTTTTATACCCGATTCAAGAACAACGCTTTTTGGCGAAACATTTGCCTAATGTAAATTATAATGAAATAGTATCACTCTACGGGCATGATGGCTTTTTGACGGAAGGGGAAAAATTGACTGATTTGATGCGTGACTTTTTTGATACAGAGGACAATCGTTTGGCATTACATTCGCGCAGATGATGGATACGACACAGACAACTTGTACCGACGAATAACGGTATTCTTGTCTGTGCCTTCGAAGCACTGTACGATGCCTTGCGATTCCATGTACGCTATACAAGCCTGAAAAAGCGACTTTATGACAGGTATGAGCTGATTTCGACCTTTTTTTATCATGAAATTTGTATTACACAAAATAAATTCACAACTTTCAAAATAAATTGAAATTTTATTTTTATTAATTCCCAAACAAAATAATAAGAACATTGTCAAATGGCAAATATTTTTGCACTATCTTTGTGAAAATTAAAAGTAAACAGAGGTTAGGGAAGACGAAAAAAATAATCTACCCGTCTGAATTGTTCTTTTTCTTATATGTTTCACTAAGTGAAAGAAAAAAAATAACTTCTTCATTTGGGGTAGATTATTTTCTTCCTCTTCCCTTAAACTACCGCAAGGTACGGGCTGGAAGCACCGTGCTATGTTTGCATTCAAAATTACTTAATATTATGACGCCATCGAGAATTGTAAGAGCCGGACTGTTGATGTATCGCTACGGGACAGGTGGATTAGAGATATTTCTGGTGAATGATGAAGCCGATAAATCCGAAGGAAAAACAGCTTGGTCTATCCCCAATGGTCGGGTAAATATGGACGAAAATAGCTTTCATGCCGCCAAGCGTGAGTTTGTACGCGAGACAGGTATAGAGCCTGAAGTTCAGGAATTTATAGATTTAGATTGCGTCGAATGTCAGGATGGAAAAGTAAAAGCATGGGCATTTGAAAAAAGTAGTGTTGCCGACCTGCCATTCAATAAAATCCTAAGCACCGAATCGCCTTTGCGCCTACGTCGCAAGCACAAGATGTTGGTCGAAAAAGGTACGTGGTTTTGCACGAAAGAAGCCATTAAAAAAGTATTTCCCGCCGAAGTCGAACTTATCAAAGAATTGCGCGATGTACTCACCGACCGCAATCAAGCAGGATATGTTTAATGATTAATGGTTAACGATTAATAAAATGATTTTCGCTACGCGAAAATTAATCGTTATCCGTTCTACATTAATCATTAATCATTAAACATTACTAATCATGATTTTATCCGATAAAAAAATACTGGAAAGCATTGGTTCCGGTGAAATTGTCATTGAGCCATTTCGTCGTAACTGTCTGGGTACAAACTCTTATGACGTGCACCTCAGCAAGCATATGGCGGTCTATAATGATGCTGTTTTGGATGCTAAAAAGCATAATCATATCACAGAAATCCTCATTCCGGAAGAGGGTTTTGTCATCCAACCGGGTACGCTGTACTTGGGTGTGACGGAGGAATATACCGAAACGCATAATTCCGTTCCTTTTCTCGAAGGCAAATCAAGTATCGGTAGGTTGGGCATTGATATTCATGCAACGGCAGGTAAAGGCGATGTGGGTTTTTGCAATAAATGGACGCTCGAAATTTCCTGTATCCACCCCGTGCGTATCTACGCCGATATGCCTGTTGGTCAATTGATTTATTTTCAAGTAGAAGGAGATATTGAAAATTATTATAATAAAAAGAAAAACGCAAAATATAACGAACGTTCTGACAAACCGATGGAGTCGATGATGTGGAAGAATTTCCTTTAAAATAGCAGTAGATTCAATTGTTTCACCACTTTATTGACTAATAATTTTTCATAATTTTTAATATCAAAAATACGCGAAACCCACTGCACTCCTCGCGTCGCATTCGTGATAAATATAGCTTCAAATTCGTTCAATTCTTCTAGTGAAATTGGTCTTTTAATCACTTCTTTTTTCATCTCCCGTAAAATTTCTATTACTACTTTTCTCATCACACCGTCGATACAACCCTCATTCAACGAAGGCGTATAAATCACGTCATTTTTTACGAAAAAGATATTGGCTTTAAAAGTCTCCCCTACCCTATCTGCTTGATTGAGCATGAGGCAGTCGTCCCAGTTATTTTTTTGGCAAAATTGGGCTGCGAGTACATAAGGCAAGGAATTGGAAGTTTTCAAATTAGCAAGTGGTGAACGTGGTAATTTGAAGTCGGTATAGACACCGACTTCTAAACCTTTTTCATTTACAATAAATTGACTATCAACTATTTGCTCTGCTTCAATTAAAAAAATAGGCGTATTATTTTCGGGTGAATATAAACCACCATCGGAGCGATATACCGTCAGTCGAATACGATAATTACCTTCATTTTGCGTGAATTTTTTTATTTCATTTTCAAAAAAAATAGTAGAAAAATGAGTCGGAATATCGAAGTCTAAAACCTCCATTCCTCGCCGCAGTCGTTCATAATGATACGCCAAAAACGATAGCTCCCCATCAAACATTCTGATACTCTCAAACAAGGCATCGCCATAACGGAATGCCCGATTCTTTGTCGTAAAAATTGCTTGATTAGCGTCTATAATTTCTCCGTTAAAATTGATATGCTGCATAGATAAAAAAAGCGCAACGTCACAAAGGGACGCCACGCTCAAATGTTGGATTTGAAATCGCATTTGTGGGGCGATTCAGTAGTCTTTTATTTTTTTAGTTTGATGCTGTGGTCAAGTTTTTGACTGCCACTATGTTCTTCATTAAATAGTATTTCTTCTTGATGCGTGCCGCTTTCATCGCATACTTCAAACGCACCTTTTTCGACATCTATTGACAGATAACGTTTTTTACCTGATGTGTTTTTTGATTGGTAAATACGGCGAATTTTATATTTTGTTGTATTGAGTTTCGTGAGTGCTTCGTTTTTCTCGTAAAAGTTTAATTCGGCAACTTCCTTACCTATTTCCAAACATTCTGCGACTGTTGGAGTTCCTTTTTTATTATAAAACTCTTCAATATTAAGCAATTTATTTGATATGTCCACTCTCTTGAGGTATTTTTTGTCCGGTTCCCAGTCTTCGGGTGCTTCGTCTTGCTTTAGTTTTTCTATGGCGAAGGGTTTGTGTGTTTCACAATGTTCTGGTAATGAAGCGTTTTTGACGATTATGTTTTCTGTAATTGTTTTATCGGAAGATTCGGGTAAGTATTCGTGTTGTGCTTCGGTTTCTGTTTTTTTCCAATTGTCATTTGAAGGAAAGCTGACGATGAGTGATTTTTTTAAGTGTGCGGCACGAAGCCCGAAACCTTCGTCTCCATTCCAACTGACGGTTTGCCATTCTATCTTTTCTCGTTCAAAATCCTGTTCTTCAATGTAAGGAAATTTACTAATCAATCCCTTCAACCGTCGCCTAATATCGACTTCATTCGACAACCATTCGATGAGTAATTTACCGTTAATTTCTATGTTGCGAATATTTCCGCTTGACCGGAAAGTTTTAAATTGAATCTCCTCTAAGCCCTTGCAAGTCAATACAAAATGACGTATTTGCTGTACAATTTCATGTGAATCGGAAGCAGTAGATACAGATAGTTCGTTGAAGTAATATTCCATATCGGGTTAAATCAATTCGTCCAACATATTTTCCCATTCATCAAAAAAACCATCGGGCCACTTATCAATCCTGCCGTCTTGGTCTATCTTGGGAATGATGATTTTTGCGCGATGTTCGCGGTTTTCGATTTCGCGTTTAAAATAAAGTAAACTTACTCGGTCTGCATCTACTTTATCTTTCTTGACTGCCACACGTATTCCGTTGAGAATGTGGTCGCTATGTGTCTCAACGATGAGTTGAATATAATTTTGGGCGGCAAGTGCCATCAGGCGTCCCATACGTGCCTGTCCGCGTGGGTGTAGATGTGCTTCGGGATTTTCGATGATGATAAGGCGACCCGGTTCGGCACTCAATATCGCCGTAATCACAGGCAACACATAGGAGATACCAAAGCCGACATTTTTGGGTTTGAAGGCATCGGTGTAGTCATTCTGCGTACCAAATTCGTAGCCTGCAATGATGAGTTCGCTGCCCGGTATTTTGGTGGTTTTGAGGCGGACATTCGGGCTGATTTCACCCAACCACGCATCTACTTCATGCACCAATCCGCGTGATTTGGCATTGGGGTGGTGGAGGTTGTCGAAGGTGATTTGCTTGCGGTTGGCGTGGTGGTTGAGGTAGTGGATAGTGTATTCCCCCATAGATCCGAGTGGGTTACTGCTTTCAATCTTACCTTCTTTGTAAGTTTCTTGAGGCCCAATGTGCATGGCATTGAGATACTGAAAGTCCTTACCGGCTATGGAAGTATCTCCTAATTTATCGTGTTGAGATTTTCTTTGATTTTCAAGGTCATCATCTTGAATTGGGTGTAGCATCTTGCTAGTAGGATAATATAGATATTTGAAGTGGAGGTATGCTTCATTTGTAAAATTAATTTTAATAGTTATCTGCTCGTCATCTTTACTTGCGAAATGATAAAGGGCATCTTTAAATGTACCAATATCTACTAAATACCCACTAAGGTCTAATGTACCAAAATGTTCCCATCTGCCCCAATGTGACTGTAGTATTAACAAAAGCACCTGAATCATAGAAGATTTCCCCGTACCATTTACGCCCGTAAGTAAGGTTAGTGGCTTTATCGGTACTTCTCCGGTATCCTTTAATGTTTTGAAATTTTTAATATGAATGGAGCTGATCATTGGATGGCTTGTTGGATAATTTGATGAATGGTTTTAAATCTTTTTTTGACATTTTTGGTGTCGCCTGTACCGGAACTTACGGATTTTAAAAAGTTTTTATCAGAATTTAATTCATCTATAAAAATGTCGTTTAAAACCTCTTTTCGTTGAATAACTTTTTGGGTTTCTTTATCATTCAATCGGGCTAAATTGACTGCCCATGCTTCGAATAGGGCTTTGTTGAAAGGGTTGCGGGTGTCATCAAGGTTAAATCGTTTTCTGAATGCGTCATCTTTAAATATTTCCCATGAGGTATTCATGGCTTTAATGAATTGTGTTTCTATTTCGCCCCTTTCTACTTCGCTTAATTCATTAAATTTTGTAATATTTACATTTAAAAACTTCTCCAATTCGGGCGTATAATCTTGATATTCAGTTAAATAAAAGGCAAGAAAACGGGTGATAATATATTGGTCTTCCATTCTTTCCGAACTAACTGCCTCGCCTGTCACATGCTTAAATGCTTTGGATTTAGCCAGTTTTTTAATCATCAAATCAGCGGGTGTTCCGTGATTCAATGCGTTTCTTATTTCTTGCGGTTTTAAAGAAATTCCACCTGTATTGATACGTTGAAAAATATTGAAAATAACGTCTTTTGGCGTACCGGGATTAACGAGGAAAACAGGAACTTCAGTTTCCAATAACCGCCTTTGCAGGTCGCGTGGAAGGTCATCAAAAGTAGAGCCGTTGAATTGCGGTAAGTATTCTAAATTTTCTAATTTAAGTTTTTTCTGAATAATAAAATTATAAAAAGTCGCTATGCGTTGTTGTCCGTCAATGATGAGCCAATTGCGGTCATCCCTGCCATCGAAATAAAAGGCAGGAATCGGAATACGCACCAAAATAGACTCAATGAGGCGACTTTGTTGTCCTTTATTCCAGATATTATTTCGCTGAAATGCTGTCTCCAAATTAATCTCGCCCCCTCGCAACTTATCAAACAAATGACTCAAGCTGACATAATTGGACGAAATATCAACATCCGCCGGACTCACTTCACTCAAACTATCTTTTGCATAGGTATCTTCATACTCAATTTTTGGATTGAGCGGGTCAGATTTTACGATATGTTGTTGCTGCAAAGTCATTGAGTAAGTTCAAGTTAACGGATTAATTGCACTAATTCAAATTCATCTCAGGAATCTCGCCTTCCACCACCAATTTCCCGGCGGTTTTCTTTTGGATTTCCTCTACACTCACACCGGGCGCACGCTCTACGAGGTGAAATGCGCCATCACGAATATCCATCACCGCGAGGTCGGTCACGACTTTTTTGATGCAATTGATGCCCGTAAGTGGTAGGGTGCATTTTTTGAGCAATTTAGATTCGCCTGCACGATTGGTGTGCCGCATGGCTACGATAATATTGTCGGCACCAGCTACCAAATCCATCGCACCGCCCATACCTTTGACCATCTTACCGGGTATTTTCCAGTTGGCGATGTCGCCGTTTTCGGTGACTTCCATTGCGCCGAGTACCGTCATGTCGATATGTCCGCCGCGTATCATGGTGAAGCTCTCCGCCGAGTTGAAAATCGACGCGCCGGGGAGCGTGGTCACGGTTTGTTTGCCTGCATTGATGAGGTCGGCGTCCACCTCTGCTTCCGTCGGGAAAGGTCCCATGCCGAGCAAACCATTTTCAGATTGCAAATAAACCGTCATACCGTCGGGGATGTAATTTGCCACCAAAGTCGGAATGCCAATACCGAGGTTCACGTAAAATCCGTCCCTCAATTCTTGCGAAATACGTCGCGCAATATCCTTTTTATCTAATGCCATATTTTGTGTTGTGGTGTTGTGGTTTCGTTGTGTTGAGGTTGGGTCATATTGTGGTTCTTAGACAAATGTAGAAAATAAATCGTTTTTTTTCTTAAATTTCGATATTATTCAAACGTTTGTTGATGATATTTTTCGATTTGTGAGGTATCGTGAGTGCATGTTTTATTCGATGAACAGAATAAAAAAAGGCAACCACTATAATAGTAGCCACCTTTCAATATATTATACACCGTCAGACCGACGGCGTTTCATTACACCATCTTATCCGCACAACTTGAACTCGCAAAGGCATCGGGTTTACCTTTGAAAACAAAACCCATACCGCGAATATAGCCCATCGCTTCTTTGAGTGCGACATTGGATTTGAAGTGTGGGTCAGTATTGATGTCGGCGTGTACTTCCATTTCGATGTCATATTTGTCGAATAGGTCGCACAGATTATACGCCACCGTGACCGATTTGCCAACCTCTTGAATGAGTCGCTCGCGCAAACTCATTGGCTGCATACTATTTTCGGTATGGATGAACATAAAACCGCCTCGTTTTTCGCGTAGAAAAACAATTACTGTTGCAAAATCGGTCTTCGCACCATACACCTGCGAATCCGTACCGATACAAACTTTGAGTTTGTAGCCAGCAGCAGTTTCGCGTTTGATGGTCTGTTCGACAGCATCTTTTATGGGCAATTTAATTTTATCACCGTTTAATCTTCGCCATTGCATGGTACATGGTAATTGGTTTGCCGAAATCACAGGCTCACAAGCTCCAAGTCGTTCGACAAAATGTTAAGTAATCAAATTCGTTTAACTTTAAATATAAAAAATAATGGTTTAAAATTTTAAGCTCAACTTGAACTTATTCCTATTAAACAAGAAACTCTCTTAAAAAATTCATTTCTTTGCAAGAAATATGTAGTCGATAATTGTTGTACACAATACGTAGAAAAATATTGTGTTATATATTTTTCGTAAAATACTAATAAATAACACTTTACAGTTAAATATTGTTCAATTTTTATTTTTCATTGAAAATCAAACAAATAGCTAAGGGATGTAACGTTTATTATTTTTTCATCCCTTAGCTGCGTTCATTTATCGACCAATTCAAATAATTTTCAAATACCGTTAAAAGCTATCATTAAGTATCAGGAATTAAATAAATGTACATTCTTCGCGTCGTTATTTTTTCTTTAGACGAACCAAATTTGACGCGAATACTCACTGTATTTAAGGAAAATTTGGTGAAGTAGACTTTATTCTAAAATAGTTTGGATGAAAGAGGAAATAAAGATTTTTTCGCTAATCAAGGCGGCTGAAATTGAGCTATGCCTTAGCATAGTGAATTTTCAGGCAACGCAGAGTAGTGGAAAAAGATTATTTACTCTATGCAAAATATTTTGGAATAAAGTCTAATATAAAGCAAAAAGAACAAGTCGAGAATATACATTTATTTTGTTCCTGATACTTAGTACACTGTTTTATAAATTTATTTACATTTTTTGACGTTTATTTTGAAATGAATCGAATCAAAAATGACGCGAATACTCACTGTATTTAAGGATTTTTTGGTGAAGAGTCATTTTAAAAGAAATACTCAAAAAAGTAAATAAATTTGTGAAACAGTGTATTAGTATCAGGAATTAAATAAATGTACATTCTTCGCGTCGTTATTTTTTCTTTAGACGAACCAAATTTGACACGAATACTCATCATATTTAAGGAAAATTTGGTGAAGTAGACTTTATTCTAAAATAGTTTGGATGAAAGAGGAAATAAAGATTTTTTCACTAATCAAGGCGGCTGAAATTGAGCTATGCCTTAGCATAGTGAATTTTCAGGCAACGCAGAGTAGTGGAAAAAGATTATTTACTCTATACAAAATATTTTGGAATAAAGTCTAATATAGAGGAAAAAGAACAAGTCGAGAATCTACATTTATTTAGTTCCTGATACTTAGTACACTGTTTCACAAATTTATTTACTTTTTTGAGTATTTCTTTTAAAATGACTCTTCACCAAAAAATCCTTAAATACAGTGAGTATTCGCGTCATTTTTGATTCGATTCATTTCAAAATAAACGTCAAAAAATGTAAATAAATTTATAAAACAGTGTACTTAGTTAATTTTTAAATAAAAAAATTGGTTCTTTTACAGATCCCGTGATTGTTCGTTTTTCTGCCTCGCGATTGTTCGTCCCTTGCGTAAGGGATAGTAGGTGTTGTTTGAACGTAAGGGAAGACGAAAAAAATAATCTACCCGTCTGAATTGTTCTTTTTCTTATATGTTTCACTTAGTGAAAGAAAATAAATAACTTGCCCCATTATGCTTGTTCTTTTCCCTTCTAAAAAACACAAAAAATAGTTCCGTAGCTATGGCTATGCAACGATTTTTTGAATTCTTTAGAAGGTCGCACTGAAATATAGCCATTTTTTAATTAATTAAAATTATTTTGTAATTTATTTATTATTAAAAATGAATTATTTATAAATATTTTTTATTATAAAATAATTTAAAAATATCCTTATTTCAGCAGAACCTTCTAAAGAATTCAAAAAATCGTTGCATAGCCATAGCTACGGAACTATTTTTTGTGTTTTTTAGAAAGGAAAAGAACAAGCATAATGAGGCAAGTTATTTATTTTCTTTTACTTAGTGGATTTGAGGTAAAACAGATTTTAAAAAAGATTATTTTACCAAACAAAAACCATGCTATACTACAATAGATTTTCTACTAAAATAGTTTGCACTCAAACTAAATAGTTTGAGTGTGTAAAATATTAGAGGAACTTTAATTTGTTTGAATGTATCATAAGTTCGTGGCATTAGAGGTACGTTAGTACCGACCCCGTTAGTGCGTATAAACGGAGTCGGTGCTAACGCACCTTATGAGTTTGGGAGGAGCTTTCTTGCTATAAACGGGGACGGTGCGCTGCACCTTTTATATATAATTGCCCCTAATGTTTTACACACTCTTATTATTTCATCGTTACTAAGTATAAGTAATCGGCATCATTACTTTGATTTCGCTGATTTTGAAATGAGAAAAAATATTTGAAATTAGTATTTTTCTCAGTAAAAATTAATAATTCATAAAATATTGATAATTAAATACTTATGAATTTAAGCTGATTTTTGATAAATAATGCTTCAAATCATCAACGACAAAATCGAAGCCAATCAACAGTTTAAATAAATTTATGTTTATTTTTTAATTTTAAATGTAAAACCAATTACCTATTTACCCAATTACCTACTCCCCACCCTACAAATATAGTCAAAAAGATTAAATCATTTCATAAAATTCGCAAATAGTTAATTGATATTACGCTTGATTTAGCCTAAAATTAGGAAATTAGATTAATCTGAAAAATTAACCTTACCTTTGAGCAACTTTAATAAAAATTGATTTTTTTTAGTAAAAAATGTTATGTTTTTTATATATTTGTAAAGAATAAACAAAAATTATAAATACATAAGTATCAGGAATTAAATAAATGTACATTCTTCGCGTCGTTATTTTTTCTTTAGACGAACCAAATTTGACGCGAATACTCACTGTATTTAAGGAAAATTTGGTGAAGTATAAAGGAAAAAGAACAAGTCGAGAATATACATTTATTTTGTTCCTGATACTTATATCCTTGCGTAAAAAACCTTATCTTTGACAAGCGTTTTGCGTTCGTTGTTCTACGTTCTTTGTTTGACAACTGCAAAACACAGTACGAAGTACAACGAACAAAGAATACAAATAACTATAAGTGAAAGAAATTAAATAACATGTGCCATTATACTCGTCTTTTTTCCGCCTAAGAATCCTTTGGAATCCTTATCCCGAATCGGAGTTCGGGACAGGCTGTAGCTAAGGCTATGTGCGGCTTTCAAAAAATACTTAGACAAAAAAAATACTTCGATTATGGGACATCTTATTTAATTTCTTTCACTAAGCCTAAGTTTCGATGGATAGAAATTTTACAAAAATAGCTGTCTTACTATGCCTTGTATGGTGCTGTGCAGGTCAATCATTTGCACAAGACATTCATTATACGCAATTCTACGACAGCCCGATCAATCTCAATCCTGCATTGGCAGGACATATTGAAGGCAAATACCGTGTCAATCTGATGTATCGCACACAGTGGTCAGAAATCGCCAGCAGCGGTGCAGTTTACCTGACGCCTTCCGCCTCATTTGATATTAATTTTGGCAAAGCTACGCAGAGTAGCTCGTGGGGCTTAGGCGCAGTCATTGTCAATGACCAAACTTCGGGCGGACTAACAACGCTCGAAGCCCTGCTCGGTGCCGCTTATCACCTAAATATTGATGGTATGGAAACCAATTATATTTCAGGTGGTTTTCAGGTTGGTTTGGTACAAAAACGAATCGACAGAGGCAAACTGACCTTCGCCAATCAATTTGACCCAAGCACAGGCGAGTTCAATTCTGGTACAAATGTAGAAACCGGACTCAACCTCACCGACCTCACCTATCCCGACGCACGGATAGGGATTAATTGGGCAACTTATCTCGAAAATATCACCTTCAAAGCCGGGGTAGCTTATATGCACCTACTGGGTGGCGAAGAGGGTTTTATTAGAGAAAGTGCGCTTCCTGCTCGCTTGGCAGTTCATGCCGAGATAAAAGCGAATCTTACGCAAAACCTCTTCATTCGTCCGCACGTCCTCTACATGACCCAAGCACAAGCCAGTCAACTCAATGTGGGTTCGCATATCGGCTACGCAATTTCCGACAATTTTGAGGCTTATATCGGCGCAGGTCTACGAACAGACGACGCTCTCCTAACCGTTATTGGTTTTGATTTTAAAGGTATACAACTCGGACTGATGAGGGATTCCAATTTATCACTCCTCAACGATGTATCTGCCGGAAATGCCTACGAAATATCGCTTTCTTACACCGGAGCAGCCGCCAACCGAGCCAAACCACTCCTCCCCGCAATACGCTTTTTTGACTGAATAAGTTTAACGTAACACAGACATTCCTGTCTGTATTTCATGAGATACAGACAGGAATATCTATGTTACGTTAAACTTCATTAAACTTAATATGAAAAATCATATCATAGCTTTTATAGTTCTATTATTGAGTTTGGGTCAGGTATTTGCCCAGCCCGGTAAAAGTAAAAACTCCTCGGAACAACACCTTGTCACCGCCAGCGAATTATTGACCAGATCGAGTTATTATAATGCCATCAAATTCATCGAACAGGCACTCGTACAAGACCCCGGAAAAGTGACTACGGTGCATCTGCTGGCAGATACCTACCATAAAGCGCGAGATTATGCCAACGCTGCCGACTATTACGGCTTGTTGATAGACTCGAAAGACCCGGCGGTTTTTCTCAATTATCCGCTCATCAGACTACGCTACGCCGAAGCCCTTCATCAAAATAAAAATTATAATAAAGCCCTTCGGGAATACGAAACCTTCGCCAAAAGTTATAATGGTGACGATGCTGCTACGCAAATAAAAAAAGCCAATATAGGTGCCGCAGGTTGCAAAATGGCAGCCGCCGCAGGTAGCGACCTTCCGCTCGTGCGAGTTCGCGCGATGAATAATAATATCAATTCGGGTTACACCGATTACGCGCCTATGCCAATCGGCGATAGCATGTTCTTATTTTCATCTATCCGCTCCAAACAACTCATTGATAGTGAATTTGATTACCCTCATTCGAAAATATATGTCGCAGAAAAAGGGGCTAATAATCGTTGGGGAAAAGCAAGGGTATTCAATAAAATGATTTCGGGCGGTAGAGACCACGTAGGTCACGGGACATTTTCGCCAGACAATAAACGTTTTTATTATACCGAATGTCCTACGCTCGAAAATCGTCAGGCGAAATGCAAAATATACGTCAGTCGGTACGAAGACGGTGGATGGAAAAAACCTAAATCCATTAAGGAAATTAATATTTCAGGTTACAAAAGTACAACGCCCATTGTTACGCGCGACAATCGCGGTAGCGAGCGTATTTATTTTGCTTCAGATAGACCCGATGGCGCAGGCGGCATGGATATTTGGCATGTCGTCAGACGCAAAGGCGGCACCTATACCAATGCCGAAAATTTCAAGCAAATCAATACGCCATACAACGAAACTACACCGTATTTCGATGAGGTTTCAGAAGAATTTTACTTTAGCTCTAATGGTCATGCGGGTTATGGTGGTTACGATATTTTCGTCATCGGCAGTCGTGAAACAAGCGGTATTCGCAACTTGGGTTTGCCCATCAATTCGAGTGCAGATGATACCTATTATGTCAAAACAAAAGACCCTGATCTCGCTTATCTTGTCTCCAATCGGGCATCTAATTTGGGTGTAGCCAATCGCACCTGTTGCGACAATATTTATGATGTAACTTATGGCGAAACTGCTGACGACGAGCCGAGAGCAGAACCTGAATTTGAAGGGATTGCCGTTTCGGGTTTTGTCTACGCCGCTACGGATATTTCGGTGGAAGAATTGGAAAATGCACGTTTGAAATTATTCGATAATTCGCGTCCAGCCAATCCAAACTTGTTGGATGGGAAAAATTCGAGTCAATCTAAAGGCTACTTTTTCGTTCTCGAAGCTGACAAGGAATACCTCATAGAAATCAATAAAGATGGCTACGTAAAAGAAACCATCAACATCAGTACTAAGGATGTGAAAGGTAGCAAAACATTCAGAAAAGACATTTATTTGCTACAACAAGGTATTAATGTACAAGGAATGGTTTATTCGGAAGACATTAGCGGAAAATTGAATCCTTATGTCGGTGCAGATATTACGGTTTCGCAGAAAAGTGGCGGTACAAACCGAGTTATTTCCAATTTTCAATCCCAATCCGACGGCTACAAAATATTTCTCCCCGCAGGTAGTGCGTACAAAATCACGACTACTGCCGACACTTATCTGACGACAAGTTTTGAAGTTGATACTAGAGCCACAGCTACTTCTGGTCAGAATACGAAAGACATCGTATTACGTTCGAAGGAGAAAGGTCGAACCTTCAAAATCGAAAACATTTATTACGATACCAATAGCTCAGAATTGCGCCCCGAATCCTATCCGCCACTCAACGAGTTATTGCTTTTACTCATTGATAATCCGAATATTACGATAGAAATCGGCGCGCATACCGATTCTAAAGGTGACGCTGATTACAACAAAACCCTTTCGCTCAAACGTGCCGAAAGTGTCGTCGATTATCTCGCCGCCGCAGGTATTGCACGCGATAGGTTGTTGGCACAAGGCTATGGCGAAGCCAACCCCGTAGCCGATAATAATTCGGATGCAGGAAGACAATTAAACAGAAGAACCGAATTTAAAATCGTAGATTTAGGCAACTAAAAATTAGGGTTCTTTGACAAATCCCGTGATTGTTCGTTTTTCTGCCTCGCGATTGTTCGTCCGTTGCGTAAGGGATAGTAGGTGTTGTTTGAACGTAACGTAGCGATAGCGGAGTGGAGAGAGTGCCGGATAGCCCGACCCCCGACTGATAAGGAGGGGGATACGCCCAAATTTTTATTTACTTCACTGGATTTGTCAAAGAACCAAAATTAGTCGATAGTCCATAGGTATTCGCGAGCCCGTCTCACGTTTGGAATATTGACTATGGACTATTGACTATCGACTACTTATGAATTATTGCAGCCACTGCGGAAAATCGGTACAACTTCGGGACATTCCCGGAGACAATAAGCCGCGTTATCAATGTGAGGCTTGCGACATCATTCATTATGAAAACCCTAAAATGGTGGTGGGTTGTTTGCCGATTTATGAGGATAAAATTTTGCTCTGCAAACGTGCCATCGAACCTCGTTGCGGTTACTGGAACTTACCCGCCGGCTATCTCGAAAATGGCGAAACCGCCGAAGCCGGAGCCATGCGCGAAGTCTGGGAAGAAGCCCTTGCCAAAGTAGAAATCACGGGCGTTCATTCCATTTATAGCATCAAACACATCAATCAAATCTACGTTTTTTATCTCGCCCAACTCACGCCACTCGAATTTGGAATTGGAGAAGAAAGCCTTGAAGTTCAGCTATTTACAGAATCGGAAATTCCGTGGAAAGAAATGGCTTTTACGTCTTCCATTCATGCTTTGAAATGCTATTTTGACGATAGAAAAACAGGGCAACAACGCACTCATCGGGGGGAATTTGGAATGTAACACAGACATTCCTGTCCGTTGTGTGGCACAAACAGAAATATCTGTATTACGTTTCTAAGTGAAAGAAATTAAATAAATTGTTCTATAATGCGCCGTAATTTTTTCTTCTAAGGTCGCACTGAAATATAGCCATTTTTTAATTAATTAAAATTATTTTTTAATTTATTTATTATTAAAAATGAATTATTTATAAATATTTTTTATTATAAAATAATTTAAAAATATCCTTATTTCAGTAGAACCTTCTAAAGGATTCAAAAAATCGTTGCGTAGCCATAGCTAAGTAGTGAGACAAAAATATCCTTACTTTTTGACGGTTTCTTTTTCCGCTATTTTCCCTACAAAAATCCTTACGTAGCGTAGGCTATGTGCGGTTTTTGTAAGAAAAAATATCGAAAAAATAACCACGTCAAAATTGTAAGCCTATTTTTGTCCCACTACTTACGGAACTATTTTTTGTGTTTTTTAGAAGGCAAAAGAACAAGCATAATGGGGCAAGTTATTTATTTTCTTTCACTAATAATATCTCAATCGCCTCACCTGCGAAATGTATTTTGCAAAACGTAAAACTTGGCAAGTATAGCCGTACTCATTATCGTACCAAGCGTAGAGTGTCACCGTTTTACCATCTGCCGCAACCTTCGTAGAGGGCGCATCAAATACTGAAGAAGCCTCCGCTCCTACCGCATCGCTTGACACAAAATCTTCCGACGTAGAATACTGAATTTGCTCGACCAAAGCACCGTGCAAAGCATGTTGTTTGACCAAAGCATTGACCTCCTCCACGGTTACCGTTTTATTGATTTGCAGATTCAAAATCGCCAGCGAAACATTGGGCGTAGGCACGCGAATAGCATTGCCTGTGAGCTTGCCCGCGAGGTGTGGAATCACCTTTGCAATCGCCGTAGCTGCGCCCGTCGAAGTAAGTACCATATTGACCGGTGCGCCGCGTCCGCGACGGGGCTTTTTATGAAAATTATCAATCAAATTCTGGTCATTCGTGTAAGAGTGTATACTCTCGATATGCCCTTGCGAAATGCCGTAAGCATCGTCAATCACCTGAATCACAGGCGCAATCGCATTGGTCGTACACGAAGCCGCACTTAATATCGTATCTTGCTGAAAATCAACCGTTTTTTGATTGACACCGTGTACGATATTCGGCACGCCTTTGCCAGGCGCAGTGAGCAAAACCTGCTGCACGCCAGGGCGCAAATGTACACTCAACGCCGCCTTGTCGCGCCACACGCCTGTATTGTCAATGACGAGTGCATTTTTGATACCGTACATCGTGTAGTCAATATCTTGAGGCTGCTTCGCAAAAATCATTTTAACACGATTTCCGTTGATAATCAACTCACCATCTGCGTGCGCGACCTCAACTGTCCCCCTGAATTTTCCGTGCACAGAATCGTTGCGAAGTAGCGCAGCGCGTTTGTCCATTTCGGCATGGCGGTCACTCAATTTTGGTCGAATGACGATGGCTCGCAAACGCAGTTGTTCGCCTTTTCCGGTCATCTCTACTATGCGTCGTGCCGCCAAACGCCCGATACGTCCGAAGCCATACAGCACGACATCTTTCGGTGTCAGCGTCTTTTTATCCTGCCCTATATATTCGCCCAGATGATGCGTCAAAAAAGCATCTACGTCCGCAAACTGCTCATGTGCAACGAGTCTATCAATCGCCAATTTACCGATGTCGATACGCGAGGGTGCTAAGTCCATTTTGGCAATGCCTTTCGCCAATTCGAGGCTCATATATATCGAAATCGGTTCTTCTACATATTTTTTGCTATTCAAATGCAAATCCAAAACCTCGCTCGGACGTGCATCATAAATCCCATGCCGAAATAATATCAATTCGATAGAACGGTCAAAGCGCAAGTCGCCAATGATTTGTAATAATTCGAGGGCTGCCTTTTCCATTTCTCGCCACTCTGATAGCGTAGTAATGTGTTGTTGTAGATTCATTTTGAATACAGTTAGTTCCATATTGAGGGATGACAAAAAAATAAACTCAGATTTTGACTTGTTTCTTTCACTTAATACACTGTTTCACAAATTTATTTACTTTTTTAAGTATTTCTTTTAAAATGACTCTTCACCAAAAAATCCTTAAATACAGTGAGTATTCGCGTCATTTTTGATTCGATTCATTTCAAAATAAACGTCAAAAAATGTAAATAAATTTATAAAACAGTGTATTAAGTAGTGAAACAAAAATATCCTTACTTTTTGACGGTTTCTTTTTCCGCTATTTTTCCCTACAAAAATCCTTATCCCGAATCAAGTACGGGACAGGCTGTAGCGTAGGCTATGTGCAGTTTTTGTAAGAAAAAGTATCGAAAAAATAACCACGTCAAAATTATAAGCCTATTTTTGTCCCACTACTTATCCCGAATGCTTTTAGGACACATTGATTTTGGTTTGTATAAATAAAAAACAATATGTATATTACTTATGGCGTGCCCCCCTCCTTATCAGTCGGGGGTCGGGCTATCCGGCACTCTCTTCATTCCGCTATCGCTACATTTCGTTCAAACAACACCTCCTATCCCTCACGCAAAAAAAGACAAACGAACAGACGAAAAACGAACAAGGGATGAAAAGATAAGAGTGTGTAAAATATTAGGGGAACTTTAATTTATTCGAATGTATCATAAGTTCGTGGCATTAAAGGTACGTTATCCCGTATAGCTATCGGAAGACCCCGTTGGTGCGTTTAAACGGAGTCGGTGCTAACGCACCCTATGAGTTTGGGAGAGCTTTCTTGCACCAAACAGGGATGGTGCGCTGCACCTTTTATATATAATTGCCCCTAATATTTTACGCACTCATATCACTTTATCTTTTCAAGAAAGTAATACCCAAATTCGCATTTATTCAATCAAAACTACTAAAATACTATTACAATTTTGTTAAACTCTGCTTTAAATTTTAATACATTATTTTGTGGTTTATTTTTGCATAAACAAATCATTATGTGGCTTTTTCATCGTAGGTATATAATTATTTCATTTTTTTTAGCACTTGGTCTATTTAATCAATGCCGAATGCCTTATCACGAAAGTCAATTACATGGTCTGTGGATGGGCGTATATACCGAATTTACGCCTGTTTTTCCGATGCCTGTTCTCAATGAATATCGCCCTGATGGTACAGTGACCATCAAAAGATTTGGCAAAGACGCCAATCAATACAATTGGGCATTAAACCAAAGCACACTTACGATAGATACTACGCACTGCGATGTCATTAACTGCGATAAAAACACCTTGCTAACAAGAAGCATTTACAAGTATTTATTCAGGCGAGTGAATGATGCACCAATAGAAAAAGACGAAGGCGAACTACGCGCTTTTTTACAAAATACTTCGTGGAAAAGTGAAGGACACGAACTACATTTTGACCGTGAAAAAATATTCACATTTTCCGAAAACAAAATGACAGAAATTCGTTGTTGGAATATCGAAAAATATGCTGACTATGCGTTTTTATACCAAACAGGACACGCCGTAGATTGCGACAAATCTGCCGGACGAGCCGTACAAATTATTGAAGCAAAAAACGATAAACTTCATCTTTCCGTATGGAATGAAACAGGAAAGCACGACCTTATTTATAAGAAAAAAAATGAACTCGCTGACTTTGATAGCTTATTGAAAAACAAACCTTTTCAGCTATGCGGCATGTATAATACGCCCAATATCGGAGGTATAGGCAACTTATATAAAGGCGGCGATACCGCTATTAAAAATCATTTTTATGATAATTATAATATCACTAAAAATGTAGTGTATGAAAATGGTTTTATTATTCTACAATTCATCATTAACTGTGAAGCCGAAGCTGGAGGATTTGAGTTGATAGGAATGGACAAAAATTATAAGCCGCAGAATTTTCATGAGGACATCGGCAAGCAATTAATTGACCTTACTAAATCCCTCAATCAATGGATTCCTTATGAATACGACAGCAATAGTTTCGATGCTAAAGTGAGTATAAATTTCCGAATAACAAATGGTCAAATAAAAGTCGTTTTATGATTAAATCAATTACCGCATATGGAATTTTAATTCTGTCTATCTTTTCAATTTGTTCTTGCCAAAAACAAGCTGAATATGATAGCGATTTTGTGCAAGAAAGATTAAATCAAGTCGGTTATTCTACGCCTGATTGGTGGGCGTTTTTGGATAGTCTTATCGTCGAATATCCTGACGAGGCTTTTCCGTATTATCGTAAGGGTTTGCAGCTGGTTCGTGAAAATAATTATATCGAAGGCATGCCTCTAATGGAACGTGCCGCCGAGCTAAATCCGTATATGTACGCCAATTATGTAGGCTCTATCAAGTTGGTCAATCTGGCAGATTATGAGGGAGCGATTGAGCTTTTCCAGACGGCAATTCGGCATAATAATCACGTTGATATTGTCATTCCCGGCAGTGCCTACGAACGCTTGGGCATCACCTACAAAGAGATGGGGAATTACGAAAAATCCATTAGCACTTTTGATGCTTACATTAAGAAATTTGGCGAAGACGGTGTGGATTTATACACGTTCATGTACAACGGGATAGCTAAGTATAATATTGGAGATTTTGACGGTGCAATGAAGGATTTCGATACCATCATTCGCAAGTGGGAGAAATGCCCCGAAGCCTATTACCACAAAGGCATTGTTTATAAAAAACAAGGTAATAACTCGCTGGCTTGCAAGCAGTTCAAGAAGGCATTGCTCTATCAAAATTTCATTCGCGGCAGTCCAAGCGGCACTTATATTGACCAACTTTATGTAGTAGATATTGAACGGATGTTTGATAGCACTTGTAGGGAGTGAAGAGTTGGAGAGTTAAAGAGTAAAAAAGTTTAATTAGTCAGGTCTACTCTTGAACTCTCTAACTCTTAAACTCTTTACTCCTAAGCATATCCAAGTATTTTATAAGCTGCCAAGCCGACCCATTCTTTGATTAAAATTTGCCATGCACTCAGGCTGCGTACACTTGGTAAAATCAATTTTTGCGGCGTCCATTTCATTGGGTCGGAAAGTATATCGGTAGGGAAGTCAGTAAACTCAACACCTGCCTTTTTGAAAGTACGCCTCGCACGCGGAAAATGAAAAGCAGACGTAATGAGTAAACAACGTGCATTAGGGTGTTTTTCTTTTAGAATTTGGGCAGTAAAAAGTGCGTTTTCGTGCGTATTGCGCGAGTTAGGTTCAATGATGACGTCGGATTCAGGAATGCCGATTCTTGCTAAAAACTCTCCGGCAATTTTCCCTTCACTTATTTTCTCCCCTACGACCATTGCCGAACCACTCGTGACAAGTATCTTACGGACTTTTCCGGTTTTGTAAAGTTCGAGTGCATTGGTCAGGCGGTCAGCGGCTTCGCTCAGATGAAGGCGGTCACGCGGATATTCTTGTATGTCCGAAAATCCGCCCAAAACAATCGCTATATCGTACACCCCATCCAGTTGACTAATAGGAACCGCCTCTTGTTCCCACCATTTGAATGCAGTGTTGCTCAAAAACGGGTTGGATAAAACGACAAGCAGCACAAGCCCCCATTTGAAGGCACGACGTGTGCGTCTTTCATGCTTTCCGAAGAAGGCGTATAATAAAAGTCCTATTATCCAGTTGATAGGAGTCAGTAGAAAAAATAATGTTTTAGATAGTACAAAAAACATGGCATGTTTTTTTATGTATAAACGTAACGGACATTCCTGTCTGTATTTTCTAAGTGAAAAGGAAAAATAATTTACCCGTCTGAAGTTGTTATTATTTTCTTCCTTTTCCTTAAGTGAAAAAAATTAAATAACATGTGCCATTGTACTCGTCTTTTTTCCGTCTAAGAATCCTTTGAAATCCTTATCCCGAATCGGGGTTCGGGACAGGCTGTGCTAAGGCTATGTGCGGCTTTCAAAAAATCCTTAGACGAAAAAAATACTTCGCATTACGGGACATCTTATTTAATTTCTTTCACTAACCATAGACAAAAACGTCTGTACTACGTTTGTATATATGAATTTACTGAAATTTAATATCCTTATCGCATTTACTTTCTTGCTAATTTCAATCGTGTCGTGCGATGTTGCTACGCAAGAAAATAGCGATAATTCGAGTCAAAGCTCGACTTTCGTTGCCACTTCTCCCCTACCTTCAAAACGTTCTGTAAAGTCCGTTTCGGATAAAAGTACGCATAATGTATACAGCTGGCTATCCGAATTTTCTCCTAAAAATGCACTGGTCAATCGTATTCCTACTCCGGCAAGTTATGAACGCACGAAAGTAGCCAAAAACTCTTTCTCAGATTGGCTTAGACATCTTCCTCTAAAACCCGAAGGTACGAAAGTTATGCTACATAATGGCGCAAAGAAATACAAGCAAGACGCACACACCGCAGTCATCAACATTGATACAGGTACACGCGACCTTCAACAATGTGCTGACGCCGTTATGCGACTCAAAGCAGAGTATCATTTTGGTTTACAAGAATTTGAACAAATACATTTCAACTATACGAGTGGTGATAAGGTGAGTTTTGAGGATTGGCGATATGGTAAAAAACCGATTGTTTCGGGTAATGAAGTTTCATTTTCGTCTAAGACAAATACAAACGATAATTCCTACAAAAATTTTAAGCATTATATGCGTTCTATTTTTAATTATGCCGGTACATACTCGCTATCAAAAGAAATGCAGCAAATTCCGATGAATGATATGCAAATTGGAAACGTTTTTATTCACGGTGGTTTTCCAGGTCATGCCGTGATTATAGTAGATATGGCAGTGAACGAAAATGGTGAGAAATTATTTATATTAGCACAAAGTTATATGCCTGCACAGGATATGCACATTCTCAAAAATCCAAATGATCGTGACTTAAGTCCTTGGTATCCAGTAGATTTTGAAGGTAGTTTGCAAACGCCCGAATGGACGTTTAGACAGAGTGATTTACGGAGATTTCGTAGTTAAAATAGTTTTTTTGAAACCGTAAGGGCAATGTTTGCAGCCATTTTCACAGCAATATCCTCTTTCACGAAGATATTTTTCTGTAAAAACGTATAATCCGGCTTCGTTTATATAATAATCAATGCCCTCGATGAGTTTCTGCTGCTTCATATCATCAGAAAATCCTTAGTGTGGTCTTTAAATTTGTTCCATACTTGTTCATTGGGCGGCGGAATAACGATTTTTATCGGCACTCGCTTTATAGGGTGTTCAAATTCTATCGAATATGCGTGCAGATGAATTCTACCCTCGTCTTCATTGACCTTATTAGAACCATATTTAACGTCTCCACGAATAGGCATTCCAATTTTCGACAACTGCACTCGAATCTGGTGTGGTCTGCCTGTGTGTAGTTCTACTGCGATGAGGTGATGATTATCAATGGAAGCATTGAGGTGGTAGCTTAGTGAACCCTGTTTGGCTTTACTGCTTTTTTTGGAATTGGAGGCTCTCGCCATATTTCGTTCTTCGTCTTTTTCAATCCAATGCGTGAGCGTACCGGAAAAGTCTTTTGGTCGAGTATTCGTAATTGCCCAGTATTTTTTTTTGACTTCACGTTCTCGAAAAAGGTCATTCATACGTGAAAGTCCTTTGCTAGTACGTGCAAAAATGACCACACCACTCACCGGTCTATCAATACGATGTATGACACCCAAAAACACATCCCCCGGTTTCTTGTAACGGATTTTCACATATTCTTTAACTATATCAACAAGTGGCAAATCGCCAGTAATATCGCCTTGAACCAACCATCCTGCAGGTTTGAATACCGCAATGAGGTGGTTGTCCTCGTATAATACCTTTAAGTCTTCCATGATAATAGTAGTAAAACAAAAAAAGCGCATCATATGATGCGCTTTTAATTTTCCTTTTGGAAAAAATATTAAGTTGGCGGCGACCTACTCTCCCACGTATGCAGTACCATCGGCGCTCAGGGGCTTAACTTCTCTGTT
>Ga0209303_1000578_pt1 | contig 27814 bp, 21 predicted proteins | sample SidtaG_3_FD_187449 | JGI IMG/M metagenome (GOLD analysis project Ga0209303, IMG submission 187449) | Marine algal microbial communities from Sidmouth, United Kingdom - Sidmouth_Asex1 metaG (SPAdes) (version 2) | ecosystem: Host-associated > Algae > Red algae > Unclassified | place: Sidmouth... | reverse complement strand
CGTAGGCCTTCGCCTCGCCGCCCATCTTCTCGGACTGGCAGATCGTCAGCGCCGCCGTCAGCGTCGTCTTGCCGTGGTCAACGTGGCCGATCGTGCCCACGTTCACGTGCGGCTTGTTCCTCTGGAATTTTTCCTTCGACACTGCGATGTGACCTCTTGGATGGGGCGGCTTCCCGGTCAGGGGACCGGCCGCGCGGATGGGTGGACAAGGATACGGCGGATCAGCGGTGCAGGACCGCATTCACCACCGCCTTCGGCGGAATCTCGTACTGCTCGAACTCCATCGAATACACCGCCCGACCCTGCGTCGCCGAGCGCAGGTCGGTGGAATAGCCGAACATCTCGGCCAGCGGCACGATCGCGCGGATGACCTTGCCGCCCGGTTGCTCGTCCATGCCGTGCACCACGCCGCGTCGCCGGTTCAGGTCGCCCATGACGTCGCCCATGTAGTCCTCGGGAGTGACCACCTCGACCTTCATGACCGGCTCCAGCAGGGCCGGATCGGCCTGCATCGACCCGTTGCGCATGGCCATGGAACCGGCGATCTTGAACGCGATCTCGGTGGAGTCCACCTCGTGGAAGCTGCCGTCGAACAGCGTCACCTTCAAGTCCAGCGTCGGGTAGCCGCCGAGCACGCCGTTGGCCAGCGCCTCGACCACGCCCTGCTCGACCGAGGCCACGAATTCCTTGGGCACCGCATCGCCTCGCGCTTCGTTGACGAAGGTGAAGCCTTCGCCGCGCGGCAGGGGCGCAAGGCGCAGCCAGACGTGACCGAACTGGCCGGTACCGCCGGTCTGGCGCACGAACTTGCCCTCGATCTCGGTGGCCTTGGTGATGGTCTCGCGGTAGCTGACCTGCGGCTTGCCCACGTTGGCCACCACATTGAATTCGCGCTTCATGCGATCGACGATGATGTCCAGGTGCAGCTCGCCCATGCCGCTGATGATCGTCTGCCCGGAATCGTTGTCGGTGCCGACCCGGAACGAGGGATCCTCCTTGGCAAGTCGGCCCAGGGCGGTAGCCATCTTCTCCTGATCGGCGAGCGTCTTGGGCTCGACCGCCACCGAGATCACCGGCTCCGGGAACTCCATGCGCTCGAGCGCGATCGGCGCTTGTCGGGAGCACAACGTGTCCCCGGTGCCGACCTCCTTGAGACCGACCGCCGCGGCGATGTCGCCGGCGTGCACTTCCTTGAGCTCCTCGCGATTGTTGGCGTGCATCTGCAGCAACCGGCCGATGCGCTCCTTCTTGCCACGCAGCGGGTTGAACACCATGTCGCCCTGCCTGACCACGCCGGAGTAGACGCGGAAGAAGGCGAGCGAGCCGACGAAGCTGTCGTTGGCGATCTTGAACACCAGCCCGGCAAACGGTGCATCGTCGGACGCCTCGCGCGTGTCGATCTTGTCGCCGTGCACGACCCCTTCAACCGGCTTCACGTCGTCCGGCGCCGGCAGGTAGTCCAGCATGGCGTCCAGCAAGGTCTGCACGCCCTTGTTCTTGAACGCCGAACCGCACAGCATCGGCACGATCTCGTTGGCCAGCGTGCGCGCCCGCAGGTTGGCCTTGATGGTGACCACGTCCAGCTCGCCGGTCTCCAGGTAGGCCTCCATGGCCTCGTCGGTGGCCTCGGCGGCGGCCTCGACCAGCAGCTCGCGCTGCGCGGCGGCCTGGTCGACCAGCTCGGTCGGAATGCCCTCGACGCGGAAGGTCAGGCCCTGATCGCCGTCGTCCCAGATCAGTGCCCGCATGCCGATCAGATCGATCACGCCGGTGAAACCGTCCTCGGCGCCGATCGGCAGCTGGATCGGCACGGGCAACGCGCCGAGCCGCTCGCGCAGCTGGGTGGCCACGCGCGCAAAGTCGGCGCCGACGCGGTCCATCTTGTTGACGAAGGCGATGCGCGGCACGGCGTACTTGTTGGCCTGTCGCCACACCGTCTCGGACTGCGGCTCCACGCCGCCCACCGAGTCGAACACCGCCACCGCCCCGTCGAGTACGCGCAGCGAACGCTCCACCTCGATGGTGAAGTCGACGTGGCCGGGGGTATCGATGATGTTGATCCGGTGGCGACGGCGATCCTTCGCGGAGCCTTCCCAGAAGCACGTCGTGGCGGCCGACGTGATGGTGATGCCGCGCTCCTGTTCCTGCGCCATCCAGTCCATCACGGCCGCGCCATCGTGGACCTCACCGAGCTTGTGCGACACCCCGGTGTAGAACAGGATGCGCTCGGTGGTGGTCGTCTTGCCGGCATCGATGTGGGCCATGATGCCGACATTGCGATACAGGGACAGCGGGGTGTCACGCGCCACGCACGAAGGACTCGATCAAGGACAGGTGTGCGAGGCGCGTACCGACTACCAGCGGTAGTGCGAGAACGCCTTGTTGGCTTCGGCCATGCGGTGCACGTCGTCGCGCTTCTTCACCGCGGAACCGCGCTTCTCGGCCGCATCGGCCAGCTCGCCGGCCAGCTTCAAGGTCATCGACTTTTCGCCGCGCTTGCGCGCCGCATCGATGATCCACCGCATGGCCAGCGCGCTGCGGCGCACCGGACGTACCTCGACCGGCACCTGGTAGGTGGCACCACCGACCCGTCGGCTCTTGACCTCGACGGCCGGGGAGACGTTTTCCAGAGCCGCCTCGAGCGCCTCGACCGGCTCGGCGATGCCCTTCTCCTTCATGACGTCGAGCGCGCCGTAGATGACACGCTCGGCGACGGCCTTCTTGCCGTCCAGCATCATGATGTTGATGAACTTGGCCAGCCTGACGCTGCCGTACTTCGGGTCCGGGAGGATGTCCCGCTTGGGTGCTTGTACGCGACGTGACATGTCTTCTTAACCCTTCGGCTTCTTGGCGCCGTACTTGGAACGACCCTGACGACGAGAATCCACGCCCTGGGTATCGAGGCTGCCGCGCACCGTGTGGTATCGAACACCGGGGAGATCCTTCACGCGACCGCCGCGGATGAGCACCACCGAGTGCTCCTGCAGGTTATGCCCTTCGCCACCGATGTACGAGGTGACCTCGTAACCGTTGGTCAACCGCACCCGTGCGACCTTGCGCATGGCCGAGTTCGGCTTCTTCGGCGTGGTGGTGTAGACGCGGGTGCAGACACCCCGCTTCTGCGGGCAGGCCTGCAGGGCGGGGACGTTGGATTTTTCCTTCTTGCGCCGGCGCGGCTTGCGCACGAGCTGATTGATGGTGGCCATGGGTGTCTTCCGGAACGGTCCTGTAATCGATACTCGTGAACGAACCCCGGAACGAGCCGGGAGCCAGCAAGGAGCCATGAGCGCACGAGGCGACCGGGCACCGAGAGTTGTGGGAAGGCGATAGACGCGCCGACGAGACGGAACGTTCTCGTACCGCCCGACCGATCGGCAGATCGTCAACGCCGAGCCGCAGAACCTTAGCGGTGTGCGGACTCGCTGTCAACTGCGGTGCGCCGACATGTGCGCAGCACCGTGCGACCCGACACCGGTCGGGCGCCGCCTTCACGTCGTGATGCCGTTCGCGATGTCGATGCGCGGCGCATCAGGTGCGACGGCCCGGGCCGATAAGCCGCCTAGTTCCGAAGGGTGTGAGGACATTCCGTCCGGAAGGTGTCAGACAACAGGAAAGGACCGGGCATGGAGGCGAGAATCGGCGTAGGTGCCGAGCGAAGGCGGGTGCGTCACGCCTCGTTCGAACGCTGGCGATCGAGCGGCTTCACGCTGCTGGAGCTGCTGGTGGTGCTGGCGATCGCGGCGGTGCTGCTCGGTGCCGGCGTGCCGAGCTTCCTGGACGATCTGGCGGACCGCCGGTTGGATCGGGTGCAGCGCGACCTGGCGTGGGACCTGCGTCGCGCCCGGACCGAGTCCGCGGCGCGCAACGCCCCGCTGATCGTCTGCGCCTCCTCGACGGGCAGCGTCTGCACCGACGACTGGTCCGACGGCTGGATCATCTTCGCCGACGCGGCGACTGGCATGGCGGGCGAGCGGGACGCGCAGGACGCCCTGCTGACCAGCCGCCCCGCCAGCACGACGGACTCGGTCAGGATCGCCGCGCAACGTCGCGGGCGATGGTCCAGCGTTAGCGAAACGACCAACGGCGTGCGGTTCCAGGGACGTGTGCGCGGCTCGACCGCCTTCTTCGTGTTGTGCGACGAGCGGGGCATCGATCGGGCCCGGGGCATCCTGATCTCCGCTGCCGGGGAAGTCGGCACCCAGCCGGGGCTGGACGACGGCGTCATGCTCGACGCCTGGGGCGCGCGCGCGACATGTCCCGCTTGAGGGCTCCGCTCGCCCGGCAGCGGGGCGTCACGCTGATCGAGGTTCTGGTGGCCGTGTTCATCCTGTCGATCGGCATGCTCGCCGGTGCCGGCATGCAACTGGCCGCCATGCGCGAGAACCAGTCGGCGCTGTACCGATCGAACGCACTGCTGCTTGCCGAGGACATGGTCGCGCGGATGCGGGCGAACCCCGAGGGCGCGGCCGGTGGCGCCTACGACGGAGCCGACACGGACCTGGCCGTCACCACCGACGGTTGCCTGCAGTCCGGGTGCACCTCGAACCAGCTGGCACTGGCGGACATCGCATCATGGCGGGCGGGTTTCGATGCGACGGCGTACCGGCTGCCGGCCCGCCGGAACGGCCGTCCGCCTCGCGGCACCATAGAAGGCCAAGCGGACGGCGTCTACGCGATCACCCTGGAGTGGGCCGACACGGTGGAACGGGACGATGCCGACACCTCGCTGACCCTGCGTTTTCGCCCATGAGCCGGCGGCAACGCGGCCTGTCGTTGATCGAGCTCATGATCGCGATGGTGACGGGACTGCTGGTCGTCGGTGCCGCCGCGACCGCCTTCGTGTCGAACCAACGCTCGACCGAGACGGGCATCGCCCTGGCCGAAGTGCAGGCACGTGCCCGGCTGGCGCTGGACGAACTCGCGGCGGGTATCCGCTCGGCCGGCTACATCGGTTGCGCCGGCGCGATCGCGGCAGCGCCGGCCGTTCCGCCGAACCGGAACGCCTCTGGCGCAGCGCCCACCGACTGGCGTCCGATCGAATTGTTCCGGGTCGAGGACGCCGGTTGGAAGCCCGTCGCCCCGGCCGGCTACACCCCGCCGGTACAGGGGGTGGGCCGCCCGATATCCGGACACGACGCGCTGCTGCTCGAGGGCGGGTTCCTGCAGGGCGTAGCGGTACAAGGCACCCACGCCGATGGTGGCGCGGTAACCGTCCAGCGCAACTATCCCGGTCTGGAATCCGGCGCGATGGGCCTGATCTCCGATTGCGCAGGCGCCGAGGCGTTCTTCATCGCCGGCATCGATCCGCTGGCCGATGGCGCCGTGCGCCTGGATACCCGCGCGCCGCTGCTCGGTGCCTACACGCCCCAGGCCGCCTTTCCGCAAGCGACGCGCGTGATGCCCTACCGCCGCGCGCTCTACTACATCGGTGACACCGCCCGGCGCACGCCCCGCGGCGAGCCGGTGCACGCCTTGTACGAACACCTGTTCCCGTTCGACGGCACGGATCCGATCGAGATCGCCTCCGGCATCGAATCGATCCAGCTGCGCGCGCGTCAGCGCAACCCGAGCGGTTCCAGCCGGGAGCTGTCCCTGCTGCACCCCGAGTTCGACCCGGCGCGCATCGTCGGCGTGCGGCTCGGCCTGCTCGTCAGCAGCGGTGCGCTCCACGAGGACGCACCGCCGAAGCGCTACCCCGTACTGGGGAACGCCATCGTCGCCGGTGCCAGCGATGGCCCCGGCTACCCCGACGACGCACGCATACGGCGCACGTTCGAACGGACCGTGATGATCCGCAACCGCGACAGCCGCAGGACACCGTGAGCAATCGATTCCCGCCCGGGCGCAGCCAGCATGGCGCCGCATTGATCGTCTCGCTGCTGATGGTGGCGCTGATCGGGATGCTGGGCATCAGCGTGATGCGCGTGGCCGGTACGGAGCGCGTCATGACGGGCGCTTCGGAGGCGAACCGGGCGGCGTTCCACAGCGCCGAAGCCGCCGCCGAAGCCGCGATGCGGACGCTCACGATCGACAGCATCGCACTCGGCGCGGCCTCCCCCGTGGCCGCAAGCTCGATCGACGATCGCGTGAGCGTCGACGTCAGCGCGCGTCGTGAAGGCGCGATACCCGAGTTCGGCAGCTCGCTGCGCCTGTTCGCCCGGCAGACCTACTCGGTGGTTTCGCGCGCGCGCATCGAGGGAACCGCCAGCGAACGAACCATCGTCACCGGCGCCTCGTTGCGCGTGCCGGTGACCCAATGATCTCCAGGAGGAAGGCTGTGACCCGCTACTGCCCGCACGCCCGTCTGCACCATCGCCTGTCCGTCGTCATCGCCTCGTGCTGCGCCGTCGTCGCGCTGCTCGCGCCGTTGACCGCCATCTCGGAAGACATCGACATCTACATCCCTCACCCGGATCTGGACGTCAACCCCACGATGATGATCGGGCTGGATTCCAGCGCGTCGATGAACTTCACCGGCGACGCCTGGGCCAAGCCGCGCGCCGATCGCGTGAAGGAACCGATCATCGACTTCCTGAGAACCTCCGACGGCATAGACGTCGGGCTGGCGACCTTCAACGGCATGGATCGCGGTGCCGCCGTGATCGCTCCGGCTCGGGACCTGGACGAGGACCTGTGCCCGGACGATGCCTGCGGCGAGATCTCGATCCGCGTGCCGATCGCCCGCGACGCCGACGACGGCTACGAACGCGAGTCCAACGGGGGGGTGACCCTGCTGTCGGCCGGGCTGAACCTGGGCGCACGCATCGACGACGGTGCCAGCCAGGGCCGCTACCTGGACGCCGGCGGACAGTCCTTCCTGCAGAGCGGAACGCAGTTCCTGGAGACCGAACTGCTGCCGTTCAGCGTGACCGAGAGCGGCGAGACCGCCTCGATCGGGCTGCACTTCCCGCACGTCACCCTGCCCAGCAACGCGAAGTTGAACAGCGTGCGGATCCATTTCGAATGGGCTGGCCAGGAATGGCTGGACGCCGATGTCGACGAAGGCGCCGGGAGCGCGAAGCTGCGTATCCGTCTGGACAGCCGAAAGGACTCCCCGACGTTCGCCGATGCCGCAGGGCGACGCATCACCGACCGTCCGATGACCAGCGCACACGTCGATTGGGAGGCCCGCAGACCGGCCAACTGGGAGCGGCTGACCGACGAGCCGCTGACGCGCAGCACGAACAACCTCCGCGATGTGTTCCTGGAGGTGTTCGATCAAGGCGACACGGGGCCGCTCACCGTCATCATCGAGCCCGCACCGGACGCGACGCTGACCCCGAAGGACAGCGTGGTCTTCCTGGGCAATCACTCGCGCGGCTCGGCCTACCCTGCCCCGCGTCTGGTGCTCGGCTACAACCTGATCGGCTACCAGCCGGTCGAGTACGTGACCGGCTACCGCTTCGATCACGTCAAGGTGCCCCCCGGCGCAACGATCACCGATGCCTACCTGGAAGTCCTGCCGCGCGGTCGCAGCGACGACACCGAGCAGGCGTTCCTGCAGATCCGCGGTGACGACAGCGACGACAGCGAGGACCTGAAGACCGCCTCACGGAACTTCAGCTCCCGCGACTCCACCACGGCACAGGTGAACTGGTCGCCGGACCGCTGGGGCGGGCTCACCGTGCGCCAGCGCTCGCCCGACCTCAGCGCCATCGTGCAGGAGATCGTCGAACGCGACGGCTGGTGCGCCGGGGGAGCGATGACGATGCTGGTCGAGGGCGACGGGCAGACCGAACGCTACACCTGGGGTTTCCGAGCCGGCGCCTACCGTGCCGCCTCGCTGCACATCAGTTACGACCCGGCCTCGGTCGATCGATCCACGCACTGCACCACGCTGGACGGCAGCAACGTGCAGATGGTGCGCTCCGCAGCGGACGCGGTACAGCTGCCCGACGGCACCACCAGCCTGGACGTGAACAGCTTCGACCAGCTCATCCCGCCGGGCGGTCAACGGCCGGTACTGGGGCTGCGCTTCCCCTCGGTGGACCTGGACCGCGGTGACGTCATCGCCGATGCACGACTGCTGCTCACCTCCGACTCCAAGACCAACGGCACGAGCGCGATGGATGTGGCGGTCGATGACGACCCCGACTCGGGGCCCTGGATCACCGGCACGCCGGTCAGCGACCGGTTCGCGGGCGACCCGACGGATCGCTTCCTGACCGCACCGATGGCGGAGAGCTCGCGCATCGAATCGGACGATCTGTCCGATCTGCTGCAGGCGGTGATCGACGCACCGGGCTGGGTACGCGGCTCGACCCTCACCCTTTCGCTGGCGCTCGCGTGGGGCACCCCTGCGTCGGTGCGCACCTCGCTTGCGCTGGACGGCGACGGGCCGCAGCTGCGCCTGTCCACTCGCGTCCGGGACGAGGACGCGGCCGCCGCGCCGTTCAAGGTGTATCGCGATGAGCTGATCGAGCGGATCCAGGTCGTGCCGGCGGTCGGCAACACGCCGCTGGTCAACCTGTACGAGGAATCGGTGCGCTATCTCGCCGGCGAGCCGGTGGAGCACGGACGTCGTCGCGGCGAGCAGGGCGTGGCCGGTTCCGTGCACCGGCTGTCGCAACCGGACACCTACCGCGACGGTGTCGTGATACGCCCGATCGGGTGCACGGCAGACGATCCGGGCAACGAGGCGTGCGCCGGGGAGACCATCAGCGGCGATCCCGTCTACCTTGCGCCGCAGGCGAGCGAGTGCCGCGCCAGCCAGGTGGTCCTGGTGACCGACGGTGCGCCGACGCCGTCGCTGGCAAGCTCGGCACCGGCGATCCGGCGGATGACCGGGCAAAATGCCTGCGCCTCCACCCTGCCGGCGGAGGAGTGCGCAATCGAGCTGGCCGAATGGCTCGCGCAGGACACCGTCGGGCGCACCCGGGTGACTACCAGCACGATCGGCTTCGACTTCTCCAGCACGTTCCTCGACGAGCTGTCGGCCGCCGGTGACGGGCGCGCCTACAGCGTCAGCAGCGCCGGCCAGGTCGGCCAGGCCTTGCGTCGCATCAGCGCCGGCGTGGTGCACGACAGCACTTCCTTCGTTGCCCCGAGCGCCGCTGTCAGCCAGTTCGGCCGCGCCCACCACCGGGACGACGTGTACCTGGCGCAGTTCGAGCCCGCCGCCGGCAAGCCGCTCTGGCGAGGCAATCTCAAGCGATACCGCCTGGGCCCGCTGGAGGACGGCTCGATCGGCCTGCTCGATGCCGACGGGGATCCGCTCATGGATAACGAGGGCATCGACCCGACCGCCCGCTCGTACTGGTCGAGCAGCATCGACGGCAATGATGTCGGCAAGGGCGGCGCCGCCTCGCGGCTCTCGCTCGACCGTCACCTGCTCACGCACCCGGCCCCCTCGAACGGGCTGAACGCCGGCGCGCGCGGCCTGGTGCCCTTCGCGATCGAGACCGACACGATCCTCGCGGCGGACCTGGGCGTCACCCCGTTGCAGCGCGACGTGGCCATCGAATGGATGCGCGGCCGCGACGTGCTGGACGGCGACGGCGACGGGCTGACCGAGGAGCCGCGCCGCGAGCTCGGCGCCGCGCTGCACACCGCGCCGCAGCTGATCAACTACGCCTCGTCGTCGCCACGCGGTCGCTCGGTCGTCTTCAGCGGCACCCAGGAGGGCTACCTGCACGCCGTCGACACGAAAACCGGCCGGGAGCTGTTCGGCTTCCTGCCCCGCGAGTTGTACGCCAACGTCGGCCGGTTCTTCACCGACAGCCCGGGTGAGCTGCACCACGGGATGGGCGGACCGATCACCACCTGGATGCAGGACAGCAACGGCAACCGCGTCGTCGACCCGGGCGAGAAGGCCTACCTGACCGTGGGCATGCGGCGTGGCGGCACTCACTACTACACGCTCGATGTGAGCGACCCGGAGAATCCGTCGCTGGCCTGGAGCATCGACCCGAGCCGCGAAGGCTTCGAGGCACTGGGGCAATCGTGGTCTCGACCGGTACTCACCACCCTGCTCGACGCCTCCGGGCAATCGGTGACCCGACGTGACGTGCTGATCTTCGGTAACGGCTACCGCCCCTGGAACGATGCCCCGACGCGACCGTCGCAGGGCCCCCACGGGGATGCGGGCGCGATCTTCATCGTCGATGCCGGGACCGGCGCCCTGCTGCAACGGATCGATTCCAGCGATCACTCGGAGATGGTCTGGTCGATCGCGGCGGATGTGACCGTTGCAGACCTGGACCACGACGGCCTCGCCGACGTGCTGCTGGCCGTCGACCTGGGCGGCAACGTCTGGCGAGTGGACCTCGGCATGGAGCGTGATGAGCATGGCGCGTTCGTCAGCGCCGCGCCGCGAGTCGCTCTGGCCGCCCGACTGGCCGACCGGCCGCAGCAACGGTCCGAGCCGACCGGTCCGACCACCGTCGACGGCGACCGGCGCTTCTTCCACGCCCCGGACGCCGCCCTGCTGAAATTCCCGGACGGCGCGGTCCGCCTCGGCGTGGCGGTCGGCTCGGGCCGGCGCGATGCCCCGTTGGAGAGCGAGACGCTGAACCGGATGTTCCTGCTGTACCTGCCCACCGAGGCCACCGACGCCGATCCGATCGACCAGAGCGACCTGCAGGATGCCAGCGACGCTCCGGTCAATCCCGGATCGAGCGATGCCGGCTGGTGGATCGACCTGAAAAGTCCTGGCGAGAAGCTGCTCGGCACGCCGTTGCTGCTGGACAATCGCGTGTTCGCCACCACCTACGTCCCGGCACAGGGCAACGACGACCCTTGCCAGGTCCAGCCCGGGGGCGGCAGGCTCTACGAGATGGGCGTGTTCACGGCGAGCGGGCTTGCCGGCGACGATTCCTCCGACCCTTCGCAGGGCGGCGACCCGCGCGACGAGCGCTACAGCGACCTGCCCGGTCAGGGCATACCGCCACCGGTCGCCGTGTTCATCAGCGAATCCGACCCCGATGCACCGGCCGTGCTGGTCGGCACCGAGGCGGTCGGCGGGACGCCGAGGTTCCCGGCGCGGCTCAGGACCTACTGGACCGAGGAATAGCGACGGCCCCTCACGGCGGCTGGCTCAAGGATCGGACCACAGGGGTCGCGGGGCGAATGGGATCGCCCTGGGATCGCCCTGGGATCGCGATGAAGCTCCGGCGGGACACCCTCGTCGCGGGGGCGTCCCGCCGCCCGGGTCCTACTCCCCGGCCGGACTTTCGCTCGGCAGATCCGCGGCGGGATCCGGCGCCGCATCCGCCAGCAACCCCATCGGCAGCAGCTCGCCGTCTTCCGGCAGCACACCGGCCGCCAGCGAGGCTTCCTGCTCCAGCGCCGTCTCGAAGGCCTCGTCGATGTCCAGCTTCTCGCGACGCTTCTTGCGATCGTTGTGGAACGCAAGCCCGGTACCTGCCGGCACCAGACGACCGACGATGACGTTCTCCTTCAGACCGCGCAGGTCGTCGCGTGCACCGCGCACCGCGGCATCGATCTGCATCGCTGAGACTGCTCGTGCTCACCGCCGCGAGAAGCTGCTGGCCTACCAGGACCTACCGACCTTGGTTGACCCGGACGGACGATACGGTGCGCGCGGGAACCGGCTTCCCGACAGAAGGCAATGCCGGCCGGCGGACCGTTTCCCGAGGGTCGGCCACGTCTGATGGCAGGCCGAGCACTACACGTGTAGCGTTTCGTTGCCGTGAGATGGGGGCCAGGCATCATCTGCCGTCGCCGGATCGGGCCGGACCATCGTTGCACCGAACTGGCAGGCCGCTCGCCCGGCCGGTTCCACTCAGTCCGAGGTCACCTCTCGCCGCTCGTGCCTGCCGCGAGATCCCGTACCTGCGCCGCACACCTTTGTGTCCGCAACGGAACTCAACCCCGCTCGCGCGTGCTCCCGCACGCCCCGCTGCCCACGATCACACGCCGGAACTTGGCTACTCGCACCTACATGACGGGAGCAAGCGGCTGAAAACGACGGTGCTCGGCACCAGCGCGCACAGCATTGGATCAATTTGGCTGACCTGGGCTTCTCTCGAGAAATCACGCCGCTTAGTCTATGGACCATGAGTGACGGTTGCCCACCGGTCCGCCAGTTGTAAGGGGCGCCCTTCCATGATGTACTCGTCCCGGCACGATCCAGCGAGAAGACTGCAGTCATGGAAAGATTAGACAGGCCACGCCCCGTTTCGACGGGGCCCTACTCCTCCACGCCAACGAAGCTGGACCGCGGCCGCGATGGCACCGCGCCTGGCGAGGCGGTAGGCAACGATCGGAGCCGCTTTCCGATGACGCACATGGAGCGCTTAGCGGCAGATCAGACCACTGCCGAATCGCTGGCGGGTGTGCCCGCTGGTGGCTTGCCAGCGGCATCGGCCGACACGGCATGGACGGTGACGGCAGGTCACCATTCGGCCTTTCGGGAGAATGTGGTCGCCGATCTGCCGCTGGACTACGAGCCTCCCGAGGGCCCTCGGCCTTCCCCGCACCCTGAAACGCGACCCGATGCTTCGCCGCAGGGCGATGAACCGTCGGAGCCGCCGAGCGAGGCGCCTGCGTCGCCGGAGTCCGAACCGTCGTCACCACCGCCGAGCAGACCCTCCGAGCCTTCGGACCAACCGGATCCGCCTCCCCGAACATCGCCGCACCCCGAGACGGTACCGAGCCCACCGAGCCCGGAACCGCCAGACCCATCCAGCCCGCCGACACCTGTGCAGAACCCCGGGCCGACCACCGATGAGTCCGACGATCACAACGACGGTCCGTCAGGCCCCGTGGCGCCTGAAACCAGCGGCCCCGTTCCACCACCGATTCGTTATCCCGAGCCTCTGAGCAACGGCCGGGTGACGGGCCCGTCCGACTTCAATGGTTGGAAAGATGCGGTACGCGACGCACTCGAGCAATTTCCGCGGCTGTCGTACGCGAGAGCCTTGAGTGCCGCGGGGCTTCTCATCCACCCGCCGAAGCTCGGTGGCGGAAAAGAGGTCCATCCGCTGCAGGATGTCGATGGCGGCTCCGTCGTCTTCGACGCCGACACGGCAGAAGCGACGCTTTACATCAACAACATCCCGACCGATATCCAACTCGTTCCGGAGTACGGGGAAGACGGCATCGAGTCCTGGCGACCGGCCACCGACGCCGATTCGACCGAGCTGGAACTGCAGACGGGGCTCGTCGTAGTATCCAACGAGTCGGTGCAGGAAGCGCTCGAGACGAGCATGTCCGAGCTGGCCGAGCGCTACGGTGTCGATATCGAGAAGGTTCGAGAACTGGCTTTCGATCCGGCTCAGGGAAGGATCAGCACGAACACCGTGATCGAGGCGGAAGCGGCCCTGCGGGCCGCGGCGGACCCGGCGTTCACCGAGTTCGAAGGTGAACCCGCTCGGTCCACGCTCGAAAAATCGGATTTCGTCGACGAAAGCGGGCAGGAATGGGATGTCAAATCGTATCGCTCTGAACGCAACTTCGACGCAGGAGAAGCTATGGACAAGCTGTTAGACAGGGAGTTGGGCCCAGACGCGCACTTGAACGAGAACGTGCTGATCGACACGACACGCATGACGCCCGAGGATGTGGAAGCCATGCGCATCGAGGTCGAGGCGGAGCCGGCCGCGGAAGGTCGCGTGTTCTTCCACCCATGATACCGGCGAGCAACCGCCCCGCCGTGCAACGACAACCGCTCGAGCGCGAGCGATGACGGACGGTTGGTCGCCCGCCGACGGCACGACCGTGCGCCGGCGCACCTTCACGCGCGGCACCGGCATCGGCGGTCCCGACGAGCGGTGGTTCGAGGGCGTCTGCCTGACGGCCGAAGCCTTCGAATCGGTCATCGCCGAGAAGCACGCCGCCAGCCCCCTGAGCGTCAGCGGCGTTACGGTGCGGAATCGGACCCTGTCGACCAGCTACTGGAAGACCGCGGACCTCCACCGGTGCCACCTGCAGGATTTCTCGTTCCAGGACAGCCGGTTGCTGGAGACCGATTTCTGGTCGTGCCACCTGCAACGCGTGGATTTCACGCGTTGCACGTTGAGCGGCCTCGGCTTCCTCAACTGTCGCATCGATCACCTGACCCTGGACGATTGCGAGACTGACGGACTCGACTTCGAGTGCTGCTCGATCGGTTCGCTCGACATCCGCGACACCGATTCCTTCCGGGTGCCCGATCAGTGGAGCACTGTCGTGCACTCATGCGCCGTGCTGGACGCGGTGAGCGAGGCTTCCCTGAGATGCATCGGTTGGCATGGACGTGCCGCCGGCGGCAACGCGTGAGGACACGCCCGTGAGTGCGAATGACCCCTTCTGGCCGTTCGACGAAGGTCGGGAAGCCGCCATGATGAACCCGCCGCAGCTGCTGCAACGCAATGCGGACTTCCTGCGGATGCAGGACGCTTGCGACTCCTTGCACGACACCCACCATGCGGAGCTCGACCTGCGGGACGTCGTCATCCGTGGCAAGACGTGGCGGTCCGTCCGCCTGGAACGGTGCAAATTCTCCGCGACCACCTTCAGCGACACGACGCTGACGGGTGTGGCCTTCGAACTGTGTGAGCTTCGGCACATTACGTTCGAGCGGTGCAGCCTGATCGACTGCCGCTTCACGTTCGGCAGGCTTGCCGGGTTGACCGTCGAGGCGTGCGATGTGCTGAACACGCATTTCGCCTTCTGCTCGATGAGCAAGCTGTCGATCGACCCCGCAGCGGTTGCGGGGTTCAGTTCCAGCCACTGCCGCCCTCGCAACTACCGCGATGAAGCGCCGATGCGACTGATCGGCTGGCAACCCGCTCCGGACGAGCGAGACCCTGCATGAAGAAGATCCCCACGCTGCTGCGCCGCGACCCGGACGACCTATCACGCGTGCTCGACGATCAGACCACCGGCAAGCGCACCGGCTGGGTACCGATCCTCGATGAGGACAAGTGGCACCGTGAAGCGATCGCACGCCATGAGATCGAGCCACCCGCGGACGGCACCTACGAGCTGGTGGGACCGAAGGTGCAGGGCAACCCGGACGGCTTCGACGAGCACCGCCTGCTCGAACACGCAGCGCTGGAACGCTATCCGGATGCGCCGACCGACCGTGCGGGGTTGACCGAGTGGCTGACCGACCACGCGATCGAGGGACTCGTGTGGCACCACCCCGATGGGCGCATGGCGAAGATCAAGCGCCGTGACGTCGGTCTGGCGTGGCCGGCCTGAGCGGCACGAATGCCTCGCGTCGCGGCGTGAGACTGGAACGGGTCACCGGGCATCCCTGCCCCGTGGCCCGCTGACGCCCTACCCGATCGCCGGATCGTCACCGGCCGCCGGTGCGGCGCCGTCTTCCGGCGCCGCATCCGCCAGCAACCCCATCGGCAGCAGCTCGCCGTCTTCCGGCAGCACACCGGCCGCCAGCGAGGCTTCCTGCTCCAGCGCCGTCTCGAAGGCCTCGTCGATGTCCAGCTTCTCGCGACGCTTCTTGCGATCGTTGTGGAACGCAAGCCCGGTACCGGCCGGCACCAGACGGCCGACGATGACGTTCTCCTTCAGCCCGCGCAGGTCGTCGCGTGCACCGCGCACCGCGGCATCGGTCAGCACCCGGGTGGTCTCCTGGAACGAGGCCGCCGAGATGAAGCTCTCGGTCACCAGCGATGCCTTGGTGATGCCCAGCAGCAAGTTGTAGAAGGTGGCCGGATCCGCATCCGGCTTCTCTTCCAGCATCGCCTCGTTGACTTCCTTGACGCGCGAGAAGTCGACCTGCTCGCCTCTGAGCAGACGCGTGTCGCCCGGCTGGTCGATCTCGACCTTCCTGAGCATCTGGCGAATGATCACCTCGATGTGCTTGTCGTTGATGCCCACGCCCTGGAGACGGTAGACGTCCTGGATCTCCTGGACGAGGTAGGCGGCCAGGGTCTCCACGCCGCGCAGCCGCAGGATGTCCTGCGGGTTCGGTTCGCCGTCGGCGATCATCTCGCCGCGCACCACCGTCTCGCCTTCGAAGACGTTGATGTTGCGCCACTTCGGGATCAGCTCCTCGTAGTGCTCCTGGTTCGGCCCGGTGATGACCAGGCGCTGCTTGCCCTTGGTCTCCTTGCCGAAGCTGACGGTACCGGAGGTCTCGGCCAGGATCGCCGGCTCCTTCGGCTTTCGTGCCTCGAACAGGTCGGCCACCCGCGGCAGACCGCCGGTGATGTCACGCGTCTTGGATGAGGCCTGCGGGATGCGGGCGATGATGTCGCCCACGCCCACCTCGGCACCATCCTGCAGCGAGACGATCGCGCCCTGCGGCAGCAGGTAGTTAGCCGGGATCTTGGTGCCGACGTAGTTCACGTCGTTGCCCTCGGCGTCCACCAGCTTGACCTGCGGGCGCAGGTCCTTGTTGGAGCCGCCGCGCGCCTTCGGATCGTTGACGATGATCTGCGTCATGCCGGTGATCTCGTCCACCTCAGCGTTCATCGAGATGCCGTCGACGAAGTCCACGAAGCGCGCGAATCCCGCCACCTCGGTGATGACCGGGTGGGTGTGCGGGTCCCAGGTGGCCAGCACCGCACCGGCGTCCAGCACCTCGCCGTCCGTGACGTTGACCACCGCGCCGTACGGGATCTTGTAGCGCTCGCGCTCGCGGCCGTACTCGTCGATCACGCCCAGCTCGGCCGAGCGGGACGCGGCCATCAGCTTGCCGTCCTTGTTGGTGATCTCCTTCATGTTGTGCAGCTTGGCCTTGCCCGCCGACTTGGACTCGACACTGCTGGCCGCCGCCGATCGCGAGGCCGCGCCACCGATGTGGAAGGTCCGCATCGTGAGCTGGGTGCCCGGCTCACCGATCGACTGGGCCGCCATGACGCCGACCGCCTCGCCGATGTTGATGATGTGGCCGCGCGCAAGATCCCGTCCGTAGCACTTCGCGCACACGCCGTAGTCGGCCTCGCAGGTGATGGCCGAGCGCACGATGACCTCGTCCACACCGGCGGTCTCGAGCTCGTCGACCATGAACTCGTCCAGCAACGTGCCGGCCTCCATCAGCACCTCGTCATCGGTGCCCGGCTTCATGATCGGCGTGGCGTTGACCCGCCCGAGCACGCGCTCGCGCAGCGGCTGCACCACGTCACCGCCTTCGATGATCGGCTTCATGACCAGACCTTCGGTGGTGCCGCAATCGGTCGAGACCACCACCATGTCCTGGGCGACGTCGACCAGACGACGCGTCAGGTAGCCCGAGTTGGCGGTCTTGAGCGCGGTGTCGGCCAGGCCCTTGCGCGCGCCGTGCGTGGAGATGAAGTACTGGTTGACGTTCAGGCCTTCGCGGAAGTTGGCGGTGATCGGCGTCTCGATGATCGAGCCGTCCGGCTTGGCCATCAGGCCACGCATGCCGGCCAGCTGCCGGATCTGCGCCGCACTACCTCGTGCGCCCGAGTCGGCCATCATGAAGATCGAATTGAACGACTCCTGACGGACCGTCTCGCCGTCCTTGTTGACCACCTCCTCGGAACCGAGGCTGGACATCATCGACTTGGCCACCTGGTCGTTGGCGCTGGACCAGATGTCGACCACCTTGTTGTAGCGCTCGCCATTGGTGACCAGACCCTGACTGTACTGATCCTCGATCTCACGGACCTCGGACTCGGCCGCACCGATCAGCGAGTTCTTGTCGTCCGGGATGGCCATGTCGCCGATGCCGATCGAGACGCCGGCAAGCGTTGCGTAGCGAAAGCCGGTGTACATCAGCTGGTCGGCGAACACGACCGACTCCTTCAACCCGAGCCTTCGGTAGCACAGGTTCAGAAGCTTCGAGATGTTCTTCTTGGTCAGGTTCAGGTCGACGTTGGCGAACTCCATGCCGTCGGGCAGGATCTCGAACACGATGGCGCGACCGATGGTGGTCTCGATGCGCTTGGGCACCGCGATCCAGCGTCCGGCCTCGTTCTCGGCCCAGTCGGTGATGCGCACCGTGATCATGGCGTGCAGGTCGGCCACGCCGGACTCGTAGGCACGGCGTGCCTCGGCGATGTCGGTGAACGCCATGCCCTCGCCCTTGGCGAGCACCCGCGTGCGGGTCATGTAATACAGGCCCAGCACGATGTCCTGCGACGGCACGATGATCGGCTCGCCGTTGGCCGGCGACAGCACGTTGTTGGTCGACATCATCAGCGCACGCGCCTCCAGCTGCGCCTCGATCGACAACGGCACGTGGACCGCCATCTGGTCACCGTCGAAGTCGGCGTTGAACGCGGCGCACACCAGCGGGTGCAGCTGGATCGCCTTGCCCTCGATCAGCACCGGCTCGAACGCCTGGATGCCCAGACGGTGCAGCGTGGGGGCCCGGTTCAGCATGACCGGGTGCTCGCGGATGACCTCTTCCAGGATGTCCCAGACCTCGGGGCCTTCGCGCTCGACCTGCTTCTTGGCCGCCTTGATGGTCGTGGACATGCCACGCATCTGCAGCTTGGAGAAGATGAACGGCTTGAACAGCTCCAGCGCCATCTTCTTGGGCAGGCCGCACTGGTGCAGGCGCAGCGTCGGACCGACCACGATGACCGAACGGCCGGAGTAGTCGACGCGCTTGCCGAGCAGGTTCTGGCGGAAGCGGCCCTGCTTGCCCTTGATCATGTCGGCCAGCGACTTCAGCGGACGCTTGTTGGAACCGGTGATGGCCCGACCGCGACGGCCGTTGTCCAGCAGCGCATCCACCGACTCCTGCAGCATGCGCTTCTCGTTGCGCACGATGATGTCCGGCGCGTTGAGCTCCAGCAGGCGACGCAGGCGGTTGTTGCGGTTGATCACGCGGCGGTACAGGTCGTTCAGGTCGGAGGTGGCGAAGCGGCCTCCATCGAGCGGGACCAGCGGACGCAGATCCGGCGGCAGCACCGGCAGGATGGTCATGACCATCCATTCGGGGCGGTTGCCGGACACGATGAAGCTCTCGACCAGCTTCAGACGCTTGGTCAGCCGCTTGAGCTTGGTCTCGGACTTGGTGGCGTCGATCTCCTCGCGCAGGTGCTCGGCGTCCTGCTCCATGTTGATCGCCTTGAGCAGGTCGTGGACGGCTTCGGCGCCCATGCGCGCATCGAAGTCGTCACCGTGCTCCTCGACCGCCTCCAGGTACTGCTCGTCGGACAGCAGCATGCCGGTCTCGAGCGTGGTCATGCCCGGATCGATGACCACGTAGGCCTCGAAGTACAGCACCCGCTCGATCTCGCGCAGCGTCATGTCCAGCAGCAGCCCGATGCGGCTGGGCAGGGATTTCAGGAACCAGATGTGGGCTACCGGGCTGGCCAGGTCGATGTGACCCATGCGCTCGCGGCGCACCTTGGCCTGGGTGACCTCGACGCCGCACTTCTCGCACACCACGCCGCGGTGCTTGAGGCGCTTGTACTTGCCGCACAGGCACTCGTAGTCCTTGACGGGTCCGAAGATCTTCGAGCAGAACAGCCCGTCACGCTCGGGCTTGAACGTGCGGTAGTTGATGGTCTCCGGCTTCTTGACTTCGCCGTAGCTCCAGGACCGGATGGTTTCGGGCGAGGCCAGCTTGATGCGGATCGCATCGAACTCCTCGGTCTGGCCCTGCATCTTGTACAGGTTAAGCAGGTCTTTCATGTGGGCTCCCGTGTATGCGTTGAGCGGTGAGCGCGCGCCACCGGGTAAGCGGTGGCGCGCGGCGTCTGCCGCTTCTTTCTCTTGATCGTTCCCCGCGTTGCCTCAGGTCAATCCTGCTCGAGCTCGATGTTGATGCCGAGCGAGCGGATTTCCTTGAGCAACACGTTGAACGACTCGGGCATGCCGGCGTCCATGCGGTGGTCGCCGTCGACGATGTTCTTGTACATCGTGTTACGCCCTTTCACATCATCGGACTTGACGGTGAGCATCTCGCGCAACGTGTAGGCCGCGCCGTACGCCTCCAGCGCCCAGACCTCCATCTCGCCGAAGCGCTGACCGCCGAACTGCGCCTTGCCGCCCAACGGCTGCTGGGTGACCAGGCTGTACGGGCCGGTGGAGCGCGCGTGCATCTTGTCGTCGACCAGGTGGTTGAGCTTCAGCATGTGCATGTAGCCGACCGACACCTGACGCTCGAAGGACTCGCCGGTGCGCCCGTCGTACAAGGTGGACTGGCCCGACTCGTTCAGGTCCGCCAGCGCCAGCATGTGCCGGATCTCGGATTCGGCCGCGCCGTCGAACACCGGCGTGGCCATCGGCACGCCGCGCACCAGGTTCCTGGCCAGCTCCATGATCTCGGCATCGGACAGCGACTCGATGGCCACGTGCTGCGTGCCGCCTTCGTGGTTGTAGATCTTGTCCAGGAAGCCGCGGATGTCGGCCACCGCATGGTGCGACTTGATCATCGCGTTGATCTTGTGGCCCAGCCCCTTGGCCGCCATGCCCAGGTGCAGTTCGAGCACCTGCCCCACGTTCATGCGCGACGGCACGCCCAGCGGGTTCAGGCAGATGTCCACCGGCGCACCCTTCTCGTCGTAGGGCATGTCCTCGGTGGGCACGATCATCGAGATGACGCCCTTGTTGCCGTGCCGGCCGGCCATCTTGTCGCCCGGCTGCAACCGACGGCGAACCGCCAAGTAGACCTTGACCATCTTGAGCACGCCCGGGGCGAGATCGTCGCCCTGGGTGATCTTCTCCTTCTGCTCCAGGAAGCGCTGCTCGAAGGCCTCGCCGTACTCGGCCAGCTGCTGCTGCATGCGCTCCATCTGCACGTTCAGCGCCTCGTCCTGCATCGAGATCTGGAACCACTTCTCGCGCTCGACCCCGTTCAGGTACGACTTGCTGACCTTGTCGCCCTTCTTGAGCCCTTCGGGCCCCTTGTCCGCCTCCTTGCCGCTGATCAGCTTCTCGATCCGCGCGTAGATGTCGTTCTCGATGATGCGGGTCTCGTCCTCGATGTCCTTGCGGACCTGCTTGAGCTCCTCGCGCTCGATCTCCTGGGCACGCGCATCCTTGTCCACCCCGTCGCGCGTGAACACGCGCACATCGATCACGGTGCCGTCCATGCCGGGCGGTACGCGCAGGGAGGTGTCCTTCACGTCGGACGCCTTCTCGCCGAAGATGGCCCTCAGCAACTTCTCTTCGGGCGTCAGCTGGGTCTCGCCCTTGGGGGTGACCTTGCCGACCAGGATATCGTTGGGCTGCACCTCGGCACCGACGTAGACGATGCCGGACTCGTCGAGCTTGCTGAGCAGACCTTCCGAGACGTTCGGGATGTCGGCGGTGATGTCCTCCGGCCCGAGCTTGGTGTCGCGCGCGACGCAGGTCAGCTCCTCGATGTGGATCGTGGTGAAGCGATCCTCCTGGACCACCCGCTCCGAGATCAGGATCGAGTCCTCGAAGTTGTAGCCGTTCCACGGCATGAAGGCCACGAGCATGTTCTGCCCGAGCGCCAGCTCGCCCATGTCGGTGGACGGGCCGTCGGCCAGCACGTCGCCACGCTCGATCGCATCCCCGACACGCACCAGCGGACGCTGGTTCATGCAGGTGTTCTGGTTGGAACGGGTGTACTTAGTGAGCGTGTAGATGTCGACGCCACGGCCTTCGGCCGCCTCCTTGTCGTTGACGCGCACCACGATTCGCCCGGCGTCCACCGAGTCGACCTTGCCGCCACGCTTGGCGACCACCGCCGAGCCCGAATCGACCGCCACGATGCGCTCGATGCCGGTGCCGACCAGCGGCTTCTCGGCGCGCAGCGTCGGTACCGCCTGGCGCTGCATGTTGGAGCCCATCAGCGCGCGGTTGGCGTCATCGTGCTCCAGGAACGGAATCAGCGCCGCGGCCACCGAGACGATCTGCTTGGGCGAGACGTCCATGTACTGGACCTTGTCGGGCGCCGACATCGTGAACTCGTTGTTCACGCGCACCGACACCAGGTCCTTGGTGAAGCGACCGTCGTCGTCCAGCTCGGCGTTGGCCTGGGCAATGACGAAGTTGCCCTCCTCGATCGCCGACAGGTAGTCGACCTCACCCGAGGCGACACCGTTCTCGCAGCGTCGGTACGGGGTCTCCAGGAAGCCGAAGCTGTTGGTGCGGGCGTACACGGCCAACGAGTTGATCAGGCCGATGTTCGGGCCTTCCGGGGTCTCGATCGGGCACACGCGACCGTAGTGGGTCGGGTGCACGTCGCGCACCTCGAAGCCTGCGCGCTCCCGTGTCAGACCGCCGGGCCCGAGCGCGGAGATGCGACGCTTGTGCGTGACCTCGGACAACGGGTTGTTCTGGTCCATGAACTGGGACAGCTGGCTGGAACCGAAGAACTCCTTGACCGCCGCGGCGACCGGCTTGGCGTTGATGATGTCCTGCGGCATCAGGCCCTCGGACTCGACCATGCCCAGACGTTCGCGCACGGCACGCTCGACCCGCACCAGGCCGACGCGGAACACGTTCTCGGCCATCTCGCCGACCGAACGGATGCGGCGGTTGCCCAGGTGATCGATGTCGTCGACCTGGCCGTTGCCGTTCCTGATGTCGATCAGCACTTCCATGACCGCCAGGATGTCGCCCTTGTCCAGCGTGCCCGGACCTTCGGAGGTCTCGCGCATCAGGCGGCGGTTGAACTTCATGCGCCCCACCGGTGACAGGTCGTAGCGATCCGGCTCGAAGAACAGGTTGTTGAACAGGTTCTGCGCCGCTTCCTTGGTCGGCGGCTCGCCCGGTCGCATCATGCGGTAGATCTCGACCTGCGCCTCGAGCTGGGTGCGGGTCGGATCGATGCGCAGCGTGTTGGAGATGTACGGACCACGATCCAGGTCGTTGACGTACAGCACCTCGATCTTCTTGATGCCGGCCTCGCGGATCTGCTCGACCAGCTCGGGCGTCAGTTCGGCGTTGGCCTCGGCCAGCAGCTCGCCGGTCTCGGTGTCGGCGATGTCGTGAAACAGCACCTTGCCCACCAACCACTCCTCGGGCACCTCGAGCTTCTTCACGCCGGCTGCCGCCAGCTTGTTGGCCAGGCGCGGCGTGATGCGCTTGCCGGCCTCCACGATCACTTCCTTGTCGGCCTTGATGTCCATCAGCGCCGTCTCGCCGCGGAAGCGCTCGGGCACGAACTCGACCTCGACCTTGGACTTGGTCATCGTCACCGTGTGGGTGTCGAAGAAGGTGTCCAGGATCTCGGCGGTCTCGTAGCCGAGCGCGCGCAGCACGATGGTGCTGGGCAGCTTGCGGCGGCGATCGATGCGCGCGAACAGGCAGTCCTTGGGATCGAACTCGAAGTCCAGCCAGGAGCCGCGGTAGGGAATGATGCGCGCGCTGAACAGCAGCTTGCCCGAGCTGTGGGTCTTGCCGCGATCGTGGTCGAAGAACACGCCCGGGCTGCGGTGCAGCTGGCTGACGATGACCCGCTCGGTGCCGTTGATGATGAAGGTGCCGTTGTCGGTCATGAGCGGCAGTTCGCCCATGAACACTTCCTGCTCCTTGATGTCCTTGACGACCTTGTTCGGCCCCTTGGTCTCCTTGTCGTAGATGATCAGGCGTGCCAGCACGCGCAGGGGGGCGGCGAAGGTCAGGCCACGGATCTTGCACTCGCGCTCGTCGAAGGCCGGCTTGCCCAGCCGGTAGGTGACGTAGTGCAGCTCGACGTTGCCGGAGTAGCTGATGATCGGCATGACGCTGTTGAAGGCGCCGTGCAGGCCGATCTCGTCACGCTTGTCGGCCTCCTTGTCCTCTTGCAGGAACACCCGGTACGAATCGAGCTGCGTCTGCAGCAGGAACGGCACCTCGAGGATCTGCGGCCGCTTGCCGAAGTCCTTCCTGATGCGTTTCTTTTCTGTGAACGAAAAAGCCATCTACGTTCCTCGCGGTCGCGGGTTCTGTCTTCCGGCGTGGAGAGCGCCGGATCGGACGGGGAAAGGGAAGGGGGTCGAAAGATCGGTCAGCCGATCGGCGTAGGTCGATCGCCGCCCCGCTGCCACCGGGGCACGGGAAGACGATCCACCAACGACGACAGGCCGGCGACCCGAAGGCCGCCAGCCCGATGACGTCGGCGGTGCAGTGACGCGACGGAAAACCTCGTCGGCCGCTGCACCGCGCAACGCTATGGTCGTGCTGTTACTTGAGTTCGACAGTAGCGCCGGCCTCTTCGAGGGTCTTCTTGAGCTCGTCGGCCTCGCCCTTGGACGCGGCTTCCTTGATCGGAGCGGGTGCGCTTTCCACCAGGTCCTTGGCTTCCTTCAGGCCCAGGCCGGTGGCGGCGCGGACCGCCTTGATGACGCCGACCTTGTTGTCGCCGAAGCTGGCGAGCACCACGTCGAACTCGGTCTGCTCTTCGGCCGCGGCAGCGGCTTCGCCACCGCCCGCGGGAGCTGCGGCAACCGCCGCGGCTGCCGAGACGCCGAACTTGTCTTCCATCGCCTTGATGAGGTCGACGACCTCCATCACGGTCATGCCGGAGATGGTATCGAGCATCTCCTCTTGGGATACGGCCATGTCAGTAATCTCTTTGAAAGGGGGTTGTGATGGTCCGAGGGATCAGGCGGCGTCTTTCGACAGCCGCACCGCCTCGACCGTACGGACGAGCTTGCCGGGCACTTCGTTGAGCGTGCGAACGAACTTCGCGACAGGCGCCTGCATGACGCTCATCAGCTGCGACAACGCCTCGTCCCGGGTCGGGAGGTTGGCGAGCTTGCCGATGTCGGAGGCCTCGATCGTCTCGCCGCCGACGGCGCCGAGCGTGATGACCAGCTTGTCGTTGTCCTTCGCGAAGTCACGGAACAACCGCGCCGCCGAACCCGGATCCTCTTGCGAGAAGCCGAGCATCAACGGACCGGTCAACCGATCGTTCATGCACTCGAACTCGGTCCCCTTGACCGCCAGACGTGCCAGGGAATTCTTGACGACCCGCAGGTACACACCGTTCTCGCGTGCCTTGGCACGAAGAGCGGTAAGCTGCGAGACGCTCAGTCCCCGGTACTCGGCTGCCACGGCTGCCAGCGCGGAATTCGCCACACCGGCGACCTCCTCGACGACAGCCTGCTTCTCTGCATATGTCAGAGCCATGGAGCACCTTGCTGTTACGCGCCGATCGCCGTGAGACGACCGGAGCTTGCGGATGGCGACGGACGATGCGAATCGCCCGACACCGCTTCGGTTCACGCCGCTCCCCTTCCCCTGCGGCGAAGGCGGACGGGCTCCCCGTCTGCGCAGGCCATTAAGCCGATGCCTCCCGAGGGATGGCAATGGCACCTGCGGTCTTCGACGGGCCGAACCGTGCAGCCGTGCTGTCCGGATCAACCCTTTCGAAATCATTCACACCGACGCTACGAAACGCGCACCGGCATGGATCATGCTAGACGCGATCAGGCGTAACGCGAGTGGTCGACGGTCAGTCCGGGACCCATCGTCGTCGATACGGTGACCTTCTTCAGATACACGCCCTTGGCTGCCGAGGGCTTGGCGCGCTGCAGGTCGGCGACCAGCTGGGTCAGGTTCTCGGTGAGCTGCTGCGGCTCGAAACCGACGCGGCCCAGGGAGGCGTGAACGATGCCGCCCTTGTCGGCGCGGTAGCGCACCTGACCGGCCTTGGCGTTCTTCACCGCCTCGGCCACGTTGGGCGTCACGGTGCCGACCTTGGGGTTCGGCATCAGGCCACGCGGACCCAGGATCGTGCCCAGCGCACCGACCACGCGCATGGCATCCGGTGCCGCGATCACCACGTCGAAGTCCATGTTGCCGGCCTTGATCGATTCGGCCAGGTCGTCGAATCCGACCTGATCGGCACCCGCCTCACGCGCACCGTCGGCCGCCGCGCCCTGTGCGAACACGGCCACGCGGACCACCTTGCCCGTGCCGTTGGGCAGCACGCTGGAGCCGCGCACGACCTGGTCGGACTTGCGCGGATCGATGCCCAGGTTCACGGCCACGTCGATCGATTCCTCGAACTTGACCGAAGAGAGTTCCTTGAGCAGCGCGAACGCCTCGTCGATGTCGTAGCTCTTCAGCGGATCGACCTTCGCCCGAATCGCCTTCTGTCGCTTGCCGATGCCCATGTCAGACCCCTTCCGTCTCGAGACCCATCGACCGGGCGGTGCCCGCGATGGTGCGTACCGCCGCGTCCATGTCCGCCGCCGTCAGATCCGGATCCTTGGTGGTGGCGACTTCCTCGAGCTGCGCGCGCGTCAGCTTGCCGACCTTCTCGGTGTTGGGACGGCCGCTGCCCTTGGGCACGCCGGCCAGCTTCTTGAGCAGGACCGCCGCGGGCGGGGTCTTGCGGATGTAGGTGAAGCTGCGATCGCTGTAGACGGTGATGACCACCGGAATCGGCAGACCGGGCTCCATGTCCTGCGTGGCGGCATTGAACGCCTTGCAGAATTCCATGATGTTGACACCGTGCTGACCGAGGGCGGGACCCACCGGCGGGCTGGGATTGGCCTTGCCGGCCGGCACCTGCAGCTTGATGTACGCGTTGACCTTCTTTGCCATCGACTACTCTCGTGTTCGGGTGCAAGCGCCCGGTGCATCGCGGCAGCGACCAGCCGGGCTCCCCATGATCGCGGCGCCCCGGAAACTGCGGTCGGGGGCGCCGGCGAAGGAGGTCAGGCCTTTTCGACCTGACTGAAATCGAGCTCGACCGGCGTCGAGCGTCCGAAGATCTGCACGGCCACCAGCAAGCGGTTCTTGTCGAAGTTGACCTCCTCGACCACGCCGTTGAAGTCGTTGAACGGACCATCGGTCACGCGCACCACCTCGCCCACGTCGAACAGCACCTTCGGCCGCGGCTTCTCCACGCCTTCCTGCACCCGTTGCAGGATCGCATCGGCTTCCTTGTCGGTGATCGGTGCCGGCCGATCGGCGGTGCCGCCGATGAAGCCGAGCACCTTGGGCACGTCCTTGACCAGGTGCCAGGTCTCGTCGTTCATCTCCATGCGCACCAGCACGTAGCCGGGAAAGAACTTGCGCTCGGAGCGGCGCTTCTGGCCGTTGCGGATCTCCACGACCTCCTCGGTCGGCACCAGGATGTCGCCGAAGCAGTGATCGAGTTCGGCGCGCTCGATGCGCTCGTGCAGGGACCGCTTGACGACCCCCTCGAATCCCGAGAAGGCCTGTACCACGAACCAGCGCATGGCCGGATTGTCGTTGCGGGTCTCGGCAAGCACGTCCTCGACCGGCCCGGCATCCGTGTTGGTGTCCTCGCTCATGTGACGTCTCAGATCCCGGTGATGAGCTTGAACAGCATGGAAAGCAGGCTGTCGAGCAGCCACAGGAAAATCCCGACGATGAACACGATCACGATGACCGTCAGTGTCGTCTGCGTGGTCTCGGCCCGGCTGGGCCAGACCACCTTGCGCACCTCGGTGCGCGCGTCGCGGAAGAACGCGACCGTCTTCTTGCCGACTGCCGTCTGATAGAGGATCGCGCAGACGACGCCTGCCGCGGCGAGCAGGCCGATGACGCGCGCGAGCAGCGACTGATCGGCGAACACGTAGAACGCGACGAGCGCGGCGATCCCGAGGAGCGCGGCAGCCGCGATCTTCAGGTTATCGGCGCCTGCGCCGGTCGGCGCTTCCGCGCGTGAGGAGGCCATCTGACATTCCAAGGTGATACGGACAACGGAGCCGGAATGGCAGGCCAGGAGGGAATCGAACCCCCAACCTGCGGTTTTGGAGACCGCCGCTCTGCCAATTGAGCTACTGGCCTATTCCGGTACTGCCTGCGTTCCGATGCCCGCCACGCCGTCAGTATGGCGTGTTGCGCACCGGAACGATACTGCTACCTGCAAGGGATCACTCGAGAATCTTGGCAACCACGCCGGCGCCGACGGTGCGACCCCCCTCGCGGATCGCGAATCGCAGCCCCTCCTCCATCGCGATCGGGTTGATCAACCCCACCGTGATCTTCACGTTGTCGCCCGGCATCACCATCTCGGTGCCCTCGGACAGCTCCACCGCCCCCGTCA
>Ga0209303_1000573_pt1 | contig 28002 bp, 26 predicted proteins | sample SidtaG_3_FD_187449 | JGI IMG/M metagenome (GOLD analysis project Ga0209303, IMG submission 187449) | Marine algal microbial communities from Sidmouth, United Kingdom - Sidmouth_Asex1 metaG (SPAdes) (version 2) | ecosystem: Host-associated > Algae > Red algae > Unclassified | place: Sidmouth... | reverse complement strand
GCCGTCAGGACCGTACCGGCGCCCACGATCGCCCGCTCGCCGTGACGCGCCTGGATGCGCTCGATCGAGCGCAGCGGCTGCGGCGAGTTCATCGGTACCTCGATGATCCGGAAGCCTGCGTCGACCAGGACGTCGGCCACCGCCACGGCGTTCGACGGGTCCAGACCGCGCAGGATCGCGATCATCGGGTTGGTGCGGATGGCGTCGACGAAGGTGATCATCGGGGGACAAGTCCGGCTGCTCTGGCGATCGTGAAGTGTCCCGTCGCCACGATATCCTCGGGTGCCCGACGGGTGGGAAGGCCGGCCCTGCCGAACGCGATCTCGTAGCGATCGGCCAGATCGCTGCGACCGACGAGGGTGACCGGCCGCGGGTGGCCGCCGTTCGTATCGTCCGCACGTGGGTCTCGTGCGGCGCCCGCGGCGATCTCGGTACCGATCAGCAGCCCGGACAGGTAGTCGGCCACCGCCGTGCCCCCGAGCCTGCCGAGCAACGGCAGCGTGCGCACGTGAAACAGGTCGTGCAGCAGGCTGGACCGTTGCGCCAGGCCGGCGTCGACGCCCCGGGCGAACCCGTCGGCATCGAACGGACCCGGTTCGATCAGCGCGCCCAGGATGGTGTGGCCCCGCAGTGCCGCGAACAGCTCGCCGGTCATGAAGGTGGCGTGATCGAGGATCCGGCCGCCGCTCACGCGAACCCACTTGCTGTGGGTTCCCGGCAGGACGAACACCCCGCCGGACGCGCCCTGCGCGCAGGCGCCGATGACCTGCGTCTCCTCACCGCGCATCACGTCCGGTCCCACGTCGTGTTCGCTCGTCATGCCGGTCACGAAGTGCAGGTCGGTGCCGCCGGCCGTGCGGTACGCCACCAGTGCCCGGGCCAGCTCGTCGGCACCGAGCGGTGCGGCCAGGTACGGCGTCTCGACCCAGCCGCTGCGGCTGGTGATCATGCCGGAGGCGAGCACCGGCAGTCCGGCGATACCGGGCCACTGGCGCACCAGCGCATCGAACACCGCCTCGAACCCGTCCCGGCCTACCTGCAGGATGCCGTCGGACGAGACGATCCGGTCGAGCACGTCACCCCGCCGGCCCAGCAGGTAGGCGCGCAGCGACGAGGTGCCCCAGTCGATGCCGATCAGGGCCGGTTCGTGCGCCGGTTCAGATGCGCCCGAATTCATTCAGCAGGTCCTCGATCGTCTTGCCCTGCTCGACCCACTCGCGGGTCTGCTGCTCACGCTCGGCCTGCTCGCCGGCCAGGGCGACGATCTCCTCGGCCTTGTCCAGTGGAATGACCGTGACGCCCATCAGGTCGGCCACGATGAAGTCGCCAGGATTCACCAGGACACCACCGCACTGGATCGGCACGTTGATGGACAACTCCTCCTTGCGTTCCGAGAACATCGTGTGGGTGCCGCGCGGGGTGATCGCACGCGTCCAGATCGGCCAATCGATGTCCTCCAGTTCATCGGTATCGCGACCGGCGCCATCCACGATCATGCCGCGGATGCCACGGTTACGAGCCAGTCCTCCCATCAGTCCACCACAGACCGACGTGTTGGGGTCGCCACCGGCGTCGACGACGATGACATCGCCATCCTGCCCCATCTCCAGCGCCTTCAGGGGATCGACCAGGTCTCCCCGCGACAGCTGCACGGTCAGCGCCTGCCCGGTGATCTTGGCACGAAAGGCCGGCTTGATGCCGCTGTCCATGACGCCGGTGCGGTATTGCACGTCGGCGAACACCGCGGTTGCCGACAGGCACTTCACCACCTCGTCGAACCGGGCGAGCAGGTCCGGCTTGCGTTCGAACTCGTTGAATGTCTTGAGCATGCGGTTCTCCGTCTAGTGATGGGTCGGGCGGGCCAGCGCGTCGGCGTTGACCGGGTGGTCGGGCGTCTGCCCGGTGAGGACCTTGGCCACCTGCGTGGCGGCGACCACGCGCGCGGCACGGATCGATTCCTCCGAGTAGTAGGCGGCGTGAGGAGTGACGAGCACGTTCGGCAGCGTGAAGATCGGGTTGTCCGCCGGGGACCAGTCGGCACGCTTGGCCGGCTCCTCCTCCGGATCGTCAAGCCCGGCACCGGCCAGGCGACCCGTGGTCAGCGCCCGGTACAGCGCCTCGTTGTCCACCGTCGGCCCGCGGCCGGTGTTCACCAGGATCGCGCCGGGCTTCATCGCCGCGAACTCGGCGTCCGACAGGAAATGCAGGGTGTCCGCCGTCATCGGAGCCTGCATGAGCAGGTAGTCGGAGCGGGCGAGCAGCTCGTCCTTGGATACCGGCTCCGCTCCGCGTTCGACGACCGCCTCGGGCGTCATGAACGGATCGTAGGCGATGATCGTCACCCCGAACGCCTTTGCCCTTGCCGCGATCGCCTGGCCGATCTTGCCGAACGACACCACGCCAAGCGTGCGCCCGCGCAGTCGGTGAACCGGTTGCCCGCTTTGCCAGGCCCACACGCCGGCGTGCGTGGCGCGGTCGTAGTCCGGTAGCTTGCGCGCCAGCGTCAGCCACAGCGCGATGGCGTGATCGGCCACCTCCTCGGTGCAGTAGTCCTGCACGTTGGTGACCAGGATGCCGCGCCGCGAGGCCGCCGGGACGTCGACGATGTCAACACCGACGCCGTAGCGCGCGATGACCTCGCAGCGATGCATGCGGGCGATGGTGGCCGCGCCGATGCGCGCGTACTGGTTCATCATGGCCGCGCAGTTCGGTGCCGTCTCGAACAGGTCCTCCTCGCAGCGGGCCTGCAGTGCGATCACCTCGGCGCCGACCGCCTCGAGAATCGTGCGCTCCATGTCGACATCGCCGAAGTCGTGATCGGTGATCACCACCTGCGGGCGATCGGTACGCGGTGCCGGCGCGGCGCGCTCATTCATACGCGCCCGCCGAGTAGGTCAACTCGTAGGAGTGGCTGTAGAGTTCGAAGATGTTGCCGAACGGGTCTTCCATGTAGACCATCCGGTAGGGCTTCTGTCCCGGGTAGTACTTGCGGACCTGCTGCATGCGTTGCTTGCCGCCCAGCTGCTCGATGATCTTCACACGCCCCTCCAGGTCGGCATCCTGGACGCAGAAGTGGAACAGGCCGCGACGCCAGTACTCGAACGGGCGCTCCTCCTCCTTGGTGTCCGGGAACTCGAACAGCTCGATGCCGATCCCGTCGCCCATCGACAGGTGGGCGATCCGGAAGCTGCCCCAACCCTCGCCGAACACGTCGTCGCACATCACGCCGATGGCGCTGTCATCGTGCTGCACCTCGGTAGGCGGCATCAGCACGTAGAGATCGAAGGCCTTCGAATAGAACTCGACCGCCTTGTCGAGATCGGGGACGGTAATGCCGATGTGGGAGAACGAGAGAGCGACCATGGTGGATACCTGTGGGTGAGGATTCGGAGGTGCCGCATTCGGGTGACGCAGGTGTAGCGTCCATCGCGAAGCGGTTCAGATCGACTTGTTCGCGGCGGTCGTTCCTGTGGAACGTGAACGCCCGAACAGGCGGGAGAGCAGGGAGGAGAGTTCCGGGCGCCAGCGGTCGATGCCCACCGCCAGCAAGATGATCAGGCCCAGCACGACGTTCTGCACCGAGGAGGGCACCGCGTTCAGGTTCAGCCCGTTCTGCACGATCACGATGGTCATCGCGCCCATCAACGTGGCCAGCACGTTGCCGCGCCCCCCGGCCAGGCTGGCCCCGCCGACCACGGCGGCGGCGATCGCCTGCAGTTCCAGCGTCTGGCCGTAGTTGGGCGACCCCGAGTTCAGCCGCGCCGACATCAGGATCGCGCCCAGCGCCGTCATGAAGCCTGCTATCACGAAGGTGATCGTGCGCACTCGGTTCACGTCGATGCCGGTCAGCACCGCCGCGGCCGGATTGCCGCCGACCGCGTAGATCTCGCGGCCCAGCCGCGTGTGGTTCATCGCGAACGCGGCCAGCGCGTAGAAGAACACCAGGTACAGGAACGGTAGCGGGACGCCGAACAGGCGACCGTAGAAGATCGGCTCCAGCGCCGGGTCGAGCGAGAACACCGGCGATCCGCCGTTGAAGGTCAGTGCCAGGCCGCGAAAGGCGATCAGCGCGGCCAGCGTGGTGATGAAGGAGGGAATGCGCCCGTAGGCGGTGACCAGCCCGAGCATCAGGCCCAGCAGCGCACCGGTCAGCAGGATAAGCGGCAGTGCGAAGGCCAGCGGTACGCCCTGGAATTTCAGCATCTCGGCGAAGATCATCGTCAGCAGCGCCACCATCGATCCGGAGCTCAGGTCGATGCCGGCGGCGAAGATCACCACCGTGGCGCCGATCGCGATCAGCGCCACGATGCTGACCTGCAGCGACAGGTTGGACAGGTTGCCCACGCTCAGGAAGCGATCGGTGGTCAGGGACACGATCAGCGCCACGATCAGCATCGCGGCGAGCGGTCCGATCAACTGGACATCGACTATCCGCCTCATGCGGCTACCTCCCCGGGTTCGTGGTCATCCGGATCGGCCGAGGCGCGCACCAGATCCCCGTGGGTCAGGCTGGACGCCTCGACCGTCCGACGCACGACGCCGTGGTGCACGATCGCGATACGATCGCTCATCGCCAGCAGCTCGTCGTGGTCCGAGCTGATCAGCACGATGGACTTGCCGGCCCGTGTGAGTGCGTTGATCAGCGTGTAGACCGCGATCTTTGCGCCGATGTCGATGCCCTGCGTCGGCTCGTCCAGGATCAGAACCTGGGCGTTCGAGAACAGCCAGCGGGCGATCACGATCTTCTGCTGGTTGCCGCCGGACAGGAAATCGACGGTCTTGTGTTCGGCCTGGGGAGAGATTTCCAGCTCGCGCACCAGCTCCCGGGTGGCGGTCCGTTCCGCGCGCAGGTCCAGAAGACCCGCACGGACCAGGCGGGGCAACGCCGCCGCGCTGATGTTGCCACCGGCGCGGAAGTTGAAGAACAGGCCGTCGACCTTGCGATTCTCCGGTACCAGGGCGATGCCTGCATCGATCGCGTCGATCTCCCGTTCGAACCGCACCGCGTCGCCGTGCAGCAGGAGCTCGCCGGCAGTGATCCGGTCGGTGCCGAACAGCGCGCGGGCAATCTCGGTGCGACCGCTGCCCAGCACGCCGCCCAGGCCGAGAACCTCGCCCCGGTGCACCGTGAACGAGGCATCGATCACGCCTGACGCGGTGGCCAGGTGCCGCGCCTCAAGCACGACCTCGTCACCGGCGTTGCACGTCTTCGGGTAGTGCTCGCCGATGTTCTCGCCGACCATCGCGTCGACGATCTCGGCGACGTTGATGCCGGTCTCGCCGCTGCCGCGCACGACGCGGCCATTGCGCAGGATCGTCACCTCGTCGACGATGCGCTCCACCTCGTCCAGACGGTGGGAGACGTACAGGATCGCCGTGCCGCGACCACGCATCGTGCGCAGCAGCTGGTGCAGCCGTTCGATCTCGTCCTCGCCCAGCGCGGCGGTCGGCTCGTCGAGGATGATCATGCTGGCGTTGCGGGCGAGCGCCTTGGCAATCTCCACCAGTTGCTGCCCGCCGACCGACAGCTCGCCGGCGAGGGTCCGCGGCGAGATGTCGAACGCCATGTCGGCGAGCACCGCCGCCGCATCCGAACGGACCTTGTCCCAGTCCACGGTGCCCAGGCGTGATACCGGCAGGTTGCCCAGGAACAGGTTCTCGGCCACCGACAGCGTCGGCACGATCGAGAACTCCTGGAAGACCGTGGCGATGCCCATCGCGCGAGCGGCACGCGGATCGTTGATGCGCACCGCTCGACCGCTGCGCAGGATCGTGCCGCTGTCGGGCTGCTGCACGCCCGACAGCGCCTTGATCAGCGTGGACTTGCCGCAGCCGTTCTCGCCCAGCAGGCCGTGGATCGATCCGCCCAGCAGCTTCAGGCAGACGCGGTCGTTGGCGACCACACCCGGATAGGTCTTGCAGATATCGACGAACTCCCACAACGGGGGGGTCTGGCTCATCATGACGGCCTCGGCGGGGGGCGACATCGGTCGGCGGCGCCCGATCGGTACGTCAGTACGTCTTCGACGGCTGCGGGAAGAGCGTCTCGGGCGCCTGCAGCACGCTGATCACGCTGTCCTTGTCATCGATGCGGACCGGGGTCTCGATCCAGCCACCCGGGTACGATCCCTCCAGCGCATCGATCATCGCGTGCATGGCGGCCTGGCCCATCAGGTAGGGCGAGGTGTTGACCGTGGCGGTCACGTTGCCGGCGGCGATCTCCTCCAGCCCGGAGGTGTCGCCGTCGTTGCCCAGCAGCACGATGTCGGAGCGGCCCAGCGCCTTGGCGGCGAACGAGGCGCCGATGATCATGTAGTCGTTGGCCGCGAAGATCATGTCCAGGTCCGGGTTCGACTGCAGGATGTCCATGCCCGCGGCGTTGCCGCCTTCGACGTTCCACTTGCCGTCGATCGACACCACCACGTCGAACTCGTCGTGGCCCTCGATGCCGTCCATGAATCCGCCGACGCGCTCGGTCGAGTGATAGCCGGGTTGCCCCTCGATGATGCCGACCTTGACCGGCTCGCCGCCGTTGGTCTCGATCGCCCAGTCGGCGAGCGCGTGCGTGCCATTGCGTTGCGAGTAGCCGACCACGCCGTGTACCGGCGTCGGGAAGTTGGGCACATCGGAATTGATGACGAACACCGCCACGCCCTGGTCGACCGCCTTGGCCAGCAGCGGAGCGGCGGCGAACTCGTCGTGCGTGCCGACGATGATGGCGTCCACGTCCTGCGTCAGCACGTCCTGGATCATGCCCATCTGGCCGTTGATGTCCGCGCCGCTCTGCGGGGCCAGCATGAACACCTCGACGCCTTGCTCCTCGGCCACTGACTTGATGCCCTCGCCGATCGCGATGTAGTAGTTGAACTCCGTCGCCGGTGGCATGTAGGCGATGCGGTAGGCGTCGCCCTTCGGCTCGACCGCCTCGATCGGTGCCTGGGCACCGTCGGCCAGCGGGACGGGAGCGGGATAGTCCTCCGCCGTCGCGGGGCCGGCCAGGAACGTCAGGGTGGCCAGGCTTGCGCTCAGCACCGTCTTCTTCATGAATGTCTGCATCGAATGTCTCCTGTGGAGTCGGGGGTCGGTTGTCGGGTCATCCGCCGAACGGGGTGTCGGGCACCCCGCGAACGCCGGGCTCGACCGCGAAGAGCCCGCCCGATTCGGGCTCCTGCGCAAGTGCGTTCGCGTCGCTGTGCAGGCGCGAGGTGGTGATGTAGAGGGTGGCCAGGTCCGGCCCGCCGAAGGCACAGCAGGTGGGCTTCCAGACCGGCACCTCGACCACGCGGTCGATCCGTCCATCGGGCGCGATGCGCACCACACGGCGCCCCTCCCATTCGGCGTTCCAGACGCCGCCCTCGGCGTCCACGCACGAGCCGTCGGGCAGCCCGGGCTCGTGGTCGAAGCCGGCGAAGCGGCGACGGTTGGAGGCCCCGCCGGTCCGGCCGTCGTAGTCGTAGGCGACGATCTCGCGCTCGGGGGTGTCGGCGAAGTACATCACCGAGCCGTCCGGCGAGAAGCAGATGGAATTGCTGCAGGCGACACCGTCGATCAGGCGAGTCACCGCCAGGTCCGTGCCGATCGACAACACCGAGGAGGTGGGCGCGCCGGAGCCCTCGTTCATGCCACCGACGATCAGGCGGCCCTGACGATCCGTGCGGCCATCATTCAACCGCGTGTCGGCCTGGTCGGGCTCGAAGGTGCACACCGGTACCTGTTCGCCGGTGGCGAGATCGAACAGCGACACGCGATCGGCGAAGGCGACGATCAAACCGCCCTGGCTGCGCGGTGCGAAGCAGCACACGCGCTCCGGCATCGGGTGCCGGGCGTTGCGCCCGGAGGCCGGATCGTGGCTCCAGAGGCTGCGACCCTCGATGTCCGTCCACCAGAGCTTTCCATCGGCAGGGTTCCAATGCGCCCCTTCGCCGTGATGGTTTCGACTGTCGACGACCAGGCGAGCGCTCACCAGCGATTGGTTCTCCATCATCATTGATGACTGATATCTGATATCTCAGTCTATCAGAAAGTCGAGATAGTGAGGGAGGCGTTCGGCGGTGGGCTATCGTGTCAGGTCACCACCGCACCCCGCCGAGGCTGCTCTTGCCGCTCGAACGCCCTAAATCCCTGCGCGAGCTCGCACTGGAGTACCTGAGGAACAGCATCGTCGACGGCACCCTGAAGATGGGGCAGCCGCTGTCCGAGCGTCGGATCTCCGAGCAGCTCGGAGTCTCGAAGTCGCCGGTGCGCGAAGCGCTGGCCCAGTTGCGGGACGAAGGGCTGGTGACTATCGAGCCGCGCAAGCGTGCGCGCGTGTTCACCCTGAGCGATGCCGAGGTGGCGCAGATCTGCGATTTCCGGCAGGCCATCGAGACGGCCGCGTTCGAGCTGGCGCTCAGCCGCGATGCCGGTGCGCTGGCCGACGACATGGCGCAGGTCGTGACGCAGATGGCGCAGGCGCGTTCGGAAGGTCAGGAGAGGCGCTACCTGGAACTCGACACGGCGTTCCACCACCTGATCTTCGTGCACAGCCAGAACGACTACCTGACGGCCAGCTACACCCGCTACGTCGGCAAGATCGCCGCGTTGCGAACGCACCTGTCCAGGCTTCCGATGCATACGGAGCTGTCGTTCGGCGAGCATCGCCAGATCGCGGCGGCGGCCCGATCCGGCGAGATGATCCTCGTGCGCCGAGTGCTGGCCGAGCACATCGATCGGACCCGACAGGCCTACCGGCGCTCCATCGCCGAGCCTGCGGACGATCCTTCATGACCGCCCTCCAAGGGTCGCCGATCACCGTGACCGCGTTCTTCGGCACCGGGGCCGCCCGCTCCGGCGGCGGCGCCCCCTGCCCCTCGCCGCACGGCACCGACGCGCTAAGGAACCTTCGCGATCGTCAGCAGCGCGAGAAGATCGTCGAACCCCGTGTCGCAATCCATCCGCACTCGGGTCATGGAACAGTCCTCATCGTCGACGTCGAAACGCTCAGGGCAACGCGGCTGGGAGCACGCCGTGTGGGCCAGCAAAGCGATGCGCACAGGTGAGCAGGAGCGCCAAGCTCAGGCGAATCGCCCCGTCAAGGCGCGGAACGCTCGCGGCACCGCGGCGTCGGGAACGGGTGTCAGCCGTCCGCATCGCGCCCGGCCCGGGCGGCCAGCGCGGCCAGGACCCGCTCCGCGGCCGGCACATCCTCGATCCGGTCGACGCCGTGGGCGCTGCCCGCCGGCACCGCATCGACGTGGATGCGTCCACCGTGGTGCAGCACGCGCAGCTGCTCGAGCATTTCCTCACGCTCGGCCGGCGAGGGCGACAGCGCACCGTAGCGGGCCAGGTAGGCGCGTCGGTAGGCGTAGATGCCCACGTGCAGCCAGGACTCGGGGAAGCCGCCGTCGGTCTGCGCATCGCGCCGGTGCGGCACCGGTGCCCGGCTGAAGTACAGCGCCATGCCGGCGGCATCCATCAGCACCTTCACCCGCATCGGGTCGCGATAGGTGGCCTCGTCCGTCACGGCGGTGCACAGCGTGGCCATGTCGGCCTCGGGCCGCGCGCTCAGGTTGTCCGCCAGCCGATCGAGCCACTCGGGCGGCGTGGCCGGCTCGTCGCCCTGCAACCCGACGATGACCCGGCTGTCGTCCCAGCCGCGTCGCTGGGCCACCTCGGCGATGCGTTGCGTGCCGTTCTCGTGCGCGGACGAGGTCATCTGCACATCGCAGTCGGCGGCGCGGCACACCGCCTCGATGCGCGCATCGTCGGTGGCCACGACCACCTCGACGGCCGCCGACTCGCGCGCCCGGTCCAGCGTGTGCAGCACCATCGCGCGACCGTTCAGCGGGTGCAGCGGCTTGCCCGGGAAGCGGCTGGCGCGCCAGCGGGTCGGGATGACGATGGTGTAGTCGGTCATGGGCTGCGAAGCTCGATGCGGGCCGTGCGCGCCAGGCGCGCGCACAGCTCGTCCAGCGCGGCGTCCAGTGCGGGAGAGAACAGCGCGCGCGCGCGCACCTCGATGATGTCCGAGGGCAGCGGCAACAGGGTCGCCAGCTTGACCGCATCCTTGGAGGTGGTCAGCGTGGGCAGCTCGTCGCCGAAGGCGATCTCCTCGGCACGGTAGGCGTGATGATCGGGAAAGGCGTGCTCGATCGGCTCGATGCCGCGCGCGCGTAGCGCCTCGAAGAAGCGCCGGGGCTGGCCCAGGCCGGCCACCGCGTGCACGGTCCGCCCGCGATAGGCCTCCAGGTCCACGCACTCGCCGGTACCGAGTCGGCAGGCCGCGTCGGGCACCACCGCGAAATGGACCGGCCCGCCCGCCCGGTCCGGCTCGCCCAACGCCTCGGGCGCGGTGCGCCACACCACCAGATCCACCGTGTCCAGACGAGCCGGCCGCTCGCGCAGCGGACCGGCGGGCAGCAGGCGTCGGTTGCCGAAGCGCGCCTGGGCATCGACCACGCAGATCTCGATCTGGCGCGCCATGCGGTAGTGCTGCAGGCCGTCGTCGGCCAGCACCACGTCGATGTCGCCGCGCGCCGCCAGTGCCGCCACGGCCAGGTCCCGGCGCACGCACACGCACACCGGCACGCCGGTGGCGCGCGCCAGCATCAGCGGCTCGTCGCCGACATCGGCCGGCACGTCGCCATCGACAAGGGTGCGCGGCCGCCGCTGCCGTTCACCGCCGTGCCCGCGCGAGACGATGCCCGGACGCAGCCCCCGCGATTGCAGCCGAGCGGCCAGCGCGGCGGTCAGCGGTGTCTTGCCGGTGCCGCCCGCGCTCAGGTTGCCGATCACAAGCGTAGGCACCGCTCGCCCGTGCGCACCGGTGATCGGCGCCGCCCCACGCCCGTCGCCGAATCGCCACCGCGTGATCGCCGCGCCCGCTGCGTACAGCCACGACAACGGCAGCAGCAGCGTGGACAACGCGCCGCGGCCGGTCCACGCACGCTCGATCGCCTTCATCGCAGCGACCGTTCAGCGAAACTGCAAGCGGTGCAGGCCGGCGTAGTGCCCGCCCTTGGCCAGCAGGTCCGCATGGCTGCCGATCTCGACGATGCGGCCCTTGGCCATGACCACGATGCGGTCGGCCTGCTCGATGGTCGACAGCCGGTGCGCGATCACCAGCGTGGTGCGCCCCTGCATCAGCACCTCCAGTCCCTGCTGCACGCGCCGCTCGCTCTCGCTGTCCAGCGCCGAGGTGGCCTCGTCCAGGATCAGGATCGGCGCATCGCGCAGCAGCGCCCGGGCGATCGCGACGCGCTGGCGCTGCCCGCCCGACAGCATGGTGCCGTCATCACCGACCACCGTGTCGTAGCCGTCCGGCAGCGCGGCGATGAACTCGTGGGCGTGCGCGGCGCGGCAGGCCTGCTGCAGCCGCTCCATCGACACCGGCTCGCGACTGCCGTAGGCGATGTTGGCGGCCACCGTGTCGTTGAACAAGGTGACGTCCTGGCTGACGTAGGCGATGCGGCTGCGCAGCGATGCCAGGGTGAAGTCGTCCACCGGCACGCCGTCGATCAGCAGCTCGCCGGCGTCACGGTCGTACAGGCGCGGCAGCAGGTTGACCAGGGAGGTCTTGCCACTGCCGGACTCGCCCACGAAGGCGACGTGCTCGCCCGCGGCGATGTGCAGCGACACCCCTTCCAGCGCGGTCGGCTTGTCCGGGGCGTAGCGCAGCTGCACGTCGCGGTACTCGATCGATTCGATCGCACCCGCCAGCGTGCGGGTGCCCTCGTCGCGCTCGGATTCCATGTCCAGCGTCTGGAACAGGCTCTCGCCGGCGGCGATGCCGCGCTGGATCTCGTTGTTGATCGAGGTGACGCGGCGCAGCGGCTGGAACAGCATGGTCATCGCGGTGATGAAGGCCACGAACGAGCCGGGACTGATGCGCTCGATGAAGGCGCCGCTGGAGGCGATGTACACGATGAACGCCAACGCCACCGCGACCACCAGCTGCACCACCGGCGTGTTGGCCGCCTTCAGCGTGGTCTCCTTCATGTTGAAGCGCAGGTTGCGCTGGTTGACGCGCTCGAAGGACTCGCTCTCCAGGGCCTGGCTGCCGAACATCTTGACCTCGCGGGCCGCACCGACCACCTCCTCGATGGCGTTGCTGACCTCGCCCATGGTGCCCTGGATGCCGCGGCTGATCTCGCGAAAGCGGCGGCTGACGCGCGACACCAGGATGCCCACGATCGGGCCCACGATCAGGAAGGCCAGCGACAGCTGCCAGCTGAGCCAGAACATCAGGCCGAGCAGGCTGAGCACGCTGATCGAGTCGCGCACGATCATCGTCAGGGTGTTGCTGGAGGCGTTCGCCACCTGCTGGCTGTTGAAGGTGATGCGCGAGATCAGCTCCCCGGACGAGGCACGATCGTAGAACGCGGTGGGCAACGTCAGGTACTTGCCGAACACCTCGCGCCGCAGCTGGCCGATCACCCGCCAGCCGATCCAGGCCATGTAGTAGGTGCTGATGAAGCCTGCCACGCCGCGCAGCAGGAACACGCCGACGATGGCCAGCGGCACGAACAGGATGGAGCCCTGGTCGCGCTCGATGAAGCTGGCATCCAGCAGCGGCTTCATCAGCGCGGCGAAGCCGGTCTCGGCCAGTGCGTACACGATCATCGCACCGATCGCCAGCGCGAACTGGCGCTTGTACGGGCGCACGTAGCCGAGCAGGCGGCGGTAGGTCTGCGCACCGGTGGTGCCGGACTCGCCCAGGGAGCCGGACGCCTTCGCCGGCCGCGCGCTCACTCGCTGCGAGAGGTGGCGATCGACATGCGCAGCATCCCCAATCGCGCCGCCGCATCCATGGCGGTGACCACCGACTGGTGCGGCGTCTGCGCATCGGCGCGGATCGACAACGGCACCTCGCGATCGCCGCCGGACATCTCGTACAGCGCGTTCTGCACCGTGGTGATGTCGTTCTGCACCAGCTCCTGATCGTTGACGTAGAACGTGCCCGCCGCGTTGATCACGATCTCGACCGTGTCGGCCACCTCGGGCACCGGGGCATCACTGGCGCGCGGCAGCTGCAGCGATATCTGCGATTCCTTCTGGAAGGTGGTCGAGACCATGAAGAAGATCAGCAGCAGGAACACCACGTCGATCAACGGCGTGAGGTTGAGCTCCAGCTCCTCGGGGGCGGTACGCTGAAACTTCACGCCGCAGCGCTCGCACCGCCCGAGCCACCCCGGGCGGCCGGTGCCGAGGCACGCGGACCCGGCCGGCGTTGCAGCACATCGACCAGCTTGAGCGCCTCCTTCTCCATGCCGATCACCAGCGCATCGACCCGGGCACGGAAATAACGGTGGAACATCAACGCAGGAATCGCCACGCACAGCCCGCCGGCGGTGGTGATCAGCGCCTGCGAGATGCCGCCGGCAAGCTGTGCCGGGTTGCCCACGCCCACGGTGGTGATGTTGGTGAACACGCTGATCATGCCGACCACGGTACCCAGCAGGCCGAGCAGCGGCGTGACAGCGGCGATGGTGCCCAGCGCGTTGAGATAGCGACCCAGGTCGTGCGCCACGTGACCGCCGACCTCCTCGATGGCGGTCTTCATGACCTCACGGTCCTGGCCGCGGGTCAGCAGGCCGGCGGCCACCACCCGGCCCAGCGGCGAGCCCTGCTGCACCTCGCGCACCTTGTCATCGTTGAGCTGCCGATTGCTGGCCATGCGCCACACGTCGGCGACCAGGTTGGCCGGCAGCACCCGCTCGCTGCGCAGGCTGATGAAGCGTTCGAGCACGATGGCCACCGCCACGATCGAGCAGGCGATGATCGGCAGCATCAACAAGCCGCCGGCAGAGACGATTTCCCACACGATTGAAGGTCCTGTATTGGTTGACGCCCGCGGCGTCGGTCACGGTTGACGCCATAGACGGCGAGCCGCCTGACGCGCCCCGTCCGGCGCACAGCAGTCGTCCGGCGCCCGCCGCAGGGACGATGCATCGAACCGGAAGACCAGCGCACCGGTCCGCCCGACGGTGTGCAACCGCGCACCGGTGGTTTTATAGCGCATTCTCACCGCAGCGTGCGGAAAGCCCCAGCGGCTGCGGCGTGCCGCCGCGAACACCACGTCCCGCGCCGGGAAGGCCTGCACGAAGGCTGCGCTGGACGAGGTGTCGCTGCCGTGGTGGGGCGCGATCAGCACCTGCACCGGCAGCCCGCCGGCACGGCGGACCAGCTTCCGCTCGGCCGCCGCCTCGATGTCGCCGCCGAGCAGCAGGCGGATCGCGCCGGCGGTGATCAGCGTGACGCAGGAGCGATCGTTGCGCGAACCGGCGTCATGAGCCGAGGGGTGCAGGAAGTCGATGGCGACATCGTCCAGCATGACCCCCTGGCCAGCGCGGCACGAGCGCCACCGCGATCGGTCATCCAGACCGGCCGGCAAGCGCTCCCGCGCCGCCGCCACGTCCGGTGCCGCGATCGACATGTCCGGAAAGAGCTCGGCCAGCCACGGCATGCCGGCGGCGTGGTCGGCGTCCAGGTGCGAGAGCACCAGATGGTCGATCCGATGGCGCCCGAGTCCGTGCAGGTAGGGCATGACCACCCGCCGCACGCGCAACCCTTCCCCGCGGCCGCCCCCGGTGTCGATCAGAACGGTGTGCGAGGGCGTCAGCAACAGGGCTGCCAGGCCGTGGCCCACGTCCAGCACGTGCAGTTCGACCCCGCGAACCGGCTGCCCGAACCCGGCCCACAGCAGGGCCGGCAGGCACAGCACCGGCAGCAACGCCCACCAGAGCATGCGCAGGCCCGTGGTCACCACCACGCCGCACAGCACGATCGCGCCCAGGCACAGCAGCAGGCTGCCCACATCCGGCAACGTGGCCACCACCGAGGCGTTCGGCACCGCCGCCGCGGCATCCAGCGCATGGCGCAGCCATGCCACCGACCCCAGCGCCAGCGACATCAGCAATTCGGCGCCCGGTACGTCCAGTGCCGACAGCGCGGTACCGATCAGCGACAGCGGTACCACCACCAGGCCCACGAACGGGATGGCCAGCAGGTTCACCGGTGCGGACACCAACGAGACCGACTGGAAGGCCCAGGCCCCCACCGGCACCAGCAACGCGGACAGCCACAGCTGCGCACGCAGCGTGCGCCGCCAGCGTTCACGCCGGCTGGCGCCGCTCGATGGCGTGCCAGCGGCACGCCCCACGCCGCACCAGATCAGCATCGCCACCGCACCCGCGCTCAGCCAGAAGCCACTGGACAGCGGTGCCAGGGGGTCCACCAGCAGCACGCCGATGGCCGCCAGCGCCAGGCCGGTGCCGGGCGCGACCACGCGCGCCCGGCGGCTCAACAGCACCAACACCGTCAGCATCAGCAGCGCGCGCTGGACCGGCAGGCCAAAGCCTGCCAGCGCCGCGTAGCCGGTGGCCGCGAGCAAGGCGGCACCGTCCGCGCCCAGGCGCGGGATGCGTATCGCGCTCGCCCACCCGCGCCCCGAATCCCAGGCCGGTGAAAGTCGAGGCTCCGGCTCCGGCCCGTCGTCCTCGTCTTGTCCGAGCTGCCCGAGCTGCCCGATCTGCCCGATCCGCAAGCGAAGGCGCCCCAGCAGACCGATCGATGCGAACACCAAGCCGAACACCAGGCCGACGTGCAACCCGGAGATAGCGATCAGGTGGGCGGTACCGGTCTGCTGCAACCGCTCGCGCCATGGCGGTGTGATCAGCTCGCCGCGCCCCAGCGCCAGCGCGGCGATCACCTGGGGATCGCCCTGCGCCAAGGCGGGATCGTTCGCCGGCCGATCGAGCAACCGCCGGCTGGCCGCGGCACGCTGCCGTCCCAGCCAACCGCGCGGCCCACCGGCATCGATCGACAGACGGTGCGCACCGGCGCCGCGCACGCTGGCCCGGCCATCGATGCGTTGCAGCAGCAGCCAGCGTTCCCGATCGAAGCTGCCCGGGTTCAGCGCGCCATCGGGAACCCGGATGCGCGCTTGCCACTGCCACCGATCACCGGGCGAATAGTGCCGCCCGGACGCACCGTCGACGAGCTGCAGGCGCCCGGGCGGCCGCGACGGCAACACGCAGGCCGGCGCGGTATCCGCACAGGCGATGCGCTCGACCTGCACATCGAATCGCCGGACCGGTGTCTCACCGTAGCGGCCCACGGTGCGCGGCAACGACACGATCGAGCCGGTGACCTGATACACACGCCCGTCCAGTTCGGCCGGCCAGCGCGCAGCGCCCAGGCGCGCCACCTCGCCGGCCGACATCCCGGCCCCGCACAGCGCGCTCGCCAGCAGGGCGATCGGGCGCAGCCAGCGCGGCTCCCCGTACCGTCGCACCGCGGCGTACGCACCGGGCAGCATCACGAGAACCGTGACCGCCAGCGCGCGAAGCCCGGTGCCGACGATCCCGGCAGCGGGGGCGGGCCCATGGACCAGAGGCGGCCACGGCGCGAACAGCGCGAGCGAGGCGCCGGCCAGCAGCGCCACGGACAGCCCGCGCATCATCGCCCCGCCGCTCGATCGCGCACCGGTTGCCCCCTTGCGAGTGGCCGACCGGAAGCGCTCAAAGAACCGCCGCGGGTGACGACAACGTAATGGTTGCTATACAACGGGGTGGGCACGTCATCGCCCGCCCCTCCCCCTCGCCGCTGCTCCCGCGCCGCATGACACGACGTTGGCTCCAGAAACGACTGCCGACGAGTGCCGAATGCCGCCGGCGGCTCGGTCTGATGCCGGCCCACCCCGGCGAGCTGGCCAACACGCTCAGCGAGCGCTTCGGCCGGCGGCTGGTGGACCTGTTCGACAAGCCGGCGCTGTGGCACCTGAACCGGCGCAGCGTGGCCGGCGCGGTGGCGGTCGGGCTGTTCGTCGGTTGGTTGCCGCTGCCGGGGCAGATGCTGATCGCGGCGCTGCTCGCCGCCCTGTTGCGCGTCCATGTGCCTCTCTCCGTGGTCATGGTGTGGTTCACCAATCCGTTGACCGTGGCCCCGCTAGGCTATGTGGCCTGGCGCACCGGGTCAATGCTGCTGGACGAGCCGGAACCGCGCGAGCCGATGGAGGCCTCCATCGCCACCCTGCTGGCGCAGCTGGGCGATGCCTGGCCGGTGCTGCTGACCGGCAGCCTGTTCTGCGCCGCCCTCAGCGCGGTGCTCGGGTTCTTCCTCACGCTGCTGGCGTGGCGCATCGTCACGGTGCGTCGCTGGCGGCAACGCCCGGCAGCGCGCATCGATAGCTGATCGGCCAGCGCTCGATCGATCCGGCACTCGGCCGTTGTCGCGCCCGTGCAAATCGCCAGGAACGCGATCACCCTCGTCGTTCGATGGCCGGCTTGACGGCGATGCCACCGAGCATCGGCCCGCCGACGCCTTGCGCGCACGCCGCGGCGATCGACCTGTCGGCGGGGTCTCTGGTCCAGGTCTGCGCCGAGGCCTAGCCGAGCACGGCGGAGTGCAGGATGGCGAGTGATAGGGTATCGGTCGGCGCTGCTTCGTCAGCGAGACGAGGGCACACGTGATGGTTGTCAAACGGGTGGTCGCGAACTTCACCACGGATTCTCCGAGCGCCACGGCGGCGTTCTACCGCACCTTGCTGGAACTCGACGTGGCGATGGATCAGGGCTGGATCGTGACGCTGGCTTCGGATGAAGTCGCTCGAGCCCAGTTGAGCCTGGCGTCCGACGGCGGGTCGGGCACGCCGGTTCCCGACGTGTCGATCGAGGTGGACGATCTCGAGCAGGCGATCGGGCGTGCTCGTGCGATGCAGCTTGTCTTCGAGTACGGTCCGGTATCGGAGCCCTGGGGTGTCCGGCGCTTCTACGTTCGTGACCCGGACGGGAAGTTGCTGAACATTCTCTCGCACGAGGACGGTTGAGCGAATTCGGGCCGAGCGGCCGAGGTGGAACGTCTCGGCGACTACCCCATCGTGCCGCTCTTCGACGGCACCCTGGTGATCGAGTCGGCCAACGGCGAACGGTCCATCTCGGAGCTGCGCCACGGGGTGCCCTACCTTCGTTCCGCCGGCGTCGAGCACGATGCCATCAGCGGCAACGATTTCGCGTGCGCCTTCATCGAGACTGAGCTGTTGCAGGCGACGGACTGACCGCACCGGTCCTGCACGCCTGCCCATCGCCACGCGCCGAGCGAGTCCGGCGGCCAGCTCACGCGCCAAGGTCTCGCGCAGCCGGTTCGACAGCCGCTCCTCGGACACGACAGCGCTCGATATCCGCCAGGCGGACCCAGGCTGACTCGCTACATCGAGTCCTCGAGCTCGGCGTACGAGACCATGACGTGCTCCCGGTACGCAGGACGCTTGGTCGACCGTTCGTAGTAGCGTCGAAGGCCAGGCAGGTCGGCACGCTCGATATCGATGTCGTGATAGCGATAGAGCAGATGCCCCAACGCGATGTCGGCCAGCGTGAACGCCTCTCCGGCAAGATAGGCGGACTTGGCCAGGCGTGCGTCCGCTATCGCGAGCACGCGCTCCAGATCGAGCACCGCGTTGCGGATCGCGCTCGGATCACGCCGGGCGATCGGGGTCCTGACAACCCGCCAGAAGACCGGCGTGGTGAAGCACTGGGCCACGTTGATCTTCGACCACTCGGCCCACTGATCCACCTGCGCACGGGCCTGCGGATCCCGAGGCCAGAAGGCAGCGTCGCCCTGGCGGTTCGCCAGATACCGTAGGATCGCCGCCGATTCCCACAGCGGCGGGCCCTCCCCATCGCGCACCATCGGTACCGTGCCGTTCGGATTCATCGATCGGTACACCGGCGTGTCGACCACGCCGTAGGTGAAGCCGGCATCGATGCGCTCGTGCTCGATGCCCAATTCGTCGATGCACCACATCACCGCCTGCACGTTCGACGACGAGGCCCTGCCCCACACCCTCAACATGGTTCTGGTGACTCCTGGGGCCCCATCGAGCAGGCACTGTCTCACAAGCCTTGTCGTGCCGACCGGTCCACATGGGCGAGAATGGGCTCACGTACTGCGTGAGCCTGCCCATGACCCTCGATGCCTGGTTCGTCTACGTCGCTGCGGTGCTGATCTTTATGATGGCACCCGGGCCAAGTCACCTGCTCATGATCGCCACCGGGCTGAAGCACGGTCTTCGCCGTTCGCTCGCCACCGCGGCCGGAGACCTGACGGCGAACGCGATCCAGATGACCCTTGCCGGGCTCGGCCTCGCCACCGCGCTGGCGGCGTCGCGGCATGGCTTCGCCGTGATGAAGTGGGCAGGCGTCGGCTACCTTGCCTGGATGGGCGCACGCCAACTGCTCACCTCGTTCCGGGCCGCATCCGTCCAAGGCGCTGCGCCCGCGGTCGTGCCATCGGTCCGCCGGCTGTGGCTGACAGGCTTCCTGACGTCGGCGGCCAACCCGAAGGCGGTAGTGTTCTTCGCCGCCCTCTTTCCCCAGTTCATCGACCCGACCCGGCCACTTGCCCTGCAACTGCTTTTGCTCGGCGGCACCTATCTCGTGATCGACGGGCTGTTCCTGTCAATCTACGGTGCATCGGCCGGATGGCTCGCAGCCAGAAGCACTGGGCTGCGAAGCGCGGTCGTGGAGCGATTGTCCGGACTGGGCCTGCTCGGCAGCGCCGGCCTGCTCGCGTTGAAATCGCCCACGTCCTCGAGCTGATCGTCAGGCTTTAAGCGCCGACGACGATCGATCTTCAGCCGCTCCGCGAACGCCTACTGCCGCGCGGCGATCGTTCCCGCCGCCCCCAAGATCGCCCCACGATCGCCCCGGCGGCGCAGCGGTTCAGCCAGCGACGGGCCGACTCGGCGGTGAGCAGGTGGCTCGCCCGCTCCGCGAACGCGGTGTAGGCCGACAGCACCGCGGTCCACACCACCACGATCACCAGGCTGAACGGCCAGGCGACCTGCCGAGACGAGCACGCCGAGTTCGACCCCGCTACGCTGGCACCAGCAGCCGCCGGGGTAACGGCTAACATCACGACTTCGGACGCCCCACCGCGGCGGCCGCGGAGTGTGACGACGTGCCAGGAACGCAGCTGCCCGACTCGCTCGACACCCGGCGCCTCGTCCTGCGCCCGTTCCACACGGACGACGCACCGGAGGTCGCTCGAATGGCCGGCGATCCGCGTCTGGCGGACACGCTGTTCGAGCTGCCGCGCCCCTACCGCATCGACGATGCGCTCGAGTGGATCGCAAGCCATGCGCCCGAGCGTGCCAAGGGGCAGCGATACACCTTCGCCGTCCGCCTGCGCGCGGACGATACCCTGGTCGGCTCGATCGCCCTCGGCAAGCGGAAGCGCTCGGCCATTCGCGCAGAGCTCGGCTATTGGATCGGCACCGAGCACGCATCGCGCGGATACGCCAGCGAAGCATCCCGAGCGGTCATCGCGTTCGCCTTCGACGCCCTCGGGCTGGAGCGGGTCGAGGCAAGACACCTGACGCGCAATCCGGCCTCCGGCCGCGTCATGCGCAACGCCGGCATGACGCCGGAGGCGACGATGCGCGCCTACCTGCGCGACCCGCACACCGGTCGGATCGAGGACATGGTCCAGTGGGCGGTGATGCGTGCCGATCCGTCGCGCGAATCGGCAGGAGCATCGGAATCGGCATCGGAATCCGCATCGGAGTCCGCATCCGCCATCGCGCCCGCATCGGCGCCACGACCACACCGCTTGATCGGCTCGCGCATCGCGACCGTCGCCCTGCTGGTCCACGACTACGACACCGCACGGGAGTGGTTCCGCGAGGCGCTCGGCTGGCGGATCGTCGAGGATGTTCCGCTGGACGAGCCCAACAAGGACGGCGCGCCCAAGCGCTGGCTGACCGTGGAACCTGCGAAGGGTGGACCGCGCCTGCTGCTCGCCCGGGCCAGCTCGGCGTCGGAACGCGCAGCGATCGGCCAGCAAGGCGGAGGACGGGTCTGGTTGTTCCTGGAAACCGACGACTTCGCGCGCGATCACGCACGGTTCATCGCCTCGGGCGTGCACTTCGACGAAGCACCGCGGCAAGAACCCTACGGCACGGTCGCGGTGTTCCGGGATGTCTGCGGCAATGCGTGGGACCTGATCGAACCGCGTTGACCGCGTAGCCGAGGCCGGAGCGATCAGCCGATCTGTCAGCTGCTCTCGCGGGCGCCCTCCCCGACCCCCGACCCCTGCTCCTCCACCAACCGTCCCTCGGTCAAGCGCAGCACCCGCTCCATGCGCCCCGCCAGCCGCGTGTCGTGGGTGACCAGCACGAAGCTGGTGCCCAGCTCGCCGTTCAGCTCCAGCATCAGCTCGTAGACCCGATCCGCGGTCGCCTCGTCCAGGTTGCCGGTCGGCTCGTCGGCCAGCACCACCGCCGGATCGTTGATCAGCGCCCGGGCGATCGCGGCCCGCTGGCGTTCGCCCCCGGACAGCTCGCCCGGCTTGTGACGCAGCCGCGAGCCCAGCCCGACCCGGTCCAGCAGCGCCTGCGCCTTGTCGCGCGCGGCACGCGGCTTCACGCCGCCGATCATCAGCGGCATCGCCACGTTCTCGGTGGCGCTGAACTCGGGCAGCAGGTGGTGGAACTGATACACGAAGCCGAGCGCGCGATTGCGCAGTCGGCCCCGAGCGGCTTGACCAAGTTCCGACAGCGTCTCGCCGGTCAGCGACACCGTGCCGGCGGTGGGCGTGTCCAGCCCGCCGAGCAGGTGCAGCAGCGTGCTCTTGCCGCTGCCCGACGCGCCGATGATCGCCACCCGCTCACCGGGCACCACCGACAGCTGCAGCCCGGACAACACGTCCACCGACAGGTCGCCCTGTGTGTAGCGGCGTCCCAGATCGCTGGCGACCAGCACCGGGGTCGGGTCGCGCATCTCGATGGTGTCACTCATTCGTAGGCCAGCGCCTCGGCCGGATCGGTGCGCGAGGCGCGCCAGGCCGGATACAGCGTTGCCAGGATCGACAGCACGAACGACATGATGCCGACCTTGACCACATCGCTCAGGCGCAAATCGGACGGCATCTCGTCGATGTAGTACACCTCGGGGTTGAGCACCGGACCGGTGAAGCGCTCGATGAACGGCACCACCACGTCGATGTTGCTGGCCAGCGAGATGCCGCCGACCAGGCCCAGCACGGTGCCCAGCACGCCGATCAGCGTGCCCTGCACGATGAAGATCTGCAGGATGCTGCCAGGCGATGCGCCCTGGGTGCGCAGGATGGCGATGTCGGCCTGCTTGTCCTGCACCAGCATGACCAGCGTGGAGACGATGTTGAAGGCGGCCACCGCCACGATCATCGACAGGATGATGAACATCATCGTCTTCTCCATCTTCACGGCCAGGAAGTAGTTGGCGTTCTGCTGGGTCCAATCGCTGACGAAGTGCTCGAAGCCGATCGCCTCGCGCACCTCGCGCGCGATCAGCGGCGCACGGGCGGTGTCGGCAAGCTTCAGGCGCACGCCGCTGAACTGCCCGGCGTCCACCCGGAACAGCTTGCCGGCATCGCTGGCGTGCATGACCGCAAGATTCCTGTCGAACTGGTACATGCCGAAGCGGAACACGCCGGTCACGGTGAAGCGCTTGACGCGCGGCACGAAGCCGACCGGGGTGACGCTGGCCTCCGGGGTGATGACCATGACCCGATCACCGGGAATCGCCCCCAGGAAGGCGGCAAGATCCGCCCCCAGCAGCAGGCCGAATTCGCCCGGGGCAAGCGTTGCCTCCAGCGTGGTGTCCTCGAGCAGGCTGTCGGCCAGCTCCGAGACGTTGGGCTCCTCGGCCGGCAGCACGCCGCGCACCAGCGAGCCGGTGGAGCGCCCGGCGTGCACCAGCATCACCTGCCCCTCCACGTAGGGCGCCGCCCCCAGCACCTCGGGGTTCTCGGTGGCGGTGGCGGCCAGCGAGACCCAGTCGGCCACCGGCGCGTCGAAGCCGGTGATGGTGGCGTGCGAGGCCGCGCCGACGATGCGCTCGCGCATCTCCTGCTCGAACCCGTTCATCACCGAGGTCACGGTGATCAGCGCGGTCACCCCCAGGGCGATGCCCAGGATGGAGATCAGCGAGATGAACGAGATGAAGTGATTGCGCCGCTTCGCCCGGGTGTAGCGCAACCCGACGAACAGCTCGAATGGCTGGAACATGCGCTCCGCGAGATGGGGGGCCGCCCGACGCGGGCACACCAGAGGAAGGAGGTCGATCGATGTCGAACGGTTCGGACCCGACGCCGCGCGGATCGTGCCATCGCTTCACCGTGCGCGGCCGATTATAGGAAATGTGGGAAACTTCGCCGCTTAACCCGTGCCTGCCGTCCTATCGATGCCCAGCCCCGCCCCCCGCCTGTTGCCCGACACGGCGGCAGACGCCACGCGCTGGGGTCGACTGTACGGCGCCAGCGACGCCCTGGCGGTGGTCGAGCACGCGCGCGGCACCGACCACCCGGTGGTGTTCATCGCCGCCAACACCGCCGAGCTGCGCCAGTACGAGGCCGAGTTCCGCTTCTTCGCCGGTGATGATCTCGCGATCGATGTGCTGCCCGACTGGGAGACGCTGACCTACGACCGGGTATCGCCGCACCAGGACATCGTCTCGGAGCGGTTGCGCGCGCTGCACCGCATGGGCGCGCGTCGCGGCGGCCTGCTCTTGATCAGCGCGCCGGTGCTGATGCAGCGCCTGGCACCCAAATCCTTCCTGGCGCAGCACAGCCTGGTGATCGCCGCCGGCGAGACCCACCCGATCGATGACTTCAAGGTGCGGCTGGTGGAGGCCGGCTACCGGCACGTGGCCCAGGTCGAGGAGCACGGGGAGTTCGCCATGCGCGGCTCGATCCTGGACCTGTTCCCGATGTCCAGCACCCGCCCGTACCGCATCGAGTTCTTCGACGACGAGATCGAGACGATCCGCACCTTCGATCCGGACAGCCAGCGCGGCATCGAGAAGCGCGAGCGGCTGGAGCTGCTGCCGGCGCACGAGTTTCCGCTGAACGAGGACGGCATCGCCACCTTCCGGCGCAGCTTTCGCACCACCTTCGATGCCGCCTCGCGCAACGCGCCGCTGTACCGCGAGGTCAGCGAAGGGCGCGCGCCGTCCGGCATCGAGTACTACCTGCCGCTGTTCTTCGACGAGACCGCCTCGCTGTTCGACTACCTGCCCGACGATGCGGTGTTCGTGCAGGCCGACGGTGCCGGGCGCGCCATGCATGCCTTCGCCGAGCAGACCGCCGAGCGCTTCGAGCAGCGCGCCCACGACGTGGAGCGCCCGATCCTGCCACCCGAGGCGCTGTTCGAAAACCCGGACGCGGTGCTGGCACGCCTGGACGAGCGCCACGTGATCCGGCTGCAACGCTACGAGATCGAGTCCCCGGACGCGCAGGCGATCAATTTCGACACCCTGGCCCCCGGCCTGTACCCGGTCGAGCCACGTGGCGATGCACCGATCGGTGCGCTGACCCGCTTCCTGGACAGCTTCCCCGGGCGCGCGCTGCTGGTGGCCGAATCCGCCGGGCGGCGCGAGGCGCTGCTGGACCAGCTGGTCGGCAATCGGGTGGCGGCAGAGACGGTCGACAGCTGGCAGGGCTTCCTGGACAGCGACCGGACGCTTTGCCTGACCGCCGCGCCGCTGGATCGCGGCCTGCACCTGACCGGTGCCAGGCTTGTCGTCATCACCGAGGTGCAGCTGGGCGGCGGGCGCGTCAAGGGGCGGGTGCGCAGGCGCGCCACGCGCGACTCGGACGCGATCATCGCCAACCTGACGGATCTTGCCCCCGGTGCGCCGGTGGTGCACATCGATCACGGCGTGGGCCGCTACGAAGGGTTGTCGCGACTGGACATCGGCACCGGCGACAACGAGTACCTGACGATCCGCTACGCCGGCGACGACAAGCTGTACGTGCCGGTCAGCTCGCTGCACCTGATCAGCCGCTATTCCGGTGCCAGCGAGGACACCGCCCCGCTGCACCGCCTGGGCAGCGAGACCTGGCAGAAGGCGCGCAGGAAGGCGGCCCAGAAGGCCTACGACGTGGCCACCGAGCTGCTGGAGATCCATGCCCGGCGCGCGGCACGCACCGGCTTCGCCTTCGATGCCGACACCGATCACTACGAGACCTTCAGCGAGGCCTTCCCGTTCGAGGAGACCCCGGACCAGCAGTCGGCCATCGATGCGGTGGTGGCGGACCTGAAGTCGGAGCGGCCGATGGACCGGGTGGTGTGCGGCGATGTCGGCTTCGGCAAGACCGAGGTGGCGATGCGCGCCGCCTTCGTGGCGGTGGACGCCGGCAAGCAGGTGGTGGTGCTGGTACCGACCACGCTGCTGGCGCGTCAGCACTACCAGAACTTCCTGGACCGCTTCAGCGACTGGCCGGTGCAGATCGAGTCGCTGTCGCGCTTCGACAATGCCAAGGATCAGAAGGTCATCCTGGGGAAACTGGCCAGCGGCGGCATCGACATCATCATCGGCACCCACCGGCTGCTGTCGCGCGAGGTGGAATACCACAACCTGGGTCTGGTGATCATCGACGAGGAGCACCGCTTCGGGGTGCGCCACAAGGAGCACATGAAGGCGCTGCGCGCCGAGGTCGACATCCTGACGCTGACCGCCACACCGATTCCGCGCACGCTCAACATGGGCCTGGCCGGCATGCGCGACCTGTCGATCATCGCCACCCCGCCGCAGCACCGGCACGCCATCAAGACCTTCGTGGGCGAGTGGGATCCTGCGCAGATCCGCGAGGCCTGCGAACGCGAGCTGGCACGCGGCGGGCAGGTCTACTTCCTGCACAACGAGGTCAAGACCATCGAGCGCATCGCCGAGCAGCTGCGCGAGATCATGCCCAGCGCCGACATCCGCGTCGCGCACGGGCAGATGCGCGAAAGCGAGCTGGAGCAGGTCATGGTCGACTTCGCCCGCCAACGCTTCAACCTGCTGGTGGCCACCACCATCATCGAATCCGGCATCGACATCCCGACCGCCAACACCATCCTGATCAACCGCGCCGACAAGCTCGGGCTGGCGCAGCTGCACCAGCTGCGCGGCCGCGTCGGCCGCTCCCACCACCGCGCCTACGCCTACCTGCTGACCCCGGACAAGGACTCGATCACCAGCGATGCCCAGAAGCGGCTCGAGGCGATCGAATCGCTGGAGGACCTGGGCGTCGGCTTCACGCTGGCCACCCACGACCTGGAGATCCGCGGCGCCGGCGAGCTGCTGGGCGAAGGCCAGTCAGGCCAGATCCAGGAGATCGGCTTCACCCTGTATTCCGAGCTGCTCGCACGCGCCGTCAAGGCACTGAAGAACGGCGAGATCCCGGACGTGAACAAGCCGCTGGCCCAAGCCACCGAGGTCGATCTGGGTTCACCCGCCCTGCTGCCCGAGGACTACGTCCCCGACGTGCACCAACGGCTGATCCTGTACAAGCGCATCGCCGGCGCCGACAGCGACGAGGCGCTCAAGGAGCTCAAGGTCGAGCTGATCGACCGCTTCGGCCTGCTGCCCGAATCCGCCGAGAACCTGTTCGAAGTGACCCGGGTGCGCCAACGCGCCGAAGCGCTCGGCATCCGCAAGCTGGAGATGCACGCCGGCGGCGGACGCATCCGCTTCAGCGCCCAACCGGACATCGACCCCGGCGAGCTGATCATGCGAGTGCAGAAGGAGCCGAAGACCTATCGGTTCGATGGGGGGGAGGTGCTGCGGATTACTCGCGAGTTCGAGGAACCGGCGGCGATGCATGAGTTCTTGGGGGAGTTGTTGGAGCGGTTGGCGGCTTGAGGGATGGGTGGGTGGCTATAGCCCGAGCAATTGCAGCGCTCGTTGACCTAGGATCGTGGATCGGAGCTGGCGGTCTTGGTTCGATGTCGCATTTTTCTTCGTAGGCCATGTATGAAGCGACTTTCCGGGGGGGCCTCATAGCCCGCATCAAACGCTGCCATCCAGAGCAGCATCTATATCCATTATTTCTTGCGGAGAAAGCAGATGAACACCTGTACGGCCAGCTAACTCCTTAGCCGATTTTGTGTATCCATTTGAAGCGACTACAACAGCTGCATCGGCGTTGGCGAAGGCTTTCCCTGCATAGACTTCTTGAACCGCTTTGTTCCCAACTGGCGCCGCATACATCTTGCACTGAACAACGATTCTAGTATGTCCTTTCTGCGCTAGCACATCTATACCTTGGTCCCCCGATCCAGTAGTGAGGCGGGTACTCCAGCCGAGTGTGCGTAGCGCTTGTGCGCATGCAGCTTCGAAGGCTAGCGGATCTTCTACTTGAGCAAATGGATCTACCTCCCGCTGCTCGACTGACGAGCTACCGTTCAATGAAGTGGATTGCGCAGCGCTCGTGAGCGACCCTAGATCGCTTGATTTCATAACTTCGGTTACACGATCTATCGCTTCTTCTTTCGATATTACGTCGCCATGAAAATCAATTGACTTCAGAAATCTTGCCGCCTCGATTCTCCATCGGTCTATTTGGTACGTTCCGTACTCATCAACCGTAACTGCAGACCGCCAGTTCATGCTTAGAGCACCGCGGTGTTCATGCACGGCGTTCGTCAGCTTCTTGATCGCCGTTTTTCTGAGCTTCTTCTGGCTTGGTTGGAAAACAGCAAAAAAGCTTCTGCGCTTCGCTTGACGGGGGAGATGTTCTCGGTTCCTTCTCTTTTTCCAAGAATACATTAGATACGCAGAAATTATCATGCTCGCGAGAGTTCCGAGGTCAGAAGGCTCGCTATTAGTATCAAACGAGAGCAGTGCGGACAGTAGAGCGGCGATCAGTGCGGCCAAGAAAAACCAAATCGTAAATATCCACGCCCACCAAAGGATTTTCTTAACCATATCGTATGGGCATCGCTCTAGTCACTGGAAGCGGTCTCGCAGGTGTCTTGAGGTGAAATCGAACAAAGCATTCAGCTGCGTTGGAGGCGACGACGGGTTCTGGCGTAGCCAGGTTCCGGCGCGGGTCCAATGACGGCTGCAATAGACCTCTTGCAAAAGCTAATCCGAGCGCAGCGTCAGCCCATGGTTGTACAGCCCGGCGATCAGGTTGAAACGCAATCCGAAGCGACGGCGTCGACCCCGGTAGCGCTCGGCGACGAGCCGGAACCGCTTGAGCGCCCCGATCACGTGCTCC
>Ga0209303_1000567_pt1 | contig 28131 bp, 27 predicted proteins | sample SidtaG_3_FD_187449 | JGI IMG/M metagenome (GOLD analysis project Ga0209303, IMG submission 187449) | Marine algal microbial communities from Sidmouth, United Kingdom - Sidmouth_Asex1 metaG (SPAdes) (version 2) | ecosystem: Host-associated > Algae > Red algae > Unclassified | place: Sidmouth... | reverse complement strand
ACCTTCACCAGTAAAAACCAATGTTGTTTCATTGTTTTTGTTCAACTTATTAGCCAAAGCTATACCATCTGCAATGGCCAATTGTGGGCCAAGATGGCTTATCATACCAACAATTTTATACTCATTGGTGCCAAAGTGAAAAGAACGATCTCTTCCTTTTGTAAAGCCAGTTAACTTGCCTTGAAATTGCCCAAACAATCGATTTAATGGTACATTTCTGGTAGTAAAAACGCCTAAGTTACGATGCATTGGCAAAATATACTCCTCACTATCCATTGCTAAGGTGCAACCAACAGAAATAGCCTCTTGACCTATACCAGAAAACCATTTGCTCACTCTTCCTTGCCGCAAGAGCTTGAGCATTTTCTCTTCAATTATACGAGGCTTTAGTAAATAGTAATAGAAGTTAAGTAAGGTTTCGTTACTTAAACTTTGGCAATCTATCTCAGTTGGAAATGACATTTAATTTTAACTTTGAACAGCGCCCAAAGATAGGTATTTAAACCAATTTAGCTAAAAATAAAATAGCTACAATAAAATTAAAATGTACTTTGGTGCAGTTTTATCGTTATAACTTCTGGTATTACATTAGGTTTTATTGCTACAACACTTAATACCGCAATTTTACTATTGTTTTGTAACATTACATTATTAATGATATTGAGTTTAGGTATTTGACACTGCTGTAAAATTACTTTACCATCTATTGTTGTCAATATAAATTCGGCTGGCTTATAGTTGTTTTCAGTTAAATGGTCTTGTAATGCATTTAAAGAATTAACAGAAACGCTATTTATTTTATTAGAAATATTATTGTTGTGAACAGTTTTGCCTGATCCACTTCCGTGCCCGCCTAAGGTTAAACCAGTTGCAAAAAATTGCCCAAGTAAATAGTTAGTTTCTATTTCTTCATCTGGCAATAACCTAAACTCGGGCCAAATAATAACTATACCCGCTGAATTAGGGTCAATTTTGTTGGGGTCAATATTTATACTATGTGAAAATTGAATACTGTCACCAGGTTGAATAACTGTTTGAGGAAGTTGTATTGTATTGTCAACATTACAATCCAAAAAAATTTCAGTATCATCAAAGTCAAAGCCTTCCAGTTGGTTTATATTAAAATTTAAATTAATTGCTGCTTTAAATCTAATATCACTTGTGTTTTTTAAATAGCCTGTAAATTGGGCCATTTGATTTACATTTAGAGTATCCGAATGTTCTACTGATATTACTTCCAAATCGTTTATAGAACTTTGCCGTTCTAACAAAACAGGAGTGGCAATCAATGAAAAAGATCTGATTGGTTGATACAATCGTTGTCCTAATAAAGTGGTTAAGTTAAAAAGGACAAATAAGGTGGTTAATAGAATTTTTGTTGCGTTGCTCATACTTAACAATTTCATTTTACGAAAGTATTAAAAAAAAAATAGACCTATATGCCATCAAAAATAATTATCTTACACCTTCAATTTTACGAATGGACATAGTTGATTCATTAAATAAAGAAGAAATTAGGAGCTTTAAGCTGTATTTGAAAAGATCTTTACTAAGGTTAGATGAGGCACCTGTAAATTTACTTTTTGAAAGCTACAAAAATAATTCGTTTAATAATGACCAGCAAATTTATGAAACATTATTTGCTGGCTTAAAAAAAAATGCATTCTACAGGCTTAAAAATAGGATGATAGAAGATATTTATAAAAGCCTTTTATTATTAAATTATGACAAAAACGAAGAAATTTTAATAAGAAATACGATAATATTATCTGATATTTTTGTTTTTAAATCAGAGTTTAAAATTGCTTATAGATTACTTTGCAAAGCTGAGCAAAAGGCTTTTAAAAATGAATTTTATTCTTTATTAGAAATTATATATGACAAAATATTGTCGCTAGCAAGGCAAAATTCAGATGTTCCAGTAATAGAAATTATAAAAAAGAAAAACGCTATAATAGATGAAAAGCAGAAAGACTCGAAAGTAAATGATTTAATTGCTGAACTCAATTACAAGCTACGAAAATCTAATTTTCAACTAAAAGATCAAAATATTTTAGAAAGCTTAGATGAGATAAAAAATCAATTAGAAAATAGCCACCTTTTAGAAATGTCTAACAAAGTAAAGTTTCAGGTACAAAATAGTGTTAGCTACATTTTATTAAGTAGTGGCGATTACCAATCTTTAGATGTGTATTTAAAAACCGAGTACGAAAAGCTCGAAAAAGCCAAAGAGTTTACTAAAAGTAACTATCGAAATAAAATTACGATGTTAGTTTGGTTGGCTAATGCCAATTTAAAATTAATGAAGTTTGATGTGGCCATTAGTTATGCAGAACAGTTGCGCAAAAGTTTAGACGCTCATAAAAAATTGTACTACAATAATTTTATTTGGGCTTATAATCAAATACATTGTATCGCCTATTATTACAAAGGAGATTTGGATAACTGTTTACAATTACTAAAGTCATTATCAGAACAAATTTCTGCAAAAGAAAATATTGTTTATTATTCTTTCGTAAATTTAAACCTTGTAAGTGTATTTTATTGTTTACAAAATATTAAACAAGCCAGCCGATATATCAACAATTTATTGTCACCAAATACATTTAAAAAACTTCCACCCGATCTAAAATTAGATATCATCATCATCGATTTAATACTCTATTTCGACAATAACGACTTTGATTACCTGTTATATACAATTAAAAATATAAAAAGAAAATTCAATCATATTTTAAAATTAGCCATCTATAAGCATCAAAAAGAGTTTATAAACCTGTTAGAACTGGTTTGTAAAAGTAATGATAAACTAAAAAACCCTTTGTTTATTAAGCGAGTAGCCGAATTTATTAATAACGCTCCTAAGTTTGAGCTTGGAAAAAATGAAGCTTTAGACTATAAAGTTTGGTGGCAAGCAAAAACCAATAACGAAACCTATTTTAACCAATTAATGATGCAATTAGAAGAGGCGCGCCAAAATCTAAATTAGTAGTATGGAGAAAATAAATCTTCAATTATGTCAAAATCATTTTTTGATAGACGAGGCGAAAAACGCATACTTAGTGGGGCAAAGGCGAGGCTTTTCAACAAAGGATATCGGGAAATGGTAAAGACAGCATGTAGATTTATTTTGTAGCATTACTAAGCATAATAAAAATAAAAATTAATGAGCCTAAAAAAAACGGTACTATTTTTTTGTTTAAGTTTAATATCGCTGGCTGCCATCAGTCAAAACAAACAAACCCTAAGTGGTTACATAACCGATGCCAATAGCGGAGAAGCATTAATTGGCGCCAACTTTTACATCCCTTCTTTAACAAGTGGCACCACCAGTAACATTTATGGCTTTTACTCCTTAACAATTGAACAAGGGGTTTACCAAGTTATTATATCTTATTTAGGGTACGAAACGCAGTTTAAGCAAATAGATTTAGCCAACAACTTAGAGTTAACCATTCAATTAGCACCACAAAGCACCACAATAGGGGAGGTAGTAATTAGCGAATCCAGAATAAAAGCTAAAGAAAACGTAGAACGCGCAGTAATGGGGGTGATTGATATTTCGCCAAAATTAATTAAAGAAATACCCGTTTTAGCTGGCGAAAAAGATTTACTAAAAGCCTTGCAATTACTACCTGGTGTACAAAGTGGTAGCGAAGGTACTGCAGGTTTTTATGTAAGAGGAGGTGGACCCGATCAAAATTTAATTTTATTAGATGATGCAGTTGTTTATAATCCATTTCACTTAGCAGGTTTTTTTAGCGTGTTTAATGTAGATGCTATTAAAAATGTAGAGTTGATTAAAGGCGGTTACCCTGCTAAATATGGCGGTAGGTTAAGTTCTATTTTAAATATTTCTATGAAAGAAGGAGATATGAAATCTTTTCATGGCGAAGGTGGCATTGGCTTAATATCTTCTCGCTTAACCTTTGAAGGCCCAATAATTAAAGATAAAATGAGCTTTTTAATTTCGGGTAGAAGAACCTATGCCGACAAATTAGCCTATTTGGCAGCCCCAAAAGAATTTAGAGACGAAATTCCACAAGTGTTTTTTTACGATTTAAATGCCAAAGTAAATTATAAATTTAGCGACAAAGATCGTTTATACGTAAGTGGTTATTTAGGGCAAGATCGCTTTCAAGTTAAAATACCCCAAGACAGTTTAGAATTTAAAATACCGTGGGGCAACCGAACCTTTACCATGCGATGGAACCACGTTTTTAACCCAAAGCTATTTGCCAACACCTCTTTAATTTATAACGATTATAATTTTGATATCAGTTTTAAACAAAATTCTGAAATACCTAAAAACAAAATTGAATTAGGAATTAATACAGGTATTGTTGATTATACCGCTAAAATAGATTTTGAATACTTTCCCAGTTTAAAGCACAATATTAATTTTGGTGCGCAATATAATTATCATATTTTCAGCCCAACCACCAGTAGTGTACTTTTTGATGCGGCTTACTATTATAATGAACCTCTTGTAGAAGAATCTGCACCCGATATAAGGTATGTACACGATGTTGCATTATACGCCTCCGACGAATGGAAAATAGCACCCAACTTTGCCGCCAACATTGGCATAAGAGTACCCGCCTTTGTTTATAAAGAAACCACTTATGTTGGCTTTGAACCCCGACTAACATTAAATTACCAGTTTAGCAAAAACTCAAGCATAAAAGCAGGTTATACTTTAATGAACCAATATATTCATTTAGTAACCAACAGCACTTTAAGCTTCCCGTGGGATGTTTGGCTGCCTTCTTCAGATATAATAAAACCTAAAAAAGCCAATCAAATAGCGGTAGGTTATTTCCAAAACTTTTTAGATGATAGCTACGAATCATCAGTAGAAGTGTATTACAAAACAATGGACAACCTAATTGAATATAAAGAAGGGGCCGATGTGTTTTTTAGTAACGAAAAAATTGAAAATTTGCTAACCTACGGAAGAGGTTGGAGTTATGGAGCAGAATTTTTTCTTAAAAAAAGAACAGGCCGATTTAATGGTTGGGCAGGTTATACACTCAGTTGGAGTAACCGCCAGTTTGATGCTTTAAACGCAGGCAAAACCTTTCCGGCAAAATACGACAGACGGCACGATTTAAGCCTCGTTGCCAATTACGAATTTAACGATAAATGGACCTTTACCGCAGTTTTTGTGTTTGGTTCTGGCCAAAGTATTACCCTACCAGTTGGGCGGTTTTTCTTTCCTATAAACAACATACCAGGCGAAGGAGCAGTAAGCCAAAATTACAGCAGTTTATATAATGACAGAAATGGCTTTAAACTAAACCCTTACAACCGTTTAGATTTGGGCATAAAACGCACAAAAAAAAGAGGCAACTTCGAGTCAATTTGGCGATTTGATATTTACAACACCTACAGCAATAGAAACCCCTATTTTGTATATGCAGATAACTCTTATAACGATCCATTTTCGCAAGGCAGAAAATTTGCAGCAAAACAAGTATCTTTATTACCAGTAATACCTTCTGCCAGTTGGAACTTTAAATTTTAAAAAAATGAATTTACTTCAATTAAAAAAATATACTTATCAAACAATTACCCTAATTTTTATAATGGGTACGGTTGCTTGCCAAAAAACATTAGATTTAAATATAACTACCTTCGAACCCAGCATTGCCATTTTTGGCGTGTTAGAAGCCGACTCTGTACCAAAGTTATTTGTTACAGAAAGTGAACCCTATTATACTTATGTAAATCGTAATGTGGAGTACCAACTTATTGAAAACGCAAACATTACCATTACCGATGGAAATGATACTTGGACTTTACAACCCGACTCGGTAAATTACCTACCCGTAGAACAACGCAGAAATTTTGGAGGTGATGATGACATTGCGCCACCAAAAAAAAGTTGGGCTTTTACCGCCAATATAGCTTTGCAAGCCAATACCACATATACCCTAAGTGTTGCCAAAAATAATAATACCGCAACCGCAACAACAACCGTAATTGAAGATATTGGTAATTTTGATACCAAAATTACAGAAGAAGAAGTTGAATATTACTATGGTAATTTTGTACAAGATATAATAGAAGTTAACTTCAAAAGCCAATCTTATGGTCAGTCTTTTAGGGTATTAACAAGGCAAGAAATAAAACTATATATTTGTGATTTTAGTAACGGTTTGCAAACTCCAAAAGATACCTTTTTTTACACATATATCAACTATCATCCTTATCAAAAAATTTCAGATACTGTTGATATTCAAATAGGAAAAGCAAATTATTATAGTGGTAATTGCGTAATTTATAGTTGCGGTGGAGAAAATGAATTTCTTGATTTTACTGAAATAGAAGTAGCAATACAAGTAATTGATAGCAATATGGTAACGTATGTTAACCAATTACAAACACAAGAAGATGTGGCTTACAATCCTTTTTTAGAACCCGCTCCGGTAGATCATAAAGTAGAAAACGGTATTGGCATTTTAAGCAGCTCGGCCATTAGCCCTTGGAAAAAAATAAAGATTTTGTGTGATTAGTTTTTAAAATTTTTTTTGGAGCGAAACTAAAGAACACGCATTAAGTTTAGGTCCCACTTTCCGCTCAAATTATATTTTTTCCAATGGGTTAAAACCCTTTGCAAAAAATATAATAACCGCTGCAATTGGGGCTAATATTCCAACTTTACTTCTCCGCATTAGTGGCTTTAAAAACAGAATTTTATAAAAGTGCAAATAATTTTTGCTTACTAATGCAACTGGTGCATTAATGTTTACAAAGCAATATGGCTTTTTAGGGGGCGAAAAATTTTTATTTTTTGATGAACTCAATTTAACCGCTGGCCTTTATTTTTTGAAATTTAATGGTGAAATGCCCGTAAAAAAAATTAATGGTGAAATGCCCGTAAAATTTAATTGGAATTAGAAGGTATAAATTTTGTTTTGTTTGATAAACTGCTTGCTACGAAGTACCGAAGTTACCAACCTAAACCCGATTGCAGCGGTTATCCCAACCACGTAGTGTTGGGATTTGAGCGGAAAGCGGGACCTAACTTCCTTTAATGTTTACTGTTTGTTTTCAAAAAATAATACCATCTCGCATCTAAAAAAAATTAAACCAATATATACCTGTTGCCAGGTATTGCCGCTACAATATTTTGCAACTCTAAGCTTAATAAAGTGCTGGCAGTTTTGCTTAATGTTAATTCACTTTTAAGGCTCAGTTGGTCAACGCTAAGCGCGGTTTCGGTTGCTTTCAACAAATCGTACAAGTGTTGCTCTTCATTGGTTAAAGCAATTAATAAGGTACGTTGCGCTGCTTTCTTTTTGTCAATTTTCTCCAAACTCCAACCCAATTGATAGGCAAGATCTTCTGCGTTTTCTATTAAACCAGCTATGTTTTTTTTAATCAAATTATTACAGCCAGCAGAATTGGCATCTACCGTTTTACCTGGTATAGCAAAAACATCTCGGTTATAACCTTGGGCTAAATAGGCAGTAATTACTGCACCGCCTTTAAGGGCACTTTCTACTATTATTGTGGCATCGGCCATGCCGGCAACTATGCGGTTGCGTTTCGGAAAATTCTCTCTATCGGGCTTAGTTCCGCTTATAAATTCGCTAAGTAAGCAACCGTTATTAAGTATTTTATCAGCCAAATTTTTGTTGGCTGCCGGATATACGATATGCAAACCGTGGCCCAAAACACCAATATTACAAGTGTTGTTTTCAACTGCGTTTTTGTGTGCTTGAAAATCTATACCATAGGCTAAACCACTAATAATGGTGGCTTTATATTGTTTTAATCCTTCAACTAAAGTAGCTACCATTTTTTTACCATAGTCGCTTGCTTTGCGAGTACCTACAATGGCAATAATTTTGTTAGGGTTTAAGTTGGCTGCTCCTTTTTGGTATAACAATAGTGGCCCATCTGCACATTGTTTAAGCCGCTGCGGGTAGTTGCTTTCGGAGTAAAATAAAGTTTGAATGTTATGTTTTTTAATAAACTCTAATTCGCTATTGGCTTTATCAAAAACTTTATTTGCATTGGCAATAGCTTCAATTGTTTTTTTACCAATACCTGGTATTTTTAGCAATTTAGCTTTTGGCGTTTTAAAAATATTAGCTGCGTTACCACAATAACTTACCAAATTTTTTCCGTTAACTGGGCCAATGCCTGGCACTAAGGTTAATGCAATTTGATGTAGTACATTGCTATCCATTTTATTAATTAAGCAGGTGTAGTTTTTCCTTCTAAATAATTGCGCAAGTACTCGTAAGGCGTATTTAAATCACCATTAATTGCAATTGTTGCTTGGTGTAATATGTTGCTTTTAGGTTTTAAAAACTCAAGCAATACGTTGTTCATAAACATGTTACCAAAATCTTCTGAAGCATCGCGAGGCAACTCGTTGGGTAAGTTGTCAACTGCCATTACATCAATAGTGTTGGGTAAAAATGGTGCCGCTTCTTTTTGTGTATGCACATCAAAACCATAAACTGGCTTGGCAATGGTGGAAGGTTTTAAGGTAGAAGGAATGGAGGCATCTGGTGCAATATCGCAAGTAATATCTGCTATAACTTTTATATTAAAATCGCTGGCTTGCATATCTTTTAAAGTCCAATAGGCTGCCGCATCGGGATTCCAGTAAATGGCATTAATAAATAAATCGATACAAGTTAAGTAAGGTTTTATAATACATTTGTACAATTCGGGTTTGGTAAAAAATTCTTGCATTTCAAAACCATTATCGCTTTTTCGGGCATACAAATGTTGCGAATCTAACTGTGTGTAAACCGCTTCACTAAATGTTTTATTAAGAAATTCTTTAGTGGCTACTTTTTTTATACCTGCTGCATTTAATATTTCAAAAGCTCCATTGGCTACCCGGCCACCGCCAGTAACCGCAATTTTTATAGCTGGAAATTTTATGTTTTTATAATGATGCTTTAGTTGGGCTAAATCTTTGCTATCAACCGCTCGAGGCAACTCAAATTGTTGGTATTTTTTGGCCCAAGTCCATAAGGCATTATGCGCACCAACAATGCCCGCCCAATGGCCAAAAGCTATTATGCGTTGTTTTTTTTCATTTACCAAACATTCATAGTCAATTAAGCGAATATTTTTTTCAACTACCGCTTTAATTAGTTTTTGGTTATAAGGCTGCTCTTTAATAGTGTGCGAAAAAAAACAATAGGTTTTGTTAGGTATTAGCTGTTCTATTGGCACTTCTTTTACGCCTAACAATACCTCGCAATCTTCTAAATTTTCACTTAACGTAACGCCAGCATTTTCGTATTCTTCATTTGTATAACATCTGTTTGGCGACGGTTGTACCGCTAAACTTACCGTACCTTTTTGTAAGATGCTTTTGCATTGATTTGGTGTTAGCACTACTCTTGTGTCGGCTGGTGTTTTGCCTTCTCGTATTAAAGCTATTTTCATTTACTGCAAATATAAAAATAAGGATGGGAATATTGGGGGAAGCTTTTGTTAAAGGAAAAGTAGGCTATTTTTTTATACCAAAAAAACGCTTTATTATGGCTATCGCTTGGTATAAAAATATTTGTACCTTTACCTTATTGAATAATTACATAACACATATTGAAATTGAAGGGCTTTTTGAGGAGAAGGATATACGCTTTTCGCCCGACCCAAAGGTTAATGTTTTGGCTTATTTTTTAACCGTTACTAAATCATAAACTTTTTCTCCACCAACATAAGTTTGCAATACTTGTACGGTCTTAATTTTCTCTGAAGAAATTTTGGTTAAATCATCACTCAACACTACAAAATCAGCTAATTTACCAACTGCTAAGCTGCCTTTTATATTTTCTTCAAAAGAAGCATAAGCTGCATTTTTGGTATAAGCCAATAAAGCATCTTCTGCGGTAATCTTTTGTTCTGGCACCCAACCATTTGGGTTTTTACCATCTAAAGTTTGACGACCAACAGCAGCATAAATACCCATAATAGGCGAAGCAGGAGCCACCGCCCAATCGCTACCAAATGCTAAAGTTGCCTTGTTATTTAGTAAACTTTTAAAAGGGTAAGTTGTTTTAATACGTTCTGGGCCAATTGCTTCTTCTGCCCAACGGCCATCGTCAATAGTATGGTAAGGTTGCATGCTGGCAATTACCCCAAGTTGCTTAAAACGTGCAATATCGTTTGGGTGTAGATGTTGGGCATGTTCAATTCTAAATCGTCGATCTCTATCACCATTTTCTTTTATTACCTCCTCAAAAATATTGAGTGTAATATGGTTGGCACTATCACCAATAGCATGTACCATTAAATGCAAGCCTGCTTTATCTGCCGCTAAAATCCAATTGTATAAATCTTTTCTGCTATTAATAAAAAAACCTTTGTCGCCCTTCTTATCGGTATAATCTTCAAAAAGAGCTGCGGTATGCGAACCTAAAGATCCATCAACAAAACCTTTTAAGCAACCTGTTTTTAACCAGTTATCGCTTTCATCTTTTAAGTCGTTTAATTTGCGCCATTCTTCTAAAGGTGTGGCAGCATAAATTCGAACCTTCAATTTGCCATTAGCTTTATATTTTTTTGCGGTGCTATGGCTTTCATATTTTTCATTCAAACCATCCACATCGTGAACACTCGTTACACCGTTCATCAAAAAATAATCCATTGCTGCTTTAAACGATTTGTCTTTCTGTGCAGTTGTCATCGCAGGCATCTTATCTAAAACCAAATTCATAGCGTTATCTTTTAGTATGCCAGTCAGGTTACCATTTTGGTCTTTTTCAATTGTTCCGCCAGCAACTTTTGGTGTGGCGTTAGTAAGGCCAGCATATTTTAAAGCGGCGGAGTTTGCTAAAGCCATATGCCAATCTAACCGCATTAGCAAAACGGGGTTTTCATTGGTAAATTCATCAATCCAATCTTTATGTGGTAATGCGCCACCCCAAAGTGTATGGTCCCAATTGCCTTCTAAAATCCATTCGTTAGGTTCAATTGTTTTAGTGAAATCAGCTACCCGTTTACTAAATTCAGTTGGCGTTTTGGCATCACGCAAATCTACACTTAGTAAACTTCTGCCCCCCGTCATTAAATGAACATGACTGTCAATAAAACCGGGTGTTATAAATTTCCGCTCTGCATTAATCGTTTTTGTATGAACTCCTTTATAATTATTAATCATTTCAACCTCACCAATAGCAATAATAGTATCGCTTTTAATTGCTATTGCATTGGCATAAGGTTTATTGGCGTTAGCCGTCCAAATTACTGCGTTAGTAATAATTAAGTCTGCTTCTATTTTAGATGTTTTGCAACTGAAACAGCAAAGGCATATCATAATAAAAATAAATGTTTCTTTTACTTTCATTTTACAAAATTAAGTTTTAAATTGGATTCAATTTAGATTTAGGAAAACGTTCAAACTAAAAAGATTATAACACATTTTACTTAAAACATAAAAACATGAATTTAAAAACAAAAAACATTTTAAGACTCTTATCTATTATACCAATCTTATTCTTTTTTACAAATTGTTCTAAGTATGAAGATGGCCCAAATTTTACCTTAAAATCAAAAACGAACAGAATAACTGGTGAATGGGAAGTAGTAAAAGTTGACGGCGAATCGCCTGATTACAGTAGTGTTATTTTCGAATTTGAAAAAGATGGTGATTTCCGCGTTGAGCTTATTTATGATTATGATAGCTATTCTTATACCGAAGAACAAGATGGAGAATGGGAATGGGCTGATGAAAAGGAAACAATTGTACTTAGCCTTGATGATTATGATGAAGATGTTGCAATTGAATTAGAAATTTTAAGACTCACAAAAGATGAATTGTGGTTTGTTATTGAAGACTATGGTGATGAAAAATGGGAGTTAGAAAAAAAGTAAGAAAGCTTTCTTTCTTCATCTGTCTTTCTTAATGCTAATACCAGCTATGCTAAATTTTTTCATAATAGATTTAGCATAGTTTAATTTTTTTCTTTGCTTGTTGTAACTTAGCATCTTACCAAAGTAAAAAATATATGGCATTAATTCCATCAAATATGTTATCACTTAACACTACTGCACCCGATTTTAAATTGTTAGATACCGTTGACGATTCTACTAAAAATTTACAACAAGTAAAAGGGGAGAACGCAACTGTAATAATGTTTATTTGCAACCATTGCCCTTATGTAAAACACCTAAATAAAGGTATGGCCGATTTGGCAAAAGCTTATCAACAAAAAGGTGTTGGCTTTGTAGGTATTTCTTCTAATGATGTAGCAAACTACCCAGATGATGGCCCTGAGAAAATGAAAGCCAATGCTGCAGCCAACGATTTTATATTTCCTTATTTGTATGATGAAAGCCAAGCAATTGCCAAAGCTTACGATGCCGCTTGCACCCCAGATTTTTATGTGTTTGATAAAGATTTGAAATTGGTTTATCGGGGGCAGTTTGACGATTCGAGACCTGGCAACGGAAAGCCAGTAACCGGTAATGATATAAGGGCAGCCATAGATGCTTTGTTGAATAACCAACCATTAATTGAAAAACAGGTGCCAAGCATAGGTTGCAATATTAAATGGAAAAATTAAATGATAAGTGTTGACGAAGCGCATCATATAATAATTGAAAATGCGAAAGCACTTAACAGTAAAACCGAAAGTGTGCGCCTACAAAATGCTTTGGGCAAAGTGTTGCGAGAACCCATTTATGCAGAAAGAGATTTGCCACCTTATAATAGAGTTGCGATGGATGGCATTGCTTTTAACACAAACGCTTTTTTAAAAAATGGCAACAGCTTTATTATTGAAAAGGTTATTGCTGCGGGCGACCCATTATATATTTTACAAAACCAAAATGCTTGTGTTGAAATAATGACCGGGGCGGTATTGCCAGAAGGTACAGATGCGGTAGTTAGGTATGAAGATGTTGAGACAGGAAATAATATTGCCACGGTTTTAGTTGACAAGGTAAAGCATTGGCAAAACATTCATACCAAAGGAAAGGATATAATTGCAGCAAGTTTATTGATAGAAGAAGGCGTAAAATTAAGTACAGCAGAAATAACAATTTGCGCTTCGGTAGGGAAGGCCAAAGTTTTGGTGAGTAAAATGCCCCAAGTTGCCATTATAAGCACGGGTAATGAGTTGGTTGAAATTGATGAACCAGTTTTGCCACATCAAATTAGAAAATCAAACACTTATATGATTGCCGCACAACTGCAACAATGGAACATTAACACAACTGCTTTTCATTTAAATGATGACTTAGCCGAAATAAAAAATGAGCTTAAAAATATATTGACCGGTTTTGATGTGGTGTTAATTACGGGCGGTGTTTCAAAAGGAAAGTTTGATTTTTTGCCACAAGCTTTAGCAGAACTTGGTGTACAAAAACAGTTTCATAAAATAGCGCAACGCCCAGGCAAGCCTTTTTGGTTTGGTAGTAATAAAGATGCGGTAGTTTTTGCCTTCCCAGGTAACCCGGTAAGTACTTTTGTTTGTTTATTACGATATTTTAAGCCTTGGTTGCAACAGCATCTTCAACAAAATGAAAATGAGAAAATTTTTTATGCCTTAGAAAATGAAGTGAACTTTAAGCCTAACTTAACTTATTTTTTACCAGTAAAGTTAGTTAGTAAAGATGGCCAAAATAAAGTAGCAAAACCATTTACTGGCAATGGAAGTGGCGATTTTGTTAACCTTAAAAACGTTGATGGCTTTTTAGAATTACCACAAGGCAAAAATGTTTATACAAAAGGTAAGTTGTTTAAATTTATTAATTTTAGGAAGTGAAAGAAAAAGAAGTAGAAAATAAATTGAGCCATATAAATGAAAATGGCGATGTAAATATGGTAGCCATTGGGCATAAAAATAGCACCATTAGAGCGGCAACTGCGCAAAGTGTGGTGCTGTTACCAACTGTTGTTTTAAACTGTTTTCAAAATGATGATATTGTTACCAAAAAAGGATCGGTGTTTCAATGTGCAAAAATTGCTGGAATTATGGCAGCCAAAAAAACGGCAGAATTAATTCCACTTTGTCACCACCTTAATTTGAGTAAATGCGACATTACGATTAAATTGATTAATAATGAGTTGCTCATTACTTGCACTTGTAGCACCAATGCCCAAACAGGCGTAGAAATGGAGGCATTAACCGGAGCAAGTATTACCGCTTTAACTATTTACGATATGTGTAAAGCCCTTTCGCATAATATTGTTATTAAAGAAACGAGGTTATTAGAAAAAACTGGTGGCAAAGCCGATTTTAAATTAAAAAATATTTAAGGTATGAAAGCACACGAAAAACATAGTAAATTGGCAAGGCCAAATTTGGGTAATTTTGGTAGAAATGAAATTGCTTTGGTTGGTGCAAAGTGTAATCTTATACAAGCATTATCACAACAAATAATTAATGAATTTTTAAACGAATATAACATTGCTTATGTTGATGCCGACCATAAAGCACCAGAAAAAGGATTACTAACTCCCAACTTTGAGTTGACCGATAAAATAGGGTTTTATCAATTACAATGGCAAGGCGATTTTAACAAATACCAAAACAATGTTTTATTTAATAATGCAGATTTGGTGTTGGTTAATGGCAATCATTTTGTAGCGGCACAACAAATAGTTTATATCGACAACGATCGGTTAGCTTCTATAAAAAAGCGACTCAACCAATTTACTAATGTGTTAGCTTTTATTTTAAAAGATGCAGAAACTGAAATTCCTGAATTTATAAAAACACAAGTTGCTAATTGGGAGGGTTTACCAAAAATAAATTTAAATAACAACAGGCCAATTTTTAAATTAATTAAAAATGAATTACAAAATAACATACCCAACATTTACGGCTTAGTGCTAACAGGGGGCAAAAGTAGTAGAATGGGTATTGACAAGCGAGGCATTAACTATTATGGCATAGCACAACAAACCCAATTGGCCAATATGTTAGCACAATGTTGTGCTAAGGTTTATGTTTCTATTAACACGGCGCAAAAAAATAATTTAGATGATTACCCTACAATACAAGATCGCTTTATTGGTATGGGACCAATGGGAGCTATACTTACTGCTATGCAAACAAACCCAAAGGTGGCTTGGTTGGTTTTGGCCTGCGATTATCCTTTAATGGATAAAGCTACTTTACAACATCTAATAAAAAATAGGAAACCAAAAACTACTGCGACCGCTTATAAAAGTGTGGAAGCGCATCAATTTCCAGAACCTTTAGTAACTATTTACGAACCCAAAAGTTATATAACATTGTTGCAATTTTTAGGCTTGGGTTATAGCTGCCCACGTAAAATGCTAATTAATAGTAATGTTCATTTGTTAGAAGCAAAGCAAAAAAAGGTTTTTCAAAATGCTAATGAGCCACAACAGATGGAAGCAGCAATAAGGTTGATTAGGCATAAACAAAGTTAGTGCTGCGGATATTAAGGTAGCATCAACTTTAGCAACGGTTAGCTAATAAAGCAATAAGGTTTCACTTGTTATTAATAACTAAGATAAAATATAATATTCGACAAGAGCTGAATTTTTTAGCTAAAAAATCTTATAAAAAGAAACACTTTTTGTTATATAAACGTATGAATACGAAACCATATTAACTAAAAAGTGAAAAATAAAGAACAAAAAAAACGACCAACTTTATGTGTTGACTTGTTAAATACTTTTACGGTAAAAGAATTGAATGGCTTTCAAGAATTTTTAACTTGTAGTTATTTTAATACTGACAAATTAGTTATTCAACTTTTTAAAGCTTTACAAAAACACGTTATTCAACAACATTTTTTTAATGCCACTTTACAATGCCGGGTTTATGAAGTGGTGTTTAAAAAACTGGCAGCAGAAAAAATAAATCTTAGTATTGCCCAAAAGACACAACTTAATAGAAAGCTAAGTTTGCTACTTCGTTTAGCAGAAGAGTTTATTGCTATAAACAATTTAAGAGATAATAAATATAGTAATATTGATTACTTGTACCCAGAATTATTGAAAAGAAAACAACATAGTTTATATAAACGGCATTTTAAAAAGGAGGAAAGCAAGTTTGAATTAACTAAATTGAAGGATATAAACTACTATGATAACCAATCCAAATTTTATGGATTGCACTTAGATTACTTACACATTATTCAAAAAATGGAAAAGGAAGGAAATATAGATAAATATATCTATCTAACTGATTTAACGTTTTTAATAAAAAGGTTGAGTATTCAAGCTACCGTTTTAAGTTTAAATAGGTATTCTGCTAGCAATATCGATTCTAAAATGTACAAGGCATTAGATGACTTACTGGATTTGCCCGTTTACGCAAGCAATTCTCTTGTTAAATTACATCAAACTAGTATAGATTTAATAGGAAATATGGACAATCAAAGTTTTGAAAATCTTTTGAATTTTATAAAAGATGAATATCCTTCTATTCCAAATGCAGACTTGTCAAGTTTATATTTTATTGGTTTAAACTATTGTTCTTTTAAGATTCGTATGGGGGATTTTGAATTTTACAAACGATCGTTTAATTTGTATTTAGATATGCATATAAAAAATCTATTGCTAAATGAAAATTTTATAAATTCGACAAGCTATACTAATATTATTACAGCTTGTTGCCGCGCGCAACAGTTTGGTTGGGCAAAAAAATTGTGTGAAATTTATAGTCAACATCTGATAAAAAAAATAGCTAAAAGTGTTTACAACTACAATTTGGGTTTAATTGAGTTTTTTCAAAAGGAGTATGAAACCGCACACACTCATTTTTTATTAACTCAAAAAACTAATACTATTATAGATTTTAATGTTAGGTTATATATTCTTCAATGTTTATTTGAAAGCAGAAAAGACTTCAGTTTTCAATTTTCGCAATCAATTAAATCAACCAAAGAGTTTTTTAAAAACCAAACCACATTACCACCTCAATGGAAGAAATCTTATTTAAACTTTTTGCAAATATTGATGGATTTATACAATTACATCTACAAAAAAAGGGAATCTTCCATATTTAAAATTGAAGCGCAATTGTTAAAGATGGAAGTGGTAAGTTTTAAGATATGGTTACTTGAAAAGATTAATGAGCTAAAAAAGCAGTCAACTAATTACAAGGTTCGATAGTAAATTCTACTGTTTGGTTTTTAGGTATTTCAGTTCCCATTCCCAAATTAATACTGTTTAAGGCCTTATATTTCCCCTCTTTTAGTAATTGGTTAGCGATATCCAAATTATCATCAAAAATACTTTCATTATTAATAGTAAATTCAACTTTCTCAACTAGAATACCATCATAATAAATATTTACAAAATGGGCACCTGCAACTAATTCCGAAATTTCGTTTGAAATACTGCCATTGCTCCATTGTAAGGTAATACTTTCTAATGCTATATCTGGGATGCATATTTCCGCTCTACCCTTTTCATAACAGGTTTCGTTTATGGTTCTCAAGTTTAATTCTGGAATTTGGCTATTGATATAAATATACCGATTGTAGGAGGAATTTACAGCTTTATAATCTTTATCTGCACCAATAAATCCACTTTCTTTAAGTGTTACAGATTTAGTGTTACCTTCAGTACTAGTCCTGGCCCCTTCAATTTGGTCTACTGTTATTAGCATTCTAAGTAATGGCCTATTGTTAAGCTGTTCGTCTGTTTTATCAGTTTTACTAATGGTATAATCTAAGGTTTTAAGTTGTTCATTATACTTAAAAAATTTAAATTCGGTATAAAATGGGTTAACTGGTGGGGCGGCAATTTCAGAATTATAAGCAGTATCTATTTCAAAAGTATTGTTAGGTTTTGTTAAAATACTACTCAAATCAATAGTGCCTGTTATGCCGTGTGCATTAATTTGGTTATCCGAATCTAATATTAAATCGTAGGCTGTTGTTACAATTTTTTCCGGAGAAATTGAGGGTACAGAAGCAGGCTTCAAAAAAATGCTACTGTTACTTGTTTCATCAACTGGGTTAATCCTGTCTTCCCCATTACCATAATTTTCATTAACAACAATAATATCTGCTGCATCTATAACACCATCTTTATTTGCATCTTGATAAACATTATTTATTCCAAAAATGTCGCCGATCCAAAATTGTATCGGTTGTCCATCAGTAGGTAATCTAGGATTAGCAGCCGCGCCTTTAGCCAAGCAAATGTACAATACATCTCTGGCATTTACTCTACCACTATTATTTGCGTCTCCTGGCCATATTATAAGGGGCTGTTCTTTTTGAGATGCTTTAAGGCCAGACTGAATTTTAAATTTGGGAGTAGAAGTTGAATCACTACCATAAGTTTCAGTTGCACCGTCAGTTCTCAACTTGTTTAATTGAGCATAAGCGGTACTAATTGAAAACATTATTAAAATAATAGAATAAAAGCGTGTGATAAGCATATTATATTTTTTTTTAGTGATACGTGTTTTTAAATTTTATGGTTTCAATACTGTATTAAATACTAATGTTAAAATTACTAAAGAGTTATAATTACAAATAATATTTAGTTACTTCATATTATTAAAGTAAAATTTATTAGTAATTTGCTGCTACACATAGTAGCATCAATCAAAATATAATTAATGTTAGCGGTGGCGTGTGTTTACTACTAACAAAGTTTGCATTTACATGTTTGCAGTTAGTAAATTTAAACCATCGCTTTTCTATTACGAAGCCAAAAATTTATTCAAATAAAACATTGCTCACAATTTTAATTCCTCAAAAATGGGCCACATTTTCTACTGAATAAAAATTTTTCGCTCACCTTGTTTACTGGTTTTTTGACTTCTCATAAAGTAAACTAATGTGTTATGCAGGTTGACAAAAAGGCATCTTAAAAAGTAAAAACAGAGTATCGACCCAAAAGAAAATAGTTTATTTTGCGAATACAATTGTTACTAACGGAGCAGCCACCTACTTGCAATTTTTAATATTAAATTCAGCTGTTAAATCCGAAATTTTAGAATGTAGATTACTGTACTCCGCTTATTGAAAAAATCATCTCTAAATTCTTTGGCGATGTAAATTTTTACACTTCCATTGGTATGGTTATTATAATTTCGGTTTACTACTTATAAATTAAAGTCTTTCCCAAATTTATCAATACAGAGCCTATTATTGATATTTATGAATCTGTTAGGTGATGAATTCAATTCTTTAAAAACTCTATCAACATCAATAATGCCACTATTCTTAGTAGTAATCGCTCCTTCTTCTATTAAGTCAATTGTTGTAACCATTAACCGTAGTAATTATTTATTGTTAACCTGCTCATTAACTTGATTAGTTGAACTTACCTTAAAGTTTAATATTTTGGGGTATTCAAAAAATTTGGTAAACATTAGGTAAGAATTAAAAAAATCACTTTATTGTGTAAACAAATCAAGGTTGGCAAAATTTTAAACCCAACCTTATAAAAGCGTGTAGTTTATATATTGTATTTATAGGATTTACTTATTTTAAATCTTATAGTATTATAAGTACTATTATGTAAATGTTTAAAATGCTGAATAAATCACGTAGCTATTTGGTCTCTAAATACTTTAAAATAGTTAGTATAATATAATTTCTTATAAAACTTTATAAATATAATTATATATACCCATTAGCCAATAAGGTTTAGCTATGAGGTTAAAAATGGTGATTCTTCTTTTTCTTTGGCGAATTATTAAGTATTTATGGTCATTTGATTGCATTTTTTTCAGTAATAAGGTGCAACTGCCTAATAAAAAAAACGTGGATTGTTTACATTATAATAAGGTAGTAGTATTATCAAATGGAATAGTTGATTTTAACTCCCAACAGTTAATAACATCAGGACATTCTTTTATTCGTTTAATTAAAGATTGAACAATTCTACCTTTTACTAAAATTAGCCTTTGAGCATTTGATTGAGATACGTTTAAAACTTTAGGCCTAAAATTTGTATCAATGTCAATGCCCATTAAATTTAATTTTTTAGTAATTGCGATAATACAATTTGCATTAGTAGTTTCAATTTCTATAAATATTTCTTTCATTGTAGATGTATTTTTTTTCATTTTTTTTTTAGGTGCCATTGCTATGTTTATGTTTACGGTATAAATTAGAGCAAGTTTTATCAAATTGCGACACAAAATCACATCATATTTAAAATGTATTATTTCATAAAGATTTGAAAATTAAACTAAATACACTATATTTTAAGTAATTAAAAACAATAATCTTGTAAAATAGATTTGATAACTTTGCCATAATAATACCTTAACCTCCTAATGTTTGATGTAAAAAAATAAATTACCTTCAACTTTATTGATGAGAGGCGAAAAAATGAGGTTTGAAGATACTAGGCTTGATTATTTGAGATTGAATTACTTATGCGGTGAAATATTTGGCACATAACAATGTCAATCTTTACTTGTAGATCTTTAGGAAGAATATATACACACTTCGGCTAAGTAAACCAAAGTCGGTTTAAATATTCAGCATTATATTTAATAAACTATTTGTTGCTGTCTCCGCCTTGCATATTAAACCAATCAAATAAATATTAATGATATTAAAAAGCTATTTTTTGGTATTATGCCAAACTAACTATAAGATGTTATACAAATTTCGTTTTAATATTGGAGGTATTTTCGTAAAAAAATACTCGCCGCAGCTGTTGGCTATGCGTGCGGTTTTTACCTCAAACCCACTACATTAAATTCAAAATTTTGTGAAACATCTTGTACTCAAAGTGGTATTATTATAGCGTATCTTCATCAAATGGAATGTTGGTTTTTAGTTCCCAACAGTTAATGACATCCGGGCAATCTTTAAGTTGTTTAATTAGCGATTGAATGATTCTACCCTTAACCAATATTAGTTTTTGAGCATCTGATTGAGATACGTTTAATATTTTGGGCATAAAGTTGGTATCTATGTCCACACCCATCAAATTTAATTTCTTTGTAATTGTATTTATACTATTTACGTTAGTAGTTTCAATTTCAATAAATAATTCTTTCATTATAGATGTATTATCTGGCATTTTAAATTTATACCTTTTAGGTATTTACGGTTAAAGTTAAAACAGGTTAAACTAAAATGCAGTAGATAAACTTAATAATTTATAATAATAAATTTACGTAAATGTATAATAATGAATATTAAAAGAATTTTTATTTAAAAATAAAAAACAGTAATAAGAGCTATTATTTTTGATAAGCATATTTTTTTCTTCTTAAAAAGCTATAAAACAGGCCAAAAATTGAAACCAACAATAGCGGCACTATTAAATTAAGCACTTGCCAAAAGGTTTTTTGCTGTTTTATTTTCCCTTGATCTAACACTCGAAGCTTTACTTCTCTTGTTCGGCTTTCAATTAAACCGCTATTATCGGTTAGGTATTCTAAGCAGTTCAACAAAAATTGCTGGTTAGCAAAAGTTTCTTTTGTTGGGCGATAATATCCTGTTGGGAAACTTTCACCTTGGCTACTTTTATCGTTAGTAATAATATCTCCATCGGCAACTACAATCATTTTACCGGGTAGGCTTTTAGCGCGATTGGTAAAAGCTTTAATAGTATCGGTAAGTGCCAAAGTGTTAGGTTTTAAACGGTTGGCAAATACACTTGGAAATTGCCCTTCTAACAAAACCGCAATTGTTTGTGGCCCTTTGTTAAACTGCGTTTCGTTTGGTTTTTCTTTTACTGCTGCTAAATGTATACGTACTGGCGCAAACGAAACTTTGGTATAGGGCGAAGTGCTTAATAAAATTGTTTTTTTAACGCCGACAGACTTAACCGTATCAATAGTGCTTACAAACTTTGTAGCAACAACATCTAAATTTTTTGATATCGGATGTTGTTTATCAGCACTACTAATTACGGGGTAAAACAACCAGCGAAACAGATCGTATTGAGGCGTGTTGCCTTGCATGCCTATCATTAAAGGCACCGGATTAGCCATCATATCTTGTACTAAATTATTATTTAATCGTATGCCATATTTAAACAACATATCATCTAAATTTAAATCATACCCTACCGACATAAATGCATCTCGGTTACGGAGGCTATCCATTTCTGCAATCATCGGGTCAATTAACCACAACACGCTACCACCGTTCATTACAAACTGGTCAATTTTATATTTATCGGGTTCATTAAATTTTTCCCGAGGCTTGGCAATTAATAAGCATTTAAAAGTTTCGGGCAGGTATAAATGATTGTTAATGTCAAACTGTTCAACCGTGTAATATTTGCTCATAATATTAAGCATCCATTGCATATTTTCGGGTTTTAATTCGCTATGCCCTTGCAGTAAAGCTACCTTTGGTTTATAAGGCGTTTGTAAAATATTTATGGCTTGGGCAAACTTGTATTCCAACAACGCTAAGAAGCCATTTAAGGCTTCTTGTGGCCCTTGACCAATTTTATTTTCTAACAACTGAACGGCAGTTTCTCTTCCTTTATAAAAAACCAAGGCAGCAGGAAATATTATTTGTTCACTATAGGCATCATTATCTTTTACTTGTAGGTTGGTGGGCTGCACGCCTTTTTCGTACAATTGTTGAATTACTTCTTGCTTGGCTTTGTCATCTAAACCTGCTAATGGATCTACAAATTCGAACTGCAAATTACTGCCCGCATAAGATCGAAATTCGTTTAACATTTCTATCGTTCCATTTCGTAGTCTTTTAAAACCTGCCGGAAATTCGCCTTCTAAAAAAACTTGTACAAAAACTACATCATCTAAATTTTCTAAAACATTTTTAGTGCTTTTAGTTAAGGTAAAACGTTTTTCTTTGGTAAGATCGAAGCGTTGAAAAAAAGTATTACCCAGTAGATTAATAACTATTACAATAACAATAAATATTAATAAACTTAATAAAGCGTTGCTTCTTTTACCAAAGCCTTTTTGTTGTTTTTTTTCACTTACCATTTTCTACGTTCCAACATTATTTTAGTAAAAAATAAAAACAAGCCTATTAATGTAATGAAGTAGATTAAATCGCGCGTATCTACCACACCTCGGCCTATAGATTGATAATGAGCATCGATACCGAGTTGCTCAACAAGCGCATCTAAGCTAGCATAAAAAATATTTAAACGGCTAATATAATCGAAGCCAATATAAACAAAGAAGCACAAAAATATAGCCAACAAAAAAGCGATAATTTGGTTGGTGGTAATAGATGATGCGAAGATGCCGATAGCCACAAAAGCTGCGCCTAAAAACAATAAGCCAATATAAGAACCCCAAGTTGCGCCAGTATCAATATTGCCAACTGGTGCGCCAAGTTGATACACAGAAAAGAAGTACAATAAGGTGGGTATAATGGCGAAAACGACCAGCAATAAAGCGGCTAAAAATTTGCCCCCAATAATTTGATTGTCGGTAATGGGCTTGGTACCCAAAATTTCGATAGTGCCACTATTATATTCTTCAGAAAAAGAGCGCATTGTTATTGCCGGTATTAAAAACATAAATATGTATGGGGCAAGATAAAAATAGTTTTCGAGCGTGGCATAACCGTACTCTAAAATACCAGTATCGGTAAATACCCATAAAAACAAACCAGTTATTAAAAGAAACACGCCAACAGCTATGTAACCAATTAGTGAACTAAAAAAGTGGTTGATTTCTTTAAAAAAAATATTAAGCATTTTGGCGGTTGTTAGTGAGTTGTTTGAAAATATCTTCTAAGCTGTTTTCTTGTTTGTTTAGGCCAATTAAGGTGAAGTTGTTTTGTACTGCAAAGTTAAAAATTGCTGGGCGCAAATCTGTTTTACTGTTAGAAAAACATTGTAGCATTGTATTTGATTTGGTACTTAACTTTTCAATACATGGCAGCTTGTTTAAATTAGTAAAAGCAGTTGCAGTTAAAGGTTTTAAAAACTCAATGCTGTATATGTTTTTAGAGCCTTTACTTTGCAAGGCATCCACACTATCGTCTGCAACAATTTTACCTTTGTTTATAATAATAACCCTGTCGCAAACCGCTTCCACTTCTTGCATAATGTGGGTACTAAAAATTACGGTTTTATTTTTACCTAAGGTTTTAATCAACTGTCGTATTTCTGCTAATTGATTTGGATCTAAACCTGTAGTTGGTTCATCTAAAATTAACACTTTTGGATTGTGTATTAATGCGCTGGCTAAACCTACTCGTTGGCGATAGCCTTTACTTAGCTGGCCAATTTTTTTATGCTGTTCAATTGGCAAGCCTGTTAACTCAACAATTTCTGCAATACGGTTTTTAATGTTTTTCACCTTATGCACTTTAGCTACAAATGTCAAATATTCTTTAACAAACATATCTAAATACAGCGGGTTGTGTTCGGGCAAATAGCCCATATTTTTACGCACTTCAATTGGCTTTTCACTCACATTAATATCGCAAACTTTGGCAATGCCTTTTGTTTGCGGAATAAAGCCAGTCAATATTTTCATTGTAGTGGTTTTACCTGCACCGTTTGGCCCAAGAAAACCAACAATTTCACCTGCACCAACTTTAAACTGAATGTTATCAACGGCATTTTGGCTGCCATACGTTTTTGTAATATTTTCTACTACTACCGACAATGTATTGAATTAATTTGTTGCGAAAATAACAAATGATGGGCGGCTTTTATTGTGTTATTGATTAAACCTTCTTCCCTTCCAACTATAGGTTACAAAATTACCCAATATACCAACAATACTAATGTACAAAATATGTGCTATTTGTGCCGGAATAAACCAGTATAAAGCGGCCCTGCGATTAAAATAAACTGCGCCAGTAGCTAAGTAAATAAAATCGGCCAAGCACTTCATTAAAAAGGTAATTATAAATAAAGCGAAATAGGCTTTTACGTTTTCGCTACCCAAAAAAAAGGTAATTATGGTTAAACAAAAATTATAAACAATAGCCAAATTAGCTGCCAGTATCAAAACCAATTGCGCATTAATTTTACGGTCTTTAAAATTTTTATTTTTAGATGCCCAGCGCAGCCGTTGGCTAAAAAAGGTTTTAATAGTTGGTTGTGCTGCGGTAAAAACGGTAGCCGATTTACACTTTATAAACCGAGAACTGCCCTTAAAAGCCATATTGATTTTGTGCATTAAAAACACATCGTCGCCCGAGCCAAGTTTGTCATTGCCGTCAAAACCTTTTACATAATAAAAAGCTTTACGAACGTAAGCCATATTAGCACCATTACACATGCTTCCGCTATTGCTTTCAATAACTGCGCCGGTAGTAACCATCATACCACAAAAATCGAGGGTTTGAAAATGATTTATAAAATGGTTTTTGGTATGAAACATTACGGGAGCTGCTATAATTAAGCAACCTTTTTGTTCGTAATAAGAAACGATGCTACGCAACCACTTTTCGCCCATCACCACATCGGCATCAATTGTAATAATTAAATCTGCTTGGCTTTGGTCAATAGCTTTTTCAATGGCTTTTTTTTTGTAGGCCACCACCTTACCATCGTTAGCTAATAAATGCTTTAACTGATAAACCCGTAGTTGCTCATTTTGTATTGATTTTGCTTTGCTGTAGGTATCGTCTTCCGAAAAATCGTCGATAACAATAACTTCAAATAAATTGGTTGGGTAGTTTTGGTTTAGCACAGCGGTTAAGCATTTAATAATATTTTTGCTTTCGTTGCGGGCAGCTACAATTATACTTACTGTTGTGGTGCGCTTTATATTTTCGGCATTAAATTCTGGTATGGATTGCCATTGTTCTACATAAAAAAGCATTAGTGCCAAATAACTGACGACTAACAAAAAAGATATGACAAACCATATTAGCACTTTAATTGCCGAATATAGTAATTTGCTTTATGTTGGTAAGGTGTTTATGATTAAATGACAAAGTTAAAATTGAAGTTATATTTATGGAATAACGAATTCGTATGTGCGCGGTGGAGGCGCACAGCCTCTATTGCTGTATGTACTTTTTTGTGCCCAATGTGAGAAAAACCTCGTAACTAAAATAAAAATCTGAATTTTGAATTAAAAAAAACACTAAATTTATGCTATGAATTCAAGTGTAGAAGAACCAGTTGTAACATATAATCAGATAAATTTAAGTTTCACGAACTATACAAAGGAACGAAAACTTGACCCAATTGTAAAATGGGCTGGTGGAAAGGAAAAAGAATTGAAATACATAATTCCGAATCTTCCTACCTATTTTGAGAATTATTATGAGCCATTTGTTGGTGGCGGTTCAGTTTACACAGCAATTCAGGCTCAAGAATATTATATAAATGATAAGGCTCACGAATTAATTGATTTATATAAAATTATTGTTTCCGAAGACCGAGAAACTTTTTTTAATGCTATTGAGGAAATAATTCATAATTGGGAAGTTTTAGGAGAAATTTCCGAAAGAAATCAAACTTTTTTTATAAAAATCTATGAAGATTTTGCCTCTGGTAATATATCTAAAGATATTTTGTCCAACAAAATTTTTGAATTTATTTTAAAAAATTCTAAAGAATTTAATGGATTATTCTCATCATATTTCAACTTCAATATTGAAAATTTCCTAAAAGAAATAAAGAAAAATTTAGTCCGAAAAACTTCAAGAATGAAAGTTCTTGAAAAAGAAAAAGGAAAATTACCTGACAAAGATATTTTAGATAATATAGAAACTGCATTGAAAAGTGCTTTTTATATGCACTTTAGACACATTTATAATTTTCACAAAAAATACGAATTAAACAAAGCATTTTATACTGCAATATTTTTGTTTATTCGCAATTACGCATATTCTGGAATGTTCCGATACAATTCAAAAGGAGAATTTAATGTTCCTTATGGTGGAATTGCATACAACAATAAAAATTTTAGAAAGAAAATAGAATATTTAAAATCTGAACCTTTACGACAATTATTATCTAAAACTAATATTGTAAATGCGGATTTTGCTGATTTTTTTAATATTCATCAACCGACTGAAAATGATTTTGTTTTTTTGGATCCACCTTACGATACAGAATTTAGCACATATGCGCAAAATGATTTTGAAAAAACTGACCAAAAACGTCTTGCAGATTACTTAATAAATAACTGTAATGCTAAATGGATGATGATTATTAAAAACACAGATTTTATTTTAAATTTATATACTCATCCAAATATTAAAGTATCAACTTTTGACAAAACTTATCTAGTAAGTTTTATGAATCGAAATGACAAAAAAACTGAACACCTTTTAATAACAAACTATTAATGGCAAAAAGAATATCCGAAACTGAACTAATTTTACCTTCACTTTATTTAATGAAATTAAATAATGGTAGAATTACAACTTCAGAGCTAATTGAAAAACTTCGCTTAATAATGAAACCAAGTGGCGAAGATTTAAAGATATTAAAAGGTAGAAATGATGATAAGTTTTCTCAAAAAGTAAGAAATTTAAAAGCACACGAGACTTTTGAAAGATTCGGTTATGCAAAATACAAAGGAGAGGCAAGAAAAGGTTTTGTAGAAATTACAAACGATGGTATAAACCATTTAAAACGTAACAAAGAAATTTTAAATTACTTACTTGTAAACGATTTTGAATATTCAGATTTAACAGAAAATTTGAGAGAAATTGAAAAAAACAAAGATGATAGAAAAATTCAAACCTTTGACGAAAATATAATAATTCAAGAAGGAATTAAAAAAGTTGCACAAGTAAAAGTTTATGAACGTTCATCTAAATTAAGAAATTATGCGATTGAACATTTTACAAAAGATAAACATATATCTTGTGAATGTTGTACGTTTGATTTTGAAAATTTTTATGGTGCAGATATTGGAAAAGGGTTTATAGAAATTCATCACACAAAACCAATATTTCAATACGAAGATTCAGATACCGAAAAAACAGTAGAAAATGCTTTAAAGAATTTAGCACCTGTTTGTTCAAATTGTCATAGAATGATTCATCGAAATTGGTCTAAACCTCTTGAAATTCAATATTTAATTGGAAAAATAGAACAATATGGAATTTACAGATAGAAAACATAGGGCACGACAACGTTTAAGATTAATTGCTTGGTTTTAGATTATTTACGAAAGTTTTCGCAGACTTTAAATTTGTGTTTTATTTGCTAATTTTAGTGTTTAAAACACGCAACTAATCTTATACAAACAAGCTGTATTCAGTTTTTATTTTTTTCAATTTCTTTTTATTCTACCTAATTTGTATTTTACTTGCTTT
>Ga0209303_1000556_pt1 | contig 28402 bp, 24 predicted proteins | sample SidtaG_3_FD_187449 | JGI IMG/M metagenome (GOLD analysis project Ga0209303, IMG submission 187449) | Marine algal microbial communities from Sidmouth, United Kingdom - Sidmouth_Asex1 metaG (SPAdes) (version 2) | ecosystem: Host-associated > Algae > Red algae > Unclassified | place: Sidmouth... | reverse complement strand
CGCGGTAATAAAGAGGCGAAGAAAAGGCTTATTAAATGCGGTAAATTCAGCCTTTGAATTTTTAAGGCATAACGCGAAGAGGTCACATCCTAAACGAGATCGAAAAACAGGCCTTTTTCAATATGGGCTAGAGCCTAATTTTTAAGCTCTACCTTAAGTACCTACCTATGACATCCATGTAGGAACCTTATCAATAACGATGCTTATAAGCTTTTAAAAATCGCCCTTGGGAGCTCATTAGAATACTGATAACTTCACAAAATAAATAAAGCATAGCTCACTATGCTTAAATTATTTCGTTTGTTCTACGTTTTTTAATGCAGCGCTAAGTGACTAATTCATTATTTCAATTGGTATAAATATTCTATTCCTCATATTTTTTAAGCATGGCGATATGAGGAATGTTATCTTCTAAATACATCGCTGAATCGCGAATAAAACCGTGGGTTTTATAATATTTTTCTAAATGTTCTTGAGCCGATATTTTAATATTTTGCTTAAAAAAATGTTGTTTACACCTTACTAGTGCTTTCTCCATCAGCAAATGACCTATTGTTAGCTTTCTAGATGCTGGTGCTACCACAACTCTACCTAAGCTAATATAGTTATTGTAACTCGTGCCTTTAGGCAAAATACGTAAGTAAGCGACTATTGTATTATTAGCGTAAGCAAATAAATGTAAAGTTTCTGGGTGCTTATCGTGCTTATCAATCTCAGGGTAATAGCACTTTTGCTCAACCACAAAAACGTCAATACGCAGCTTTAAAATATCGTATAACTCATTGATGGTAAGCGATGAAAATGGTTTGGTGTACCAAGTTAATGGTTGAGACATTTTTTAAACTTTTTTTTAATATGGCTTTTAGTAGTAAATACAGCTTAAAAGAAAGGCGCTAAAAAGTGCCTTCTTTATTTTATCTTAACTTATCTTAACTCAAATTAATTATATTTTGGTTATTTACTGTGCCTTGCTTGTAGCACTTCCATAATTTCAGCAAGCTCAACTTTTTGATCTTTTAGCAGCACAAGTGTGTGATAAAACAAATCTGCACATTCACCTAAAAACTCTTCCTTAGTTTCAGCAAGTGCTGCAATAACGACTTCAACACCTTCTTCGCCTACTTTTTGTGCGACTTTGTTTGTTCCACGAGATAATAATTTAGCAGTGTAGCTTTCTTCTATACTGTCTTGAGCACGCTTATCTACAAAGCGCTCTAAATGGCTTAAAAAATTTTGTTGGCTTAACTTTTCTTCAGGAAAGCAAGATGTGGTGTTTAAATGACAAGTTGGGCCATTAGGATTTGCAGCAATTAGCAAGCAGTCTTTATCACAGTCTGCTAATACTTGTTTAACCTCTAAGGTATTGTTTGAACTTTCACCTTTCATCCATAAACGTTTTTTAGAGCGGCTAAAAAACGTTGCCTTACCCGATGTTAGTGTTGCATTTAGTGCTTCATGGTTCATAAATCCTTGCATTAATACTGCGCCCGTAGCAGCATCTTGGATAATAGCAGGTAATAAATTATCCATTTTATCCCAAGCGAGATCTTGGCTATTTTCTAATGTTACTAACATAATCTTATCTCAACTTTATTTTGTTTAAGCATCTCTTTTAATTCAGAAATAGGGATGATGCCTTTATGAAAAACACTCGCTGCTAAAGCACCGTCAACATCGGCTTGTTGAAATACATCACTAAAATGAACCATTTCTCCCGCGCCTCCAGAAGCAATTAAGGGCACGTTACACACTGCGCGTGCTTGTTTAAGCTGAGTAATATCGTAGCCTGAACGAACACCGTCTTGGTTCATGCAGTTTAAAACAATTTCACCTGCGCCTAGGGTTTGTACTTTTTCAATCCAATCAAAGGTCGACCATGAGGTTTTTTGAGTTCGCTTTTCATCACCGGTAAATTGGTAAACTTGATACTCGCTGGTCTCTTCATTAAAAAAACTATCAATACCGATAACGACACATTGCTGACCAAATTTATCAGCTAGGCGAGATATTAAAGTAGGATCCATTAACGCAGGGGAGTTAATACTAATTTTGTCGGCACCCATTTTTAATATTTGCTGAGCATCGCTTTCTGTTTTAATGCCGCCCGCAACACAAAAAGGAATATCAATTACCTGAGCAATACGAGTTACCCAGCTTTTATCTACCACTCGTGAGTCGGCACTTGCCGTAATATCATAAAACACTAACTCATCGGCGCCTGCCTTAGCGTATTGCTCGGCTAATGGCACAATATCGCCAATAATCTCATGGTTACGAAATTTTACGCCTTTAACCACTTTGCCGTCTTTAACATCTAGGCAAGGTATGATCCGTTTAGCTAACATTTTTAACTCCCACAAATAATTTTATTGCTTTGGCCAACATGCTATTGCCTCCTCTAAGGTAAACTTACCTTCAAGTAAAGAACGCCCTAAAATAACGCCACTTACTCCCGTTGGGGTCAATGCTTTAATATCGTCTAACGAGCCAATTCCGCCTGAGGCTTGCCAGTCAAGTTCTGGGTATTGTGAACATAATTCACTGTACATTGTTACGTTTGAGCCAGACAAAGTTCCGTCTTTACTTATATCAGTACAAAGTACGTGTTTTAAACCAGCGTCTTGATAGTGCTCTAATAATTCTTCTAAATTTACGCCGCTGTCTTTTATCCAGCCATGCGTGGGGAGTGTTTTATTACCTTGCTCGTCAATTTTAACGTCAAGCGCTAATACGATCTTTTCACCACCAAATTCTTGTATCCATTGGGCAACTAGCTCAGGTTGTTTTATAGCTAACGAGCCAATAACTACACGGTCTGCGCCAACGGCAAGAAGTTGTTCAACATCTTCTTTACATCGAACACCACCACCGACTTGAATAATCATAGTTTTATGGTTAACCAATGTTTTAAGTAAGGTAAGCTGACGTTTGGTTGAGTCTTTAGCTCCGTCTAAATCGACAAAGTGCATAACGGTTGCACCAGCTTTTGCGTATAAATTTTGGCGTTCTTTTGCAGTGTAAATGTAATTTGTTTTTTGCTGGTAATCACCTTGATAAAGACGAACTACTTTGCCATCTATAAGGTCTATTGCGGGGATCATCATGTTGCTATGCCTTTTTATGGTCTAAGCCATTTCCAAGAAATTTTTAATTATTTTACTACCAGCATTACCCGAACGTTCAGGATGAAATTGACAACCAATAAAATTGTCTTTAGCGATAGCGGCTGAAAATTCAGTGCCGTACTGGCAAGTAGCTGCGGTAAATTCGTTTACCGGCACAGCAAAACTGTGCACAAAATAAAAGTATTCACCTTTATTAATACCATAAAAAACAGGGTGGTTAATCACCGAAGTTAACGTATTCCAGCCCATGTGTGGTAACCGTAAGCCATTGGCATCAAGTGGTTTTACTTGAGTAGGTATTAAGTTTAAGCAATCAATTATTTCTAACTCGCCTGAAAAATTACCTTCGTGCGAGCTTTGTGTCATTAACTGCATACCTAAACAAAAACCTAAAACAGGCTGAGTTAAGCTTTGAATAGTGGGAGCTAAGGCTTTTTTATGAATGTTTTCCATTGCATGCTTAGCATTACCAACACCCGGTAAAATAATTTTATCGGCTGATTTTATTATATTTACATCGTCAGTAATGAGGGCTTTTAAGCCTATTCGCTCAACGGCAAACATGACCGAAGATAGGTTGGCGCACCCTGTATCAACAATAACATTGAGTTGACTGTTTGCTGTTGATGCCACTACAGCGCCCCTTTTGTGCTTGGTAAAACGTCGCCTTTTACCTCAATGGCTTGGCGTAAAGCACGACCAAATACTTTAAATAGGCTTTCAACTTGGTGATGACAATTCCCCTCGGTTGTCGATAAATGCAGGGTAATTGCCATAGCATCGGCTAATGAGCGGAAAAAGTGAGAAACCATTTGTGTCGACATTGTACCCACACGATCATCGGTAAAGTTTGCATCAAAGGCTAACCATGGGCGACCTGATAAATCGATAGAGCATTCAGCTCTGCATTCGTCCATGGGTAATACAAAACCAAAACGCCCAATACCACGTTTATCACCTAGCGCTTCTTTTAAGGCTTGACCTAAAGCGAGCGCGGTATCCTCAACGCTGTGGTGTTCATCAATGTGATAATCGCCGTCAACGTTAACTTGTAAACTAAAGCCGCCGTGTGCTGAAATTTGCTCTAACATGTGGTCGAAAAAGCCTAAACCTGTTTCAATTTTTGTACCGCCTGGAGTATCTAAATTAACTGAAATGTTAATGTCGGTTTCTTTTGTAGTACGAGTTACGCTTGCTTTGCGCGGCTTAACGAGTAACTGCTCTGCAATGTCATTCCAGTTTAAAGTTTTAGGATTATATTGAATACCGGTAATACCCATATTTTGCGCTAACTGAATATCGGTTATTCTATCGCCGATAACAAAAGAGTTAGCAAATTTAACTTTACCTTGTTGTAAGTACTCGCTTACCAAGCCTAATTTTGGCTTTCGGCAAGTACAGTTATCTTCTTCAAAATGAGGGCATATTAAAACATCATCAAAAATAACGCCTTGAGAAGAAAAAATATCCATCATTTTGTTGTGAGGCACATCAAAATCACTTTGAGGATAACTTTTAGTCCCTAAACCATCTTGGTTTGATACCATGACTAAACGGTAACCTTTGCTTTGTAATTTGAGTAACACAGGAATTACATTAGGTTCAAAAACAAGTTTTTCTAAAGTGTCTACTTGCTTATCGCTAATAGGTTCTTCAATTAAAGTGCCATCGCGATCAATAAATAATATGTTTTGCTGTGCCATTTTATTTCTCTATAGTTATTCAAATAGTGCTTGAAATTTGCTTTTGAAATTTTTAAACAAGTCTTAAAGACTCTTTTAAATCATGCTTTTAATTGTGTTTTATTTAGCGGCTATAGCAGCAAATGCTGTATCAATAACCTGTTTTAATAATGTTAATTCAGATTCACTGCCAATACTAATACGTAAACAATCTGCAAGTTGTATTTGTTTAGATTGGTCTCTAATTAAAATGTTTTCAGCCAAAAGCGCATTAAAAATAAAAGCTTTATGTGATGTTTTAAATAACACAAAGTTTGCATCAGTTGGAAATACTTGTGTACACCATGGCTGCGTTTGTAACCAAGCAGATAACTCTTTGGCTAATGCGTTAGTGGTATTAACTCTGTTGGTCATCACCGATAAATTTTGAGCTTTTAGCGATTTACTGGCTATTTCAGCCACCGGTGCTGAAATAGGGTAGGGCGCAATAACTTTACCTAACATCGTAATGACGTCGCTATTTGCTATAGTAAATCCGCAGCGTAAACCTGCTAAAGCAAAAGCTTTAGATAGGGTTCTAAGTACAATTAAATTGTTATATTGCGCTAACCAACTTGCAACAGATTTATCGGCGCTAAATTCAATATAAGCTTCGTCAACTACCACCATTGCTGTATTTTTAAATAACTCAAGTGCAGCTTTAATTTGTGCATGAGGTAATAAATTACCGGTTGGATTGCCGGGGGAGCATAAAAATACCACCTTTACTTTACCTACTTGTTGCTTCAACCCGTTAATATCTAACTCATTAACACCTGTTTCACTTTGCAAAGGCACTCTAATAATACCAGCGCCATGATTTTCAGCACTAATTGCGTACATTCCATAAGTGGGCGGACAAATAAGAATATTATCTTCATACGCTTTACAAAATGTGCGAATAATAAGCTCAATACCTTCATCGGCACCGCGTGTTGCTAGTAGGTTACTTTTAGGTTGTTGGCAATATTCACTGTAAGCATTAAGTAATGAATCTGGCTGAAAATCAGGATAACGGTTTATACAATTTGCGCTAATTTCATAATCGCCCAAGCCCGATGATTCATTAGCATTTAGCCAAGTTTTATTATTAAACTCGCCATTACCAGCGTGTAAACGCCGAGCTGATTCATAAGGGATCATATCAACTAATTCAGCTCTTGCGAGCTTGTTGATTAAAGAGACTTGTATTGGAGGTACGATAGCGTTAGCTTTATTCATGTTATTTTGTATCCTCTAAACGAATCGTCACAGCACGTTGGTGAGCATCTAACCCTTCGGCATCAGTTAATTCAATAATACATTCAGCTAAACTTGCTAAACCTGCACGAGTAATTTCTTGTACAGTAAAGCGTCTTGAAAAATCGGCTAAAGATAAACTACTTACTACTTTTGAATAACCATAAGTCGGTAAAACATGGTTAGTGCCACTGGCGTAATCACCTGCTGACTCTGGCGTGTAAGCACCTACAAAAATTGAGCCTGCATTACGTAATTTACCCACTAGGCTGGTTGCATTAGCTGTTTGCACAATTAAATGCTCTGGACCATATTCATTTGATACTTCAATAGCTTGATCAATTGATGAGGTTAAAATCAAACGACAATGCTCAAGTGCCGCGCTAGCAATATCGCTGCGGCTTAATAAAACGACTTGTTTTTGTAGCTCGCTATCAACAGCCGTTAATAAACTCTCGCTGTTTGATACTAAAACAACTTGGCTGTCTGGACCATGTTCTGCTTGAGATAATAAATCTGAGGCGATAAAAGCAGCGTTACTGTTTTCATCTCCTATCACTAACACTTCAGAGGGGCCCGCTGGCATATCTATAGCGAAACCAGCGACTTGTTGAGAAAGCTGTTTTTTAGCTTCAGTAACAAATTTATTACCGGGACCAAATACTTTATGCACAGGCTTAATTGTTTGAGTACCAAAAGCTAATGCTGCACACGCTTGTGCGCCACCCACTGTATATATTTCGGTAATACCACATAAACTTGCAGCTGCTAGTATTTCATTTGCTAACTGACCATTTTTATCAGGTGGGCAAACTAAAACCACTCGTTTACAACCTGCAATTTGTGATGGAACACCTAACATTAACACCGTTGAAGGCAATGGCGCACTGCCAGCAGGAATATATAAACCAACACTTTCAATCGCTTCTGACATTAACGTGCAATTTACACCTGGTGTAGTTTCAACGTGTATGTCTTGATGTTTTTGTGCGTCATGAAAACGTTTAATTTGACCATAAGCTGTTTCAATAGCTTTAGAACGTTTTGCTGAAAGCGCTTGTTTAGCCGCTAAAACTTGCTCTTGAGTCACCTTTAGGGTGTTTAATTCAATACCGTCAAACTTTTTTGTTAACTCGTATAAGGCGTTGTCGCCTTGAGATTTAACTTGCTCAAGAATTGCTGCTACTTGTGCTGATAACGTTGCGCTATCAGCAATAGCTGGGCGCGCCAACGACTTTTGCTGAGCTTGTTGGTTAAGTTGCGACCAATTAATCATAGGGTATTTCATTATTTAGCCCATCATCTTTTCAATCGGCATAACGAGAATTGAGTGACAACCTAAGGCTTTTAAATCTTCCATTGTTTCCCAGAAAAACGTTTCTGTGGCTACAACATGTACGGCAACCATATCTTCACGACCGGCTAAAGGTAATATTGTTGGGGTTTCAGTGCCCGGCATCAGCATGCTTACTTCAGCAACTTTATCTTTGGGCGCGTGTAGCATAATGTATTTGCTTTCTTTCGCCTTCATTACCCCGTGAACGCGTGGTAATAAGGTATCTAAAATCGCTTGTTTTTCAGCACCTAACGCATCAGCACGTTGAATTAATGAGGCTTTTGATCGAAACACTTCAGCAACTTCTTTTAAGCCATTCGCTTCTAATGTTGCGCCGGTAGATACTAAATCACAAATACCGTCTGCTAAGCCAACCCGCGGAGCAACTTCAACTGAACCTTTTAATAAGCAAAACTCTACGTTAATGCCATTTTCTTTGGCAAAACGCTTTAACAATTGTGGGTAAGTCGTTGCAAAACGCAAACCGTCTAGGCATTTAAGTCCGGTGTATTCAAATTCTTCAGGCATGGCGATTGAAAAACGACAGCCTCCAAAGTCTAATTGAGTCGTTCTAATGTAATCATTTTTGCTGCCAATAAGAGCACGCGCTAGTTCTTCTTCTTCAAGCGTGTTGTCACCAACAATACCTAAATCGCAAACCCCATCCATGATCAACCCCGGAATGTCGCTACTTCTAACACGCATAATATCAATAGGCATATTAGCAACATGAGCGAGAAGTCTTCTATCAGAAACGTTTATTTTTAAACCACAACGTTTAAATAAAGCTTGTGTATCGTCGCTAAGACGACCTGATTTTTGCATTGCTATGCGTAAACGTGTTTCAGTTGTCATGCTTAATGTCCTATTTATTTATATAACTATAATACTTGTTTTATTTAGCGTTATTAATATTGATAACGCTAAACGTAAAAACCCCCGAGAGATGACTCTTTCGGGGGTTTTTGAAAAATTTATATTTCTATTACCACTGAAAGGTCACAGCCCCTCAGCGAATAAACCTGAGCAGCTAATCGGTATGATGATGGTGATGTAAGTTCAGGTGTAAAATCATGTTTTTCTCGTTTTTGAAAATATTGTGTTTTCTGTTTAATAATCATTAGCTAGAAATTCAATACAGAAAGAGAGTTAATCTGTTTAATGCTCGCTACATTACTGTTTATTTTGGTTTGGGGCAAGTATTACTTAAGTATTTGATATGAATTATTGGTCTAGCTTATTTAAGATTTAGTTATATTGAGTTAAGATTTAGCTACGCAAGTGCTAATAAGATATTTTGTTTAAGGGTGTTGAACTTGTTGGTATTACAGCAATATGTAGCCTAAACAATTTAAGTCGCTATTTTTATTGTAACGGTTATTTTTCTCTACTATTTTTTGCTTGTCTATTATAATGCGGCATTGCTTTAAGCTAAAAGAATATTTTTTAGATGACTCCAGTCGAACATGCTTTTTCAGAAAATGGCGCTTTAGCACTTGCTATTTCAGGTTTTTCTCCTCGTCAAGCGCAAACTGATATGGCGAATGAAGTGGCTAAAGCTATCAAAAACAAGTCTTCACTGATTGTTGAAGCTGGAACCGGAACCGGTAAAACATTTGCTTATTTAATTCCTGCGTTATTAGCCAATAAAGAAGCCGCTGAAAATGACGAACAGCAAAAGAAGATCATTGTTTCTACAGGAACTAAAAACTTACAAGAACAACTCTTTTATAAAGATCTCCCTTTAATTAAAAAATCGCTTGCCACTAAAGCACAAGTTGCCTTATTAAAAGGTCGTTCAAATTACCTATGTATTTATAGACTTGATCAATATAAAGAATCACGTGGTCAGTTAGATGCCGAAAGCTTAGCTGATTTTGTAAAGGTGAGAGAGTGGGCAAATAGTACGACTAGTGGAGATACCGGCGAATTAGTCAACGTGATTGAAAACTCTCCTGTTTTCCCTTTTGTTACCAGTACCGTAGATAATTGTTTAGCTAAAGATTGCCCAAATTTTCAAGACTGTTATTTAGTAAAAGCTCGAAAAAATGCGATTGACGCAGATTTAGTGGTGGTTAATCACCATTTGTTTTTTGCTGATATGGCATTAAAAGATACCGGTTTTGGTGAGCTTATCCCTAAAGCTGACGTGATGATTTTTGATGAAGCGCATCAAATAGCTGATATTGCTAGTGAGTATTTTGGCGAGGCTTTTTCGACACGCCAGTTACTTGATTTATGTACCGACGTTATTCAAATATATAAAACCAGCTTAACTGATGTTAAACAGTTGGGTAAAGCGGCTGAAAAACTCTTAAAAACCAGTCAAGAATTCAGGTTATTATTTAACTACGATCCAGAGCGTGGTAATTGGCGTGAAAAACATCACCAACAACGCTTTGCTCAATCGTTCGCAATGTTAAAAGTTGATTTAGATTTTCTTTATCAAGTGATTAAATTATGTGTTTCTCGAAACGAAGCTATTGATCATTGCTTTGAACGTGCGGTTAACTTGTTAACTCAATACGACATTATGGTAGATGTTGATGCGTTGGGTATGAGCTTTTGGTATGAAACAACACCTAGACATGTCGTATTGCATAAAACGCCACTTTCGGTGGCTGATAAATTTAGTGAGTATGTTGAAAACTCTGAAGCCGGATGGGTTTTTACATCAGCCACGTTAGCGGTTAATGGAAAATTTGAGCATTTTTCCCAGCACCTAGGTTTGAACAAGGCTCATCATTTATTACTTGATAGCCCCTTTGATTACCAACAGCAATCTCAACTTGTTGTACCGCGATATTTACCTGAAGCGAATGATAAAAATCGCGCAAAGGAATTAGCTCGTATTAGTTTACCTTTAATTGAAGCTAGCGAGGGCGCATGTTTTATGCTTTTTACTAGCTATCGAGTAATGCACCAAGTTGCACAATTGTTGTCTGAACAAATTGAAAACCCCTTATTAGTTCAAGGGCAAATGGGTAAACGAAAGTTATTAGAAGAATTTATCGAACAAAAATATGCCGTTTTATTAGCTACTGCCAGTTTTTGGGAGGGTATTGATGTAAGAGGTAGTAATTTAACTTGTGTTATTATAGATAAATTGCCTTTTGCCTCACCAGACGATCCGCTTTTACAAGCGAGAAGTGAAGATGTTAAACGACGTGGCGGCGAACCTTTTTCACAAATACAATTACCGCAAGCGGTTATCGCATTAAAACAAGGCGTAGGTCGTTTAATAAGAGATGTTAGTGACCAAGGTATTTTAGTGATTTGCGATAACAGGTTGGTCAATAAGCCCTATGGTGAAGTGTTTTTAAATAGTTTACCAGCCATGAAACGTACTCGCGATATTGAGCAGGCAGCTAACTTTTTAAAAAGTCTAAATGGTTCAAGTAACTTATGTTCAGTCAATTGAGTTCAGTCAGCTCAGCTAAGTCAGTTAAGTCAATAATACAGAAAATTACCATTCACGTAAAACGTAAATATAGAGATAAGTTTAAATGAGCAAAGCAAATTATTTAGTGATAGATGCCTCAACGGAAGCGTGTTCAGTTGCTTTACAATATCAAGGTAATATCAATAGTTTATATGAATTGTGCCCACAATCTCATAGTTTACGTTTACTGCCAATGATTGATGAATTGCTAAAAGCGGCGCAATGTGCATTACAGCAACTTGACGGTATCATTTATGGGCAAGGACCCGGAAGCTTTACTGGTGTACGAATAGGAATAGGTGTAACACAAGGGTTAGCTTTTTCATCAGATTTACCTGTAGTAGGAGTGTCAACACTGCAAGCCATGGCGCAGCAAGCTTATAATCAATATGGAGAAACACGTGTTATCTCGGCTATTGATGCTCGCATGAGTGAAGTTTACACCGGATTTTATGAATTAGACGAACACCATATTATGCAAGCTAAAACAGCAGAACGTGTATTACCTCCTGCTGCGGTTAAACAGCATTATCTTAATAATTTAACCCCTGATAATTTAAACCCAGATAACTTGACCTCAGATAACTTAAACCCTGATTCAGTAAGTTTTGATGTAAATAACTTACCTTATGGTGTAGGTACAGGTTGGCAAGCTTACCCAGCTGAACTGAACCAATTAAAGCATAACGCCGGTGAACCTGATATTTTATTTCCGCATGCAAAAGCCATGTTGGCTATTGGAGAAGCTGCGTTTAATCAAAATAAAGCAGTATCAGCTGAAAATGCCCAACCCGTTTATGTACGTGACACGGTTTCATGGAAGAAGTTACCGGGCAAATAGTCTATAATTCATACTCTGCGCCAATAGTCATTATAAATCTTAGTGCTGTCAGGCTTATAAAGTAATACTAATTGAAATAAATTTAGTTTTAACCTTTACCATTTTTTGTTAAATTACACCTATGAACATTAATGACTCAACATACTTAAACCAAGTTTTACGTGCTGCAAAAGGTACGCAAAATATTGGTAAAGCTAATCAACAGACTAATTTTAGATCTGGTTTAGCCCCCGTTGATGAAAATAATCAAAGCAATAAAAGCAAAAGTTTAGAAAAAAACAATTCACGGTTTGATGTTAGCGACAAAGCCTTTGCACTAATTGAACAACAAACCGAGCTAAATTCAGCTCAATCCGGTACAGGTATTGTACCTCGAGGAGAAAACGCCTCAGTCAATAATCAAGCAAATGTACAACACCAAGCTAAAACGTCTCAGTACGATCAACCCTCACCACAAAACCTTTCAGCGCTTGCGGCTTATCAATCAGTTGATAATATTGCCGAGCGTGAAAACATGATACAAATTTTTGGCGTTAACTTATTTGCCTAATACACAAAAAAACACACTTAGCTTTTTAAAAAAACATCAGTTTTGGCTGTTTATTGTAGTTGCGGTTATCTTTATTCAAATCCCACTTATTTCAGTGCCATTTAAATGGTTAGAAAGTTATTTTCATGAAATTAGCCACGGGCTTGCTGCGTTAATTACCGGTGGATCAGTTGTGCAAATACAGTTATTTAGTAATGGTGCTGGTTTATGCACTACCCGAGGTGGGTTAACGTTATTAATTAGCTTTATGGGGTATGCTGGCGCTATTTTTTGGGGATACTTAATTTATATAATTGCCTCATTAAATAAAAAGGCAGCACGGGTATTTTCATTCGTAATTATTATGCTTATTAGTATTTCACTTTTATTTTGGGTACGTGATTTACTCACTTTATTTATATTGGTTTTGGTATTAGGTATCTTTTTCTTACAAATTAAGTTGCCAAATTTAGGTCATTTGCAAAAAATATTAAAATTTACCGGTATTATGGTACTGATAAATAGTTTGTTAAGTCCGCTTTATTTATTAGATGGTCAATCGGTAGGTGATGGTGCTAGATTGTCTGAAATAACTTTTATTCCTGAACTGGTTTGGATAATTATCTGGTCTGCGTTAGCTTTATGGGTTTTATTTAGTTTACGAAAGCGTGCTTAATTATTAACACTTTTAATATTTTAAATATTTATTTACTTACTCTTTATTCAAATAAACGCAGTCAAAAATAACGTAGCGAACTTGGGTTAATAAACCCTAAACTTATATCAGTAATAAACAAACGTTAATAAACAAATATTGGAGATCTCATCATGAAAAAATATTGGCTCATTTTATGTGTTTTATTTTGTACAGCATGTGTATCTGTACCCGAAAAAATAGCCTTACCTAAAGATACTCAACCCATTGAGTTTTCAAGTGCTAAGTCTCCAACCGCTAGTATTATTGGTCAAAAGGCGCGCTGGGGTGGTGTTATTGCTTCAGTAAAAAATAATGCTGATAGCACGTTATTAGAAATTGTTAATTTTCCGCTAACTTCAAATTTACGACCTAAACAAGGAGATGAAACTCTAGGACGCTTTAGGCTTTATTTTAATGGTTTACTCGACCCTATTATTTATAAAGAAGGCAGAAGTATTACCGCAGTAGGTACTGTTTCAGAATTAGAAAAAGGAAAAATAGGTGAGCATGAATATAGTTTTCCGGTTTTAAAAGACGCTAAAGTACACTTATGGAAAAATGTTCAGCGTATCGACATAAACTTAATGCAACAACCTTATAGACAATATAACGACCCATTCTATTGGTCTAGAGCTAACGTAAATTATAATCGTCCAATTATCATTCGTAATTCTACGCCAAAATCTAATACGAATTCGTCAAATAAAACAATTTTACCACCGTTGAAAAAATCACGGTAAATACTTAGCTAGATGATAACACCTAAAAAAAACATTAAAGAGGTTGCTCTTACAGCAGCCTCTTTTCAATTAAGTGGTCTTGCGCTTAATTGCCAATCAACACATATAATCCTTTGTTTACATGGCTGGTTGGACAATGCCGCGAGCTTTACACCTATATTACAGTATTTTCAGTCACAGCCATATTTTAACCACAAAATAATTGCCATTGATTTACCCGGGCATGGGGCATCAACTCATAAAAGTATTGATGCGCATTATCACTTTGTTGATTGGGTATATGATGTGTTATCACTTTTTGAATCGAACCAGTGGGGGAGTGTGCATTTGGTGGGGCATTCAATGGGCGGTATGGTTGCTTCGGCGTTTAGTGCTGCTTTTCCAGAAAAAGTTAAATCGCTAACCTTACTCGATTCTGCTGGTTTTATGTATAGTAATGAGCAAGAAAGTACTCAAGTGTTACGAGAGGGGCTATTAAGTCGTATTAAAGCCAATAAAAATGCTAGCCGCTCTTCCCTTAGTTATAAGAACAAACAACTGTCTTTAGACCTTGTGACTAAAGCAAGAGTATTTGTTTCAGATCTTAGCTATCATCATGCAAAGTTAATTATGGCGCGCAATTTATTATTTTCTGATAACCAATGGCATTGGCGATCTGATCGTAAGTTAAATACAGTGTCTCCATATCGTTTTAGTTTTAGTCAATGCCAAAAAATAGTGTCTGATATAAAAGTGCCGGTGCAAATTATATATGGTAATAAAAGTGTATACTTTGTTAAAAATGGTATTAAATGTTTTGCTCCCCTAATGCCATGTAAAAAAATAGTTGAACTTGAAGGTGGGCATCATGTACACATGGAAAAACCCGCTGAAACAGCTAAGCTCATTAATGCGTTTATATCATTATATTAGTTGTTGTATTAGACTTAATAATCGGTTAACGGTCGAATCTACTGGCATGGGTAGTTTAAATTTGATAAAACTTATCTTCCACAACCTACATAAAAATATGACATAAATAGGGTGCACATCGTGAGTAAAATTTGGCTTGAAAAAAGTTATCCTCCTAAATTACCTTTTGAAATTGATGCAGATAAATATTCATCGTTAGTTCAAATGTTTCATAAATCATGTAACGCTTATTCAGCCCGTACCTCTTTTATTAATATGGGAGCTAAAATTACTTACAGCGAATTAGCTTCTCAAGCAGAAGCTTTTGCAGCCTATTTACAACAAGATTTAGGGTTAGTTAAGGGTGATAAGTTTGCCATCATGACGCCTAATTGTTTGCAATATCCTGTCGCTTTATTTGGCGCTTTAATGGCAGGTTTAGCGGTTGTAAATATTAATCCTTTATATACTCCTCGCGAATTAGAGCATCAATTAAAAGACTCTGATACCAAAGCTATTCTCATTATTGAAAACTTTGCAAATACCCTTGCTGAGGTTATTGATAAAACAGACGTACAACATGTTATTTTAACATCATTGGGTGATCGCCTTGGTTTAGTTAAAGGTGCGTTCGTTAATTTTGCTGTTAAATACATTAAAAAAATGGTGCCAGCATTTACGTTGCCAAGTACACTTCGTTTTAATAATGTGATCAATGAAGGCGCAAAAAAAACCTTTCAGCCCGTTGATATTAATGGAAAAGACCTCGCTTTTTTACAATATACCGGTGGCACTACCGGTGTTTCAAAGGGAGCTATGTTAACGCACCGTAATATGATTGCAAATTTAGAACAAGCTAAATCAGCCATTAAACCTTTATTTAACAAAAACAATGAATTAGTTGTTACCGCGTTACCGCTTTATCATATATTTGCATTAACCGCTAACTGCTTAACCTTTGTTACGCTTGGCGGCGCTAATTTACTTATTACTAATCCAAGAGATATGCCTGCTTTTGTTAAAGAGTTATCAAAGCATGCCTTTAGTGCAATTACCGGTGTAAACACTTTATTTAATGGCTTACTGAACACTCCTGGATTTGAGTCTTTAGATTTTAGCCATTTAAAAATGGCACTTGGCGGTGGAATGGCTGTGCAACGTCCGGTTGCTGAAAAGTGGCAACAAGTAACATCTGTTATGTTACTTGAAGGTTACGGTTTAACAGAATGCTCACCTATGGTAACGCTCAGCCCATATACTCAAAAAGCATACGATGGCACTATAGGTTTACCTGCTCCATCAACCGATATAAAAATTATTGGCGATGACGGTGAAGAAGTTGCCGTTGGCGAGCCCGGTGAAATGTGGGTTAAAGGCCCACAAGTTATGGCGGGTTATTACAAACGACAAGAGGCAACGGACGAAATTTTAAAAGAAGGTTGGTTAGCCACAGGTGACGTAGCTTGTATGGATGAAAACGGTTACTTTAAAATTGTTGACCGTAAAAAAGACATGATTATTGTATCGGGCTTTAACGTATACCCTAATGAAATTGAAGAAGTCGTTATGATGCACAATGGGGTTTTAGAAGTAGCCGCTATTGGAGTCCCTAACGAATCAGGTAGCGAAAGTGTAAAAATATTTGTGGTACTAAAAGATAAAACTGTGAGTGAAGAAGAGTTAATTACCCATTGCCATGAAAATTTAACTAATTATAAAGTGCCTAAACTCGTTGAGTTTAGAGACGAACTACCAAAAACTAATGTGGGTAAAATTTTACGACGAGAGTTACGTTAATATACTTAATAGATCCCACTTTGCATAAAGCTTAACGCGCTAAAATTAAATTTATTGCTCTAAATTAAGCTCAAGTTAAGCTCAAATAAAAACCTCTTATCTATTGCTAATATGAGTTCGAAAAACTCAAATTCGCCCCAAATAAGAGGTTTTTGTTTTTATATCAAATAGATAGTTTCCTAGTTAATTATTTGGCTAATAATTAAAAGCCACACTGTTTGCCTTGATTTTTCTCTTTTAACCATGTTTGTAATGGTGAAAAGTAATCTAAAACTGCGGTAGCATCCATTTCTTCTTTACCTGTTAAAACCTTGTAAGCTTCTTGCCAAGGTTTGCTAGAACCCATTTCTAAAACTGTATTTAAAGCAGCTCCGGCTTCTTTGCTGTTGTAAATTGAACAACGGTGAATTGGATCGGTATTACCTGATATTTCACATAAAGCTTTATGAAATTCAAATTGTTGAATATGTGCTAAAAAGTAACGGGAATAAGGCGTACCGCCTGGAACATGGTACTTGGCTCCCGGATCAAAAGCGTTTTTATCACGTTCTACAGGAGCTGCTACACCTTGATACTTTTCACGTAATTCCCACCATGCCGTATTGTAGTTTTCAGGGGTTATTTCACCTGAGTAAACTTTCCAACGCCATTGGTCTACTAATAGCCCAAATGGAATAAAGGCAATTTTGTCCAATGCCATTTTAAGAAGTAAGCCAATGTCTTTAGACTCATCGGGTATTGAATCTATTAAGCCAATTTGCTTTAAATATTTAGGGGTAACCGATAAAGCGATGGTGTCACCAATGGCTTCATGAAAACCATCGTTGGCACTACCTTGGTAATAAGTAGATTGGTTTTTATAAGCTCGTTGGTAGAAATTATGCCCAAGTTCGTGATGAATTACGGCAAAATCTTCGCCTGTTTTTTGAATACACATTTTTATGCGTACATCATCTTTGGCATCAAGATTCCATGCCGAAGCATGACAAACTACGTCTCGATCTTTAGGCTTAGTGAATAAAGATCGCGTCCAAAATGTTTCAGGTAGCGGATCAAAACCTAAAGAAGTAAAAAATGCTTCAGCACCTTCTACCATTTTAATTTCGTCGTAGTTATTTTTGGCAAGTTGTTTGGTTAAATCGTAACCCGGATCTGCATTTTCAGGTGCTACTAAGTCGTAAATGTTACCCCATGTTTGTGCCCACATGTTTCCCAACAAATGTGCTGGAATGGGTTTGTCTTGCGGTACTTTATCTTCGCCGTATTTTTTACCTAATTCAGATCTTACGTAACAATGTAAGTCATCGTATAACGGCTTAACTTGTCCCCAAATACGATCAAGTTCTTTGGAGAAGTCATCTGCAGGCATATCATATTTAGATCGCCACATTACACCTAAATCTTTATAACCTAGGCTTACAGCGCCTTCATTTCCTAGTTCAGACTGCCTTGCAAATAAAGGCTTCATGTCTGGGCTAATCGTTCTCCAGCCTTGCCAAATTTCTAATAGCTCATCATAATTTCGAGAAGACGCCATAGTTGAAGTCATTTCACCTAAACTTAGCGTAACCCCTGCTTTATTTGTATAAGTCCCTTTACCATACATGCCATTTAACTTTGAACCTATCTGGGCTAACTCTTCAGATTTTTTAGGATCCAGCGGTGAAGGCATAACTAAGCTTAATTTTAACATGTTTAACTTGCGTCTTTGATCTGCTGATACATCAATATCGTCAAAATTAGACGCTTCAATAGCATATTTAACTGCAGCCTCAGTAATTTTTTGACTTGTTTTAGCATTTAAATAAGCGGTATCTTCAGTAATAAAATTATTATAAACCCATGCGACTTTACTACCCTCTAAACCTAATTCAATAAATTCTTGCTCAACCTTATCAAGAAAAATTTCAGCATCTTTAGCTGTTAACGCGTTAACTTTTTCTTCAGTAGAAATTGTACTTGCTTGAACTGATTTTTCTTCTTGCGTACAACCCGATAAAGAGGTTGCAACAATAAGCGCTATGGTAGATAGCGCAAAAGGTTTTTTTATTTTTAATAACTTCACGGTAGTAGGTTCGCTTTGTTTATAAGTGATGTTCTGAGTATATAAAAATAGTTTACTCAGTAAATATAAATGTCATGAAAAGAGGTTTTTCTACGTTAAGTGGGGTATGGATTGTCCCATCAATAATTATTGTGAATAATAATTATGAATGTTAATAAAGTCGTAGATCTGAATAAAGTTATTTATATTATTTTGTTGATACAGTTATATCCTTTCAATATGAATCATTTATAATTATTGCCATAAGTTAATAGTGATAATTATAAGTAAGTGGTAATAGATATGGGTCCAATAATGTTAGATGTGCATGGCACATCGCTAACACAAGAAGATAAAGAGTTACTGCAACATCCTTTAGTTGGGGGATTAATTTTATTTTCACGTAACTTTGAATCTGTAGAGCAAGTTACTGACTTAAATATACAAATTCGACAAGCAGCCAAAAAAAACTTCCTTATTGCTGTTGATCACGAAGGAGGCAGGGTACAACGCTTTAAAGACGGTTTTACTTTAATCCCCTCGATGGGAACGTTACATCAAAAAGTCGAAAAAATTGCTAATCAAAATATAGGTAAAAAAGCGAGTATAAACACCCATACAACCATTGAAACCGCTAAAGTGCTTGCTACTCACTGCGGTTACGTTATGGCAGCAGAAGTGCAAGCCTGTAATATTGACATTAGTTTTGCCCCAGTATTAGATGTAAATGGCATTAGTGAAGTTATTGGTGATCGCGCCTTTGATAGCCAGCCTGAGGGAGTTATTACATTGGCTGAAGCTTTTATTGAGGGTATGCAATTGGCTGGTATGAAAGCTACGGGCAAGCATTTTCCTGGGCACGGCAGTGTTAAAGCAGACTCACATATTGATTTACCTATTGATCACAGAAAAAAAACAGATATCGAAGCTTTTGATATGTTGCCTTTTAAACAGCTTATTAAAGCCAATAAACTTGATGCGTTAATGCCTGCTCATATTATTTTTCCGGATATTGATAGCCAACCTGTTGGTTTTTCATCTTACTGGTTGCAAACAATGCTGCGACAAACATTAGGCTTTAACGGTGTTATTTTTAGTGATGACCTTTCAATGGAAGGCGCTAAAAGCGCAGGCGGATTTATTGAGAGAGCCGAAGCGGCACAACAAGCCGGTTGCGATATGTTATTGCTATGTAATAACCGAAAGGGCTGCATTGATGTTATTGATAAGGCCAACATCGGGGTTAACAAAGTAAGTAGCCAACGTATACAAAAATTACTTACAACGAGTAAGTTTAACTACAAGCAATTAAAACAGCAGCAACAATGGAATAATTCAGTACAATTTGTTGAAAAGTATAGTGATAACTAAAAAGGTTATTTTATAAAACCCCCTTTAAACCCAAAATCCATAAAACAACCTAAATTCAAATCGTAAGTATTCAAATAAACAATCTTAAGCCGTAAAATTGACTAGGGTCTGTTGTTGATCTTTCAGGGTTAAATTTTATTCAATTTAAAACGAATTTAATCGCGATGTGAGCTTTGTCTAATAGTTATTCTATTACAGAAGCGAACAGCAATGAGTAAATTCGTTTTAAATGAACCCAGAGGGCAGTACCTGTTTGAAATTTATACGTCGTTATCGTATGTTCGAGTAGCTAGCTACACTTCACATACTCTGCCTTGTCTAAATATCAAACACCTTGCTGTAAAAATAACCTCGAAAGATCAACAGATCCTAAACACCTCTAAAATAATAATCTTATTAGTTTATATAGATTTATATCGCTTTAAATAGATATATAACAATAAATAAAATTGTAAATTCATTATTGTCTTCTATTCTTAATAACTTAAGCAGTTATAACTTAAGCAGTTATAACTTAAGCAGTTATAAATTAAGGGAGTTAAACGTTAGATTTTTTTAAAAAAGTTAAAAGATTTTATTAAAGAATTTCAAATACATGCCGATATTGGTTTTAAGATCTAAACACGAGTAATAAACTTTCAGTTTAGCTATAAATCAGCCTTAGCAAGTCGTTGATTAAAAGTTAAATACAAGTGCTATACGGTAATAATATAAACCACCCAAAATATTAAAATTAGAAGGATATTTATGAAACTAAAATACTTAATTATGCTGCCGCTATGTTTTAGTGGCATGGCACATAGTGAACTAAGATATTCCGGATTTTTGTCATTAAATCTCGGTAAGGTATTAAGTACAGATACTGTATATGATCCAGTTTTTACTGGGGAAGAAGTTGAGCGAAAGTTTTTAGCTGACTACCCTAATGCGAGTGTTTATGACAAAAATTTATCTATTGAACCTGAAACTTTAGCGGCTATTCAATTTGATTATGATATTCTTTCAGATTTGTCGGCAACGGTTCAACTTGTTTCAAGAGGAGCTAGTGATTTTACCGTAGAGCCAGAATGGGCTTATTTAACTTACGAATTTTCTGATAACTTTTCAATTCAAGCAGGTAAAAAAAGACTGCCATTGTTCTATTACTCTGACTTTTTTGATCTAGGTTACGCCTACGTATGGATGAGACCGCCATCAGATACCTATACGTGGCATATCCTTAACTACAAAGGTGTTAATTTAACATATACTGACGAATGGGGTGATTGGTCAGTGAATGCAAATATTTATGGTGGTGAGCGTAAAGAAAATATTAATAAATTTTTTACTGACGTATTCTTTAGGGAGCCTACGCCTGAATTTTGGGATAAAATACGTGGGGCTGTATTTTCAACGTCTTACGAGTTTTTAGAAATTCGCGCATCTTACATGCAGTATCAAACCGGTTTGTTTCCTGATGATGATATTGAGACTGTTAATACTGAAACAAAAAAATTCTACGGTTTAGCCATAAATATGGATTTTGATGATTGGTTTATTTTGTCTGAATATAATGAAATTCATTATAGCAGTAGTGAATACAAAACAATGATGGGGACTATCGCTAAAAGGATAGGTGACGATTATACTGTTTATTTCGCTTACTCTAGTTTTAACACTACGCCTGAAACTGAATTTGCTGAGAAACATAGCACTCATTCAGTAGGAGCGCGTTGGGATTTTAATGATAATGCGGCTTTTAAGATGCAGTTAGACTCAGTTAAGGACGACAGGTATTCAGTACTTGGTGGCAGTGAAGCAATTACATTTGGAATAGACTATATCTTTTAATGAGGAATAACCATGAAAAAACTTTTTATAGCACTTATTGTATTCATGTCTTGTGTTAGTCATGGTGAAGAAATTGCAATTATAGTACACCCTAATAATAATTCTGAATTTACACCAGACAACATTGCTAAAATGTTTCTTGGTAGGGAAAAATCTTTCTCTAATGGAGAGAAAATCGTTCCTGTAACTCTTGATAGCAGTTCAGAATTAAATTCACACTTTGCAAAAAAAGTATTCGATCGTTCACCTAAACAGTTAAAAGCTTATTGGTCTAAATTAACTTTTACTGGGAAGGGAAAGGCACCTAAAAAAATAGATAATTCCGAAGAAGTTTTAGCATTAATTTCTTCTGATCAAAACGCTATTGGCTGGGTAGAAAAGAGTAAAGTAAGCGACAAAGTAAAAGTTGTTAATAGTTATTAATAACAAAAAATAAATACAGCTCTAAGCACTCCAGTTACTCGCGACTGTAGTGATTAAACACATATGTTTTTGTTAATAGTTTTTAATTATTTGAATTTGTTTAGCTTTAATATATGCGCTATAGCTGATTTTATAGGTTATAAATAGTTAGGTGAATAAACAGTACCTAAATACCAGTCAGCTTAGCTGACTGGTATTTTTATTGGGTTGTATTTAGTTTTATGCAGCCGGTTCAAACTTAATTTTATAAAGTACAGTAAATAGTACGGGTACTACAATTAAGGTAAGTATTGTAGCAAAACCTAATCCAAACATGATGGTTACTGCCATTGATTCAAAAAACACATCAAACAATAGCGGTATCATTCCTAAAATTGTGGTTATAGCAGCCATTGATACAGGTCTTACACGGCTAACGGCCGAGTCAAATACAGCTGAATAAGGCGCCTTTCCTTCTTTAAATTCAAGGTTTATTTGATCAACCAATACAATACCATTTTTAATTAACATGCCTGATAAACTTAATAAACCTAGCAACGCCATAAAACTAAAAGGTGTGCCCATTACTAATAACCCCATTGATACACCTATCAATGCCAAGGGAACTGTTGCCCAAATAACTAACGGTGCTTTTATTGAATTAAAAAGCAGTACAGTAATAACAAACATAACAAGATAGCCTAATGGTAGACCGCCAAATAAAGCGGCTTGGGCATTTTTAGCTGACTCATGTTCGCCACCCCATTCAAATGAATAACCCTGCGGTAGCGAGATAGCCTCAATTGGCGTTTTTACTCGTTTGAATAGGCTTGCTGCTGTTTCATCACCTAATACATCGTGATCTGCCATAACAGTAATGGTGCGTTTTCTGTCTCGGCGCATAATTAATGAATCTTCCCAAGTGGTTTCGAAGCCATTAATAACTTGTGTAATTGGCACGTGTTTACCCGAAGAATTACTGTAAACTTGTAACTCGGGTAGGGTATCAATGTTTAAACGCTCTTCGCTTGGTGCTCGGGCAATAATAGGAAGTAGCTTAGTACCTTCGCGATACAAACCAACTTGTTGACCCGAAAAGTTAGTTAATAAAAGCTCGTCAACATCATGTTTACTAACACCTACACGTCTACCCATTGCTTCGTTAAACTGAGGGCGAATAACTTTAGTTCGCGCCCGCCAGTTATTTTTAATATTAAAGGCTTTACCATCATCTTTTAAAATTTGGCTTGCTTGAACAGCTAAGTTCCTGAGAACGTCTGGATCAGGCCCTGAGAATCTGGCTTCAATTTTAGCGTCTGTCGTTGGACCCACTTCCATTGCTTTTACTTTAGACTGAGCTTGTGGATAGTTCATATCTACGTAATTTCGTAAATTTCGCATTACCTCATCTAAAGATTCACGATTTTCAACACGAACAATTAATTGTCCGAATGCCGGGTACGATTTTTCAGGCGCGTAGGTCAACATAAACCGAGGTGCGCCTCGACCTGTGGTTGAGGTTATTTGGGTGACTTTTTCTTGAGTAAGTAAATAGGCTTGTATTGATTCAATATCTTTTTGGGTTTCTCTAATATCAGAACCTTGAAAGCGCCAATAATCTAAATAAAACATTGGCGTATTTGATTTAGGAAAAAAAGATTGCTTTACTTGCCCAAAACCAACAACGGATACTACAAATAAAAATAACATAGTACATAAGGTAATAGCTCGATGTTTCATGCACAAAGTTAATAGTGACTTGTAGCCGGTAAAAATAGCGCCTTTATATGGGTCGTCATTACTTTTGTTAACGTTACTGCCACTTTCAAAACTACTGTCATCATTATTGCTTTGCTGTGAATTTTTATTTACATCAGTTTCTTTAAACATTACATTTGCAAAAAATGGTGTGAGGGTAATAGCGGTTATCCAGCTTAACAATAATGAAATAAGCAGTACCCAAAATAAACTACCGGCGAACTCTCCGGTTGCATCAGCAGACAAACCAATAGGAGCAAATGCGGCAATAGCGATAACGGTTGCGCCTAAAAGAGGTAAGTTAGTTTGGCTGGTAATACTTAATGCAGCTTGTAGTTTGGTTTGACCTTTTTTCATACCAATTAATATGCCTTCGGTAACCACAATGGCATTATCTACTAACATGCCTAAGGCAATAATTAGGGCGCCTAATGAAATCCGTTGTAAATCTATAGCAAATAACTTCATAAAAATAAAAGTGCCTAGTACTGTTAGCAATAATACAGTACCAATTAATAATCCGGTTTTTATGCCCATAAATAAAAGTAAAACGGCAATCACTATTACAATAGCCTCTACTAAACTTATCATAAAATTTTGCATTGAATGATCGACTTCAGCAGGTTGGTTATATACGTTAGCAACCTCTAAACCGATAGGACGAAAACTTTCTAATTCGCTAATACGTTGCTCAATGTGTTGACCAATATCAACCACATTTACACCAGATGAAAAGGATACACCTACCAACAAGGCTTGTTTATTATTATAATTTGTTATGTGTAATGGTACTTCTGCGTAATCGCGGCTAATGGTGGCAACATCACCTAAATAAACTAGTTCAGATTCTCCAGGATTTGAAATTATTAACCCTTCAAGCTCTTTAACCGACTGAAATTCACCCGTTGGGTGCAAGCGAATATATTCACTACCTATTTTAACTTTTCCTGAATTTGATACTTGGTTTTGGGTTTGCAATAACTGATAAATTCGTTTTGGTGAAATACCCAATGCCGCAAGTTTATTACGGGTTATTTCTACCACGATTTGTTCTTGTTGCTCACCTGAAACAGTTACTTTGCCTACACCTTTAATAAGAACAAGTTCGCGGCGTAAGTAATCTGTATAATCTTTTAGTTCTTCATAAGAATAACCTTCGCCACTTATGGCAAGCAACACGCCAAATACATCACCAAAATCATCTATTACATTAGGAGGATAAACTCCAGGAGGTAATTTAGGGGTTAAGTCATTAATTTTGCGTCTTAATTCATCCCAAATTTGTTTCAGATCGTTTTTACGATAAATGGGTTTCATTTCAACCACTATTTGAGATAAACCAGCACTGGAAACAGAAGAAATAAATTTTACATAAGGTAATTGTTGTATGGCATTTTCAATTGGGTAACTCACTTCTTCTTCAACTTGCGTTGGTGAAGCTCCCGGGTAAGCGGTAGTGACCATTGCCATTTTAATGGTAAATTCAGGATCTTCTAATCGTCCTAATCCATTGTAAGAAATAATACCGCCCAATAATAATATTAGGGCGAACATCCAGCTAGTTACACTATTTTTAATTGAGTATTCTGCAAGTTTCATCTATAAACCCTTTTCACGAATCCATGGGCGAATTTGCATATTTTCACTTAAAAAATGACTACCGGCCGCAACGACTTTATCTCCTGCTTTTATGCCTGCTAGGACTTCAATACCGGTATTTTTTATTTCTCCAATTTTAACTTCCACTTTATTTACTTTCATGGTGTCAGGGTTAACTTTCCAAACAAACTTTTTATTACTACTTAATGGCTGTTCTTCATCTGAAAATACCGCGCTAATCGGTAAAATAAAATTTTGTACATTTACATCAATGACTTTTGAAAGATCGAGGCGAATGTTGGCAGACATACCTGGCAGAGCGTTAAAGTTTTCAGGCGTCGGTAATGAAAAAACAACTTTATAAGTAAGCGTTGCAGGATCAGCTTGGGTGTCCCATTCTTTGATCGATACTAAAAATTCTTGGTTTGGGTGAGTGTCAAAAATAACGGTAGGTTGGTAGGTGGTCTCTCTATTAATTCGTGAAATAATATTTTCAGGCATGTGTATCGAAATATCAATAATATCGCGAGTTTGTAAATTTATAATAGTTTGCATGGCTTGAATATGATCAAACTTTTTAATAAATACTTTTGAAATGCTGCCAGAAAAGGGCGCGTGTAAATAGGTATATTCTAAATTGCTCTTAGCCACATTAAGTGAGGATAAGGCAACACCTAAATTTGCTTTGGCTTCATCAAAACCAGCTTGCGTACCTAGTTTACGTTCTAAAAGTAGCTTAGCTTGATCAAATTTAGATTTTGCTAAATTGTATCTGGCTTGTCTATCATCAAGTTGTAGTTCAAAATCACTAGGGTCTAACTGTGCTAATACATCACCTTTTTTTACCCTGTTCCCTGGCTTTACAGGAAATTCAATAACTTGCCCACTTACTCTAAACGCTAATTTTGATGCTGCGTTAGCCTCTACTTCGGCGGGAAAATTACGGATTGATCGTTTGGTAGGATCTAACACAGTATAAACTTTAGCGGGTCGAATTTTTGTTTCATTCTCGTCTGGAGAGGCTGTTTTATCACAGGCAGAAATGAGCAATGTACATAAGCCTAAGATGAAGTAATTGCGTTTTGTCTCCTTAAGGGAGTTAGTTTTAAATTTTTGGGGTCTAAAAAATGTCGTTATAATTTTTTTAGCTTTGGGTGTTATTACCTGAAAAAACATTGGAGCCCCTGAGGTATTAATGGTTGGGTATTATTATTTATAATGGAGATTATAACGTGCAAACACCAATAGAAATATTGATATAAAGTAATCAACTTGTTCAATTTAATTTATACTGTTAGTTGGTTTAGCCTGTTAGTAATAATTAAATGACTTTAGATCAAATTAAAACGTTATGTCGAATAATAGAATGTGGCACTTTGCAAAAAGCAGCGATTAGTTTACATAAAACCCAACCTGCTTTATCCATGGCAATAAAAAAGCTTGAAGCTGAGTATGGTTTTCAAATATTAACACGTGATCATTACAGATTAACCCTAACAGAAGCAGGAAGATCTTTTTATTACAAAGCCCAAGAATTACTTCAATCAGCCTCGCAGCTTAATTCGTTAGGGCAACACTTAGGTAACGACAACGAAGCTAAAATAACAATTGCTTACGATGCTATTTGCCCATTATCACATATCTTAGGTGTTTTAAAACGATGCCAAAGCCAATACCCATACACTGAAATTGAACTTATTGGTAAATCTAGATTTGGCTCGCTTGATGCGCTTAAAAAAGAAGAAATAGATTTAGCTTTCAGCCCATGGTGGCCAACCTTTTATGCCTTGGGCGATTTAGAATCATTACCCATAACATACTTTCGTATTATTTTAGTTGCAACACCACAACTGTTCCCTAATTACAAAAAAATTAGCGTTAACGATTTAAAAAGTGAAGTACATTTAATTATTGAAGAAAGTGATTTAAATTTTGATACTAACGATCTCATTTTACTTAAAGGTTGCAGGCAATGGCGTACTAAAGATGCCTTCACACTTAAAAATATGTTAATGGCAGGCTTAGGTTGGGGGTTTATTCCAGAATTTATGGTGGCAAAAGAATTAAGCACAAATCAATTAATAAAACTAGAGCCGGATGAGTTTGAATATTCTATTGGCGGAGAAATTCGTTTAGTTAAACGCCAAGAATACACACTAGGACCTGCTTCAAGTATGATTTGGAATGAGTTTAATCAAAATAATCTGCTAACGCACTCAGCTAAAATTTAGATTTAGATTTAGATTTAGATTTAATTTTTGTAGTTTTTTATTGCAATGGTATTGAAACAGTATTGAAATAAATAAGACCATTAATGTACGACGAGAGCGTCTGGTTTGATGAAGTGTATTTTACTGCTTCTATTTTATTTACAAAGCCAAACACTTAAGCAAGTTTATTTAATCTGCTTAAGTGTTTATTATTTTACTCTCTAAACATCTTCAAGAGCTTTTGGGTTAGGACCATAAGTATTTGCATCGTGACTATCTTGAGCCAAAAACACGATTAAAACAATAATACCAATTAAAGGTATCAAAGAGATTAACTGCCACCAACCTGTTCTACCTGTATCGTGCAACCTTCGTGCAGAAATACTAATTGATGGTACTAACAAAGCTAAACTAAATAATGTTGAAATAAACCCAAAGCCAATAATAGTCTCTAGAATAGCTAAACCAATCATTATAAGCGTATAAATTAATACAAACATCCAATATTCTTTGCGTCTTGCTCTTCCTGTAAAATCAGCATATTTTTTTAATGCATCTGTAAAGTATTCCATTTAATCCCTCTTTTTATTATTTACTTATAACAATTATCTAGTTCTCACGTTTAATTACGTGGTCGAATTAATATAAGTGATTTACTGACCCAATTCAATTATAAAGCGATATTGTAAGGTTATAAATTCACTAGGGTCTGTTGATCTTTCAGGGTTAAATTTTATTCAATTTAAAACGAATTTAATCGCGATGTGAGCTTTGTCTAATAGTTATTCTATTAAAGAAGCGAACAGCAATGAGTAAATTCGTTTTAAATG
>Ga0209303_1000555_pt1 | contig 28529 bp, 29 predicted proteins | sample SidtaG_3_FD_187449 | JGI IMG/M metagenome (GOLD analysis project Ga0209303, IMG submission 187449) | Marine algal microbial communities from Sidmouth, United Kingdom - Sidmouth_Asex1 metaG (SPAdes) (version 2) | ecosystem: Host-associated > Algae > Red algae > Unclassified | place: Sidmouth... | reverse complement strand
ACCTGCTGGACCGATTGGGCCAGTTTCGCCGTCAGCACCATCAGTTCCGTTTGTTCCTGCTGGCCCTGTTGGACCGATTGGGCCAGTTTCGCCATCAGCACCATCAGTTCCGTTTGTTCCTGCTGGGCCTGTTGGGCCGATTGGGCCAGTTTCGCCGTCAGCACCATCAGCACCGTTTATTCCGTCAGTACCTGCTGGGCCTGTTGGACCAGTTGGACCAGTTGCGCCGTCAGCACCATCAGTACCATTTATTCCGTCAGTACCTGCTGGGCCTGTTGGACCGATTGGGCCAGTTGCACCGTCAGCACCATCAGTTCCGTTTGTTCCATTTGTTCCTGCTGGGCCTGTTGGACCGATTGGGCCAGTTTCGCCGTCAGCACCATCAGTTCCGTTTGTTCCTGCTGGGCCTGTTGGACCGATTGGGCCAGTTGCACCGTCAGCACCATCAGTTCCGTTTGTTCCTGCTGGACCAGTTGGACCAGTTGGACCAGTTGCTCCTACCGGGCCTGCTGGGCCAGTAGAACCAGTTGGACCAGACGCACCTGGAGGGCCAGGTAAACCTTTAGCACCAGTATCACCTGGAGGGCCAGGAGGGCCTGGAAGACCTTTAGGGCCTGTAGGGCCTGGAGGACAATTGTCTGGACAATCACCTGCGTTAGCCGCATACAATGCAAAAGGCACACTTAACAATTGAGAGACACCCATTGAAGTGAATGAACCACAAGAGGCAGATAAATCAAGACCTGTTTCTAAAAAAAATGGACCATTACCCCAATCAATATTGCTGAATACACCTAAAACAGGTGAACCCTGACCAATTGCAAGAGCCACACTACCGCCAAGATTAGTTGAGACAGCGTGATTTTCTTGATAAACAATTGCTCCAAAGGCAGAGCCTTGATGGACAGTAACCTGCAAACACACCGCAGAATTTGCGATAGGGTTGCCGCCCGCATCTCTCACTACCGCTTGATATTGAAAAGCCTGCGGGGCTTGCGCATAGACGCTAAACGATATAGCGATAAATGCAATTAATGAAAGTATTAACTTCTTCATTTACTAAAAATTTAGTTAAAATTTAATTTTTTAAAAATTTATATGATTTCAATTTTTTGTTATCCGCATCAATCAATCTAAGGGTATAATATCCTTTTGTGAAACTTTGTACATCAATTGAGGTGAGATTATTTGTTACGTTATTTGATTCTAAATTTTTACCATCTGCATTGAAAACTTGATAACTAACTCCTTCAAAATTTTCTAATTTCAATTTAAGCATTGCTACAGTTGGGTTGGGAAAAACTTCAGCAATAAAATCGGCATTTAGATGGCGGACTTCGATGATACTTAGAGTTGGTTGGTGATAACCTTGGGTAATCATACAATCACTGGTTTCCAAAAGTTGAATAACCGGCTCTCCAATGGTATATTCTATTTGGCCTTTAAAATTTTCAAAACTAGTCCCTCCTGAGCTTACCACCTGCTGACCATAGGTTGTAAACACCGAAAAAATAGTTAAGATTAGAATAATTTGTTTCATATTAAAAGAATTTATTTTAATTATTTATTAATTATCAACATGTTGTGAACAATATGCGAATAAAATGTAAATTACTTTATGTAATGCAAGTAAAGTACAATGCAATTCTAATAGTTTTAAGTTCGGCAATATTGCAATTTTTTAGCTATTTTAATAGCAATTTGGCAAAAAAAAACACTTTATAAAATTAATGAAATCTATACTACTTAACAAAAGGAAACGTACTACCATTTATCATTTATCATCAATTTGGTATTGATTTTATATTGTTAATATTATAACACAGATTTATTTATGTAAGTACACGAATTAAAGCACATCACACTATTTTTGGACTGCATAAGCTTACAAAAGTCAGCCATTTTTTAAACTTTCTACCGAAAGAATTAAATATTGTAATAAATGTACCTAATAAAATTTGGGGAAATTTTTAGGATCTGACTCGGACATGATATTGTAAATTTTTTCATATATTTGTTCTTTATTGGGTTTACTAAAATAATCTCCATCTGAGCCAAAAGGTGGCCTGTGTGCTTTTGCTGAAATTGTTGTTGGAGGGGCATCTAAATAATAATAAATATTTTGCTCATCAATTAATTGTTGAAGGATATAAGCAGAGGCTCCACCGGGAACATCTTCATCTACAACTATTAACCTATTTGTTTTTTTAACTGACTCCAATATAATTTTTGGAACATCGAAAGGTATTAATGTTTGAATATCAATTACTTCTACTGATATTCTATTTTGTGCTAATTCTTTTGCAGCTTCTACTACAATTGGCAAAGTACTTCCATACGAAACTACTGTAATATCGTTACCAAGCATAATTGTTTCTGGAATACCTAATGCTACTGTGTAGTCTCCTAAATTAACTGGTAATTTTTCTTTTAGCCTGTAGGCATTAAGTCTTTCTATTACTAAGGCAGGATCATTACATTGTAATAAGGTGTTGTACATACCAGCTGCTTGTACCATATTACGTGGCACACACAAGTGAATTCCTCTAAAGGAATGTAGTATTGTACCTATTGGAGAACCTGTGTGCCATATTCCTTCTAAACGATGGCCTCTTGTTCTAATTATGGCGGGAGCAACTTGAACACCAGCAGAGCGATAGTGTAATGATGCTAAATCATCTGATAATATTTGTAGGCCATATAATAGGTAATCAAGATATTGAATTTCTGCAATTGGTTTAAAGCCTCTGAGTGACAAACCAATTGCTTGGCCTATTATGGTTGCTTCTCGAATACCTGTGTCAAATATACGATGCTCTCCATATTTTTGTTGGAGGCCTGCCATAGATTGATTTACGCCTCCTATTTTTCCTACATCTTCCCCAAATGCCACAAGGTTATCGTGTTTTTGAAAAGAAATATCGAAGAAACGGTTTAGTATTTGGTGACCAGTAATATTTTCGGATTCTTCGTTATATATTGGTTCAATTTTTTTTACGTGAGTATGAGCTGTTGAAGTTTCATTATATAAATGACTGCTATAAATTGCTGTGTTTTGCTGCAGTAAATCTTTTCTCCATTCTTTTAATATTTCAACCGCTGGGTTGGACGGCTCACTTGCAGCTATTTTTAAAATTTGAAAAATAGTTGACAATACATCCTTTCGAGCAAAATCGATAGTGTTTACTATTTGGTTTTGTAGACTTAGCATTTCATTTTTATAGCTGCTTGTTTCAGCAATTTCGCTAATAATATTAACCAACTGATTTCGCTGTATATTAATTGGTTCTATATATTCGTTATAAGCTACACTGCTAATTTCTTTTACGAGTGATCTTGCATTTTGTTCTATTTCTTCTAATTCTTTTTTTGTAGCAATATTATTTTCTAATATCCAATTTCTAAATTTTAAATTACAATCATATTTTTTTTCCCAAGATAATCTTTCGGCCGATTTGTATCGTTGATGAGAACCAGATGTACTGTGTCCTTGTGGTTGTGTTACTTCTTTTATGTGTATTAACGCTGGTCGGTGTGTGGCCCGAATTTTTGCGGCAGCGGTTTGATACAATTGAACTAAGCCACTATAATCCCATCCTTTACCTACGTAAATATCAATACCATTATCTGCTTCATTTTTTGTTTTAAAGCCTTCTATAATTTTTGAAATATCTGATTTTGCGATTTGGTATTCGGCTGGTACCGAAATGCCGTAACCATCATCCCATACGCTAATGCATAGGGGTATTTTTTGAACTGCGGTTGCATTTAAGGTTTCCCAAAACAGGCCTTCGGCACAACTGGCATCGCCAATGGTTGCAAAACAAATTTCGTTGCCGTTTTTTGTAAATTTGCTGGCATTGCTAATTTTATTATTTTTTCTATATAGTTTTGATGCTAAAGCTAGGCCAACAGAGCGAGGCATTTGGCTGGCAGTTGGCGCTAAATCGGCTGCTGTATTATACATTTTAGTTTGATCTAAAAACTGACCATTTTCGTCAACCAATGTATTAGAAAAGTGTGCGTTCATTTGCCTACCCATAGAATGTGGATCTTTTTCTTTTCTTGGATCTGAATATAATTGGGCGAAGAATTGCTTGTAAGTTACTAAGTTGGTTGCAAATGCAAAGGTTTGATCACGGTAATAGCCAGATCGCCAATCTCCTTTTTGAAAAGCCTTTGCCATTGCAATTTGTGCAATTTCTTTTCCGGCACCAAAAATGCCAAATTTAGCTTTACCTGAAAGCACAACTTTTCTACCAATTACGCTTACTTGCCTACTTTCGGCGGCCAGTTTATAATCGTTAAGAACGGTTTGTTTAAAGGTTTCGTACGTAATTTCGGATGCTTGTTGTTGTTTTAATGTATTAAAGCTGGCCACGTAGTTTGTATTTTAAGGTTTAATATTTAAAAGATACCAAGTTGGTATAGCATGATACAAAAGTAAGAAACGAGGGCCACTTTTTTTTTTGTTTTATTTGCTTTTGAATTGGTTGGTTTGCTTACAAGGGGCTGAAGCTTTTAAAATAGCCTCGATTGCAGCGTTTTCGTATCCCCTTAGGGTACGGAAGTAGCGGAAAGCGAGTGGCCCGTTTTTGTTATTTAGGGTTTTTCGCTTCATAAAATTATGTTAATGGTTAATAATTTCTAAATTCTTATTTTATATTCGATTAATCTTTAAAATAAATACCAAGTCTATAATAATTGTGTAATTTTGAAGTTCGTTTAAAAAAATATATCATAAAAATGAAAAAAATAATATTTAATTTATTGTTGGTAGGCTTAGTTGTTGGTAGCGCTACTGCACAAGAAAAAACAATTGAACAAGAGCCGAAGAAAAAATTATTTCAGAAAGCCAAGAAGCAAGTAAAAGAAATAACGACCAACGATAAGCCGATACAAGCAAAAGAAAAAGCAGTTGAGGCAACAGAAAACGCAGGTAAACAAAATACTGCGCCAACTGTTATTGGTGATATGAAAGAAGCACCGGTAGCGCCTGATGAAAATGCACCGGTATTTAAATTTATTGAAGAATCGTTTGATTTTGGTGGTGAAATTATTGATGGTGAAAAAGTAACGCACAAGTTTACTTTTACTAATGATGGTAAATCGCCATTGATAATAGAAAAGGTAAAAGCAAGTTGTGGTTGTACCACACCAGATTGGCCTAAGAAACCGATTGCACCAGGCGAAACTGGTGAAATTACAGCTACTTATAACTCAAAAGGTAGAATTGGTAAGTTTAATAAAGCGGTTAGAATTACCTCGAATGCTGCAACGCCAACCAAAGTATTGTACATAAAAGGTGTGGTAATAAAAGCTAAAGAAAATGAAGGTATGCCAACTAAAAAACCTAGTATAGTAGAAGAGTAAAAAGGTGCTTTTTTTAAGTAAAAGCTGTTAATTCGCCACGAATTAACAGCTTTTTTATTTTGGCTTAGCTTTCTCTTTGATAAATTTATTTTATCATCATTATTTATTGAATACCAACAAAAAATAATATTTTTACCTTTTTTAGTCAGTATTGACCTCATATTATTTTTAATAAACCATAAGCACAATATAAGTAGACATGGAATTATTACAAGATTTAGCCGAATTTTTAAAAATTGATATTAAAGACGAGCAGTCGGTTGATAATATTTTTTTGATGACACTTAAATATTTGGATAAAATTAAAAGCCAAGATTTTGAGTACGAATTAATGATACCGTTAAGAGGGATTTTGAATAAGTTTTCTAACTGTGCCGATTTTCATGGTGTTGAAGATATGGAGTTAAATGATGCTGTAAATGCATTTATTAATATTGTAAACCAAACAACTTACCAGCCTACCGAGGCAACACAGGGTAGTAATTTCAAAAATATTTTTGGTGGGCCACAAAAGAAAAACTTTTTTAACGAAACTAACGCACCTATTTTTGAAAAGTTTCAACAGTTGTACAACTCTTTAATTGCCACCTATAATTTAGTAAAAGATGGCAAACCAAAATCGAGAGATTTAGAATTAGAAGGTTTTTACAACCCTAATAATGCCAATAAAGAAAAGGCGAAAAAGTTGATTATTGAGGCACGCAATCAAGTTGACCGAAATGACTCACTTTCGGAAAAATCAAAAAAAGCAATTACTGATTTTATTACAAAAGCATTAGTAGAATTTGAAAAACCAAACTCTAATTGGACGCTTATTTTTGGCCGCTTAAAAGAAGTAAATTCTGTATTAAATGCTTTGGGCTCTTTAGCTACCGGCATTAAGGGTGCTGATGCTATTGGTTTGGCCAAACAAAAAATTGAAGAAGCGGTGATGGTGATTGATCAAACCTCGGTAAATATTAACTACAAAACGATGAACCATATTTTTAAAATTGATGAAGGTAATTTAATGATTGATAGCCCAACTCCAAAATTATTAATTGAATCGGATGAGGATTTACCTAAAACAATAGAACCAATAATAAGCAAACCGAAAGTTGTAAAAGAAGAAGGTGACGACTAAAGTTTTTCAATTGAAAATTAATATTGTTAAAATACTGCTTAATAGTGCTTGGCTGTATTGCCTTTTTTCTATTGTTGCATGTAATTCTACCGATGCGCCTAAAAAAACAATTGTAGCAAAAGTAGGCGCAGTAAATTTATATTTACCAGAAATTGAAGCATTACAAATACCTTATAAAGACAAAAACGACAGTCTTGATTTTATTGACAAGTATATTGAAAATTGGGTAAAATCGCAATTGTTTTTAAATAAAGCAGATCAGTTTTTACCAAATAAACTAAAAGAAATTGACCGACAAATTGAAGACTACCGCAAAAGCTTATTAACCTTTAATTACGAGCAAGAGTTGCTTACAAAAAACGTAAATTCTAAAGTTTCTAAAGATGAAATAACAAGTTATTACAACACCTATAAAAATAATTTTAAGCTTGCTGAAAGCATTATTAAAATTAAATATCTGGTTCTTGAAAGTGATATTATAACTTTAGACAGTATTAAAGCGTGGATAAAAGCCGATGATATAATAGCGCAAGAACAGTTTGAAAATACTGCCATTTCGTTTGCCAGTAACTTTAGCTTAGGTAACGAATGGTTAAGCTACGAAGGCTTTAAAGATAAACTGCCCAAAGGTATGAAAAAAGGCAATTTATATAAAAAAAATAAGTTTGTGGAGTACGGTAATGATGATTTAATGTATTTATGCAAAACAATGGATTTTGGTAAAAAAGGAGATGTTGCGCCACTAGAATACAAGCGACAAGATATTGAGAAAATTATTGTTAATAAGCGCAAAATAGCTTATTTAAAAAGAATAAAAGACAAAATTTACAATGACGCCATCAGCAAAAATGATTTCGAAATTTATGATCTTAATAAAAAATAGATATTGTATTACCATATTAATATGCCTTAGTTTTGGTGTTTTTAATAAAAGTTTTAGCCAAAATGTTGACAAAATTGTGGGCATAGTAGGCGATAAAATTGTTTTAAAATCTGATGTTGACATACAAGTGCGTCAATTAACTACGCAAGGCACACCCGAAGAAGGACTTTCTTGCAATTTATTTGAAGAACTAATGCTTCAAAAACTACTGTTAAGCCAAGCTGAAGTTGATAGTGTTTTAGTTACTGAGGATGAAATTGAAGGTGAATTAGAACAAAGAATTAGATATTTTATTGGTTTGTTTGAAGGCGATCAAGATAAGTTAGAAGCTTATTATGATAAATCTATTTTGCAAATAAAAGACGAGTTTAGAGCGCAAATACAAGAACAATTGCTAAGCAGAAGAATGCAACAACAGGTAGTTACCGCAGTAAAAGTTACGCCTGCCGAGGTAAAACATTTTTTTGAAACCTTACCTGCCGATAGTTTACCTTTTTATGATGCCGAAGTTGAAATGGCGCAAATTGTGATAATGGCCGAAGTAAGCGACGAACAAAAACAAAAAGCAAAAGACGAGTTAAACGAATTAAAAAAACGTATTTTAGAGGGAGAAGATTTTGCTACACTTGCCGTAGTTTATTCTGATGATACCGGCAGTGCCACTAATGGAGGCGATCTTGGTTTTATGTCGCGTGGCGAATTGGTAAACGAATTTGCTGCTGCCGCTTTTAACTTAGAAAACGGCGAAGTAAGCGACATTGTAGAAACCGAATTTGGTTTGCATTTAATACAAATGGTAGAACTACTTGGCGAAAAAGCCAACCTCAGGCACATTTTATTACGACCAGAAATTACCAGTTTCGATTTAGAAAAAGCAAAAGCCAAATTAAATGATGTACGCAACAAAATATTAACCGATTCTATTAGCTTTAACCAAGCGGTTGACAAATACTCTACCGATAAACAAACCAAAAACAATGGTGGTAATATTGTTAACCCGCAAACTGGTAGTGCCACTTTTTTATTAACTGAATTAGATGGCTATTTAAAACCTGTTGCCGATACCCTAAAGGTTGGCCAAGTATCAAAACCAGTTACCTTTAAAAATGAACGTGATAATAGTTTAGGCTATCGATTAATAAAAATAAAACGTTTAAGCAAATCACATAAAGCAAATTTAAAAGATGATTACGAACGCATAAAAGGGGCTGCTGAAAGCAAAAAACAGCAAGCAGCTTTAGAGGATTGGATTGCTAAAAAAGCACCAGATACTTATATTTTTGTAGATGATAGTTTTATTGATTGTGCGCAAAGCCGAAAGTGGATTAGTAACTAAAACCGTTTTTTAATCCAAAACTTTACTAGTAAAAAGCCACCAATTGCGCCGCCGAGGTGCGCAAAGTGTGCCACACCGCTACTCGCATTGCTAAAACCCATATAAACATCAAACAGTATTAATAAAAGTACAAAATACTTTGCCTTTAAAGGTATTGGTGGAAAAATGAGCATTAATACAGAGTTAGGAAACATCATACCAAAACCTACTAAAATGCCATAAACTGCGCCCGAAGCCCCCAGCATAACCGAGTTAAAACTACCAAAACCAACATAAGGCATTAGTGCATAAAAAACACAAGAAATTAACCCACAAATAATGTAAAAATTTAAAAACTTTACCGATCCCCATATATTTTCCAATTCTTTACCAAACATCCATAAGGCATACATGTTAAATAATAAATGCCAAATACTGCCGTGCATAAACATGTAGGTAAATATTTGGTGCGGGCTAAAATAACTTTCAGGGCCGTAGCCCCAATGCCAAAAAGCCAACCACCTGTCTAAATCAACAATGCCTTGGCTACCCAAAACTATTTTGGCCAAAAACAAAATACCATTTATTATCAGCAGGTTTTTAACTACTGGTGGCAACATATTAAACTGTGTTCTACTTTGCATATTTGGCCTGTAATATAAGTTAGAAATAAAGGTAGCGCAACAATTTTAGAAAGATTACTAAAATAATATACTCCATCAATAATTATTTATTAAAGTTGAGTTGGTTATGCTTAATTAAAAGTTCACAGTCCATTCAGGTTTAAATCCATCATCTTCAATTTTATCCGTATCTTTCGCCTATGTTGGCAACAATTTCTATCAAAAACAAAAGCTATTCAATTAATTTAAATGAGGCAATTGATTTATCAATAACCATAAAACATGGCAAAGAAAACCCCAACTGTTTTTGGTCGCCTTACCCTTGGTTCGAAGCTTACCAAGCGGGCAGTTTTATTGGTTCAACTTTAAAAGATGCGCCAGTAAATTTTTTCAATATAAAATTAAACCCACACGGCAGTTGCACACATACCGAATGTGTGGGCCACATTGCCAAAGAACAATACACCATTAACAACTGCCTAAAAACCAACTGGTTTAAAGCCTTATTAATAACTGTAGAACCCCAAAATATTGATGGTGATTTAATTATTACCGAAAGCGACATCAAAACAAAACTCGAAAATTTAGAAGCAGATACCGAAGCATTAATAATACGTACCTTACCAAATGCAACCAATAAACTCACTCAAATATATTCTGGCACCAACCCACCTTATCTGCACGTAAATGCTATGGATTTTATTGTACAAAAAGGCATACAACATTTTTTAATTGATTTGCCCTCGGTTGATAGAGAAGAAGACAAAGGCGAATTACTTTCGCATCACAAATTTTGGAATTACCCCGCTTATAAAACCACCTATACCCAAAAACACATTGCACAAGTGCGCCAATACAACACCATTAGCGAGCTGCTTTACATACCCAATAAAGTTGTGGACGGTTATTATTTTCTCAACCTGCAAACCATAAACCTTCAGTTAGATGTTAGCCCAAGCAAGCCATTAATTTACACCATATTATAAACTTAAAACAGATAAAAATCTCTTTCATTCTTTTTTTTTTGAAGCGAAACCAATTAGCTCGCAAAAACGGTAGTCTTGCCATACACTCCAAGTCCTCGCCTTCCGTTGGTCGGCTGTGGGCTTTCCGTTACTGTCAAGGCTATTTCAAAAACTTTGCCCTGCCGTCCAAAACATCTTAAAAAAAAACATTTAAACCTTTTATACAAAAAACAAAGCATTGTAATAAATTTTATAGGCTAATGCTTACTTTTGTTTTATGAGCAAGGTTACCGAAGAAGAAATTTTTGCGAAATGGGATGCAGGAGATACCAAAGAAGAAGCATTTAAGCTATTGGTAACCGCCTACCAAGAAAAGCTATATTGGCATATACGCCGCATGGTACATTTTCACGATGATGCAGATGATGTAGTACAAAACACCTTTATAAAGGTTTGGCGTAATTTAGATAAGTTTAAAAGGCAAAGCAAACTATACACCTGGCTATATAGAATTGCTACCAACGAAAGCTTAACCTTTTTACAAAAGAAAAAAAGAAAAGGTACCGTAGCTATGGAAACCAAAGATTATGATTTAAGTGCCGACCTAAAAGCCGACCCTTATTTTGATGGCAATGAAATACAATTAAAATTACAACAAGCCATTGCCATTTTGCCCGAAAAACAAAAAGCCGTGTTTAACCTAAGGTATTTTGAAGAAATGAAATACGATGAAATGTCGGAAGTGTTAGACACCTCAGTAGGCGCATTAAAGGCCAGTTATCACCATGCTGTAAAAAAAGTGGAAAAATTTTTGAAAGAAGATTAAACTTATACCACTAACAAGCATCAATAAATAAGCTGTGAATAATAAAAACGAAATATTAGACGAATTAAAAACGTTGGCACCAAGCTTAGCTGGTATAGCAAAACAAAATTGCTTTACCATACCCAAAAATTATTTTTTGCAAGGCATGCCAAAAGTAAGTGCAGTTGCTGATATTTTGGAGGAACAAGCCACCAAAATACAAAACGACTTTATGTACTTAGATTTGATGTCAGAAATTTTGGCAGACAATTTTGCAGACATTGCAAATGTTGAAGTTTTTAAAGTACCTAAAAATTATTTTGAAACATTAACCGAAAATGTTGTGGCTTACAAAAAAGCAAAATTAGCAATTGAGCCTAATGTTGAAAGTGCGGTTGCATTAGATGCTTCATTTCAAACCAACAAATATGCGGTACCCGAAAATTACTTTGACGAGTTGTCTCAAAATATTTTAGCAAAAGTAACTGTAGCAGACCTTTCGGCATTTGAAAAAGCAGTAGAAACCCAGTTAAACGAAACCGTTTTTACGCTACCTAATAATTATTTTGACAAGCTACCTCAAAGCATCTTAAACAAAATAAAAACACCAGAAAAGAGTGCTAAAATAATTTCTTTACAAAAGGTTAGAAATGCATTAGCGATAGCAGCTACTTTAGCTTTGTTTGTTGCTGGTGCTTGGTTTTTAAATTTAGATAAAACAGATGCTACCAACACCCAAAGCATTAACCAACAAATAGCCCAGTTAAGCACAGAAGAAGTAAAAGCTTATATTGCCTCAAATGCTTACCTGTTTGAAAGCGAAATATTAGCAGAAGATTTGATGGAAGAAGATAACAAAAACTTATTTTGGCAAATGGACTTAAATGCTGATGAGTTAGATTACTATTTACAAAATATAGAAGAATACAATTTAAATATATAACAATGAAAGTACAATTGATATTTAAGACTTTACTAATAGTTGCGGTGGCAATAGTTACTTTTAGTGCAAGCAGTTTAGCACAAAATACAAAGCAAATAGAAAATGTGAAAATTGGTTTTATTACCAACGAATTAGATTTAGATGAAAAACAAGCTCAGCAGTTTTGGCCTGTTTACAATAAGTACGAGGGGCAGCTTAAAAGCCTATACAAAAAAATACAAAAGAATGACTTGGGTGCAGAAGAAGCAATGAATATTGAAACTGATGTTTTAAATGTAAAAAAGAAAAGAATAAATGCTTTGAAAGATATTTTATCTAAAGATCAGCTGAATAAATTAGTAAATGCAGAAAAAAAGTTTACTCGAATGATACTTAACAAATTGAAAGAGTAGAAATAAAAATGTAATAAAAAAAGGGGCTTCGATTTTGAAGCCCCTTTTTTATTGTAACAATATTGACACCAAACAACGAGATTTTAAATTTTGACCAGCGTGAAAATTGTTATGAGTATTTTTATTTTTTTTATCAATTTTGTATTTATAAATCAAGTTTTTCGACTGTGGAAATTTTAACGAAAAATACTCAATTACAAAAGGCAAATTCAAATTGTAAGATGTATCAATATCCTTGTTTATTAACTCCTTATCATTACAGTACTGAATAACCAGTTTCATATCGTTTCTTAATATGTGTAAAGGAGGAAATTTTTGTTTCTTATTTTACCATTCCATCAAATCAGTATCATTTTTTGGGGTATTACATTTTCGGCACGCCAATACTAAATTCTCTCCGCTATCTTTTCCTCCTTTATTTTTCGGAGTAACATGGTTAAGTTGTAGGCTTCTCGTTTTACCGCAATAAACACAGCACCTATCAGCGTTTAATTTAGATTTCTCATCGTAAAATAAAAACCGAGAATTTATATTACCTAACAGCTAACCCTTGTATAGTTTTGCTCTAATTGAGTATAAAACAAAGTCAAATATTTTCTTTTTTATAATGATGGTTATAGCGTCTTTTTTTCTAATTTTAATTCCTTAATAAATTGAGAGGGCGTTGTGCCAAATTTTTCTTTAAATATTTTTGAGAAGTAGCTTTTATTAGTTAACCCTATTGAGTACACAACATCTGAAATATTATTTGTAGGATCTTTTAAAAGTTCTATCGCCCGTTCTAACCTAATGTTTTGCAAATAAGAATTAAAGGTGGTATGATAACCCATCTTAAATAAAAACTGAACACGCTTTTCATTGGTAGCAAATTGTTTTTCAAAGGTTTTCATGGTAATGGCTTCTCTAATGTTCTTTTCGATATATTGGGTCATTTGTTCTAACAGTTTAAAATCAGTAAAATTGATTTTTCTATTTAATGCTAATTTTGATTTATCCTTATAAAACTGATCCCATTGTAAGGCCAACATTTCATAACATTTTCCTTTCTTATAAAAAATATCTGCTAATTCGGTTTCTCTACCTTCTAATAGTTCTGTAATAATATTGTGGATAACCAAGCTATAAGCGCCTTTATGATAAAATTTTTTACTGCCGTGGTTATCCATCAATACTTCGGATAGTTTGGCAGAATAATTTGTGGGTAGTTTTTCTAATTTTGGAAGAAACACGTTTCGGTCAATTTCTATGCTGCAAATTTTAGTTTTTTGGCTATCCCTAAATTTTAAGATATGTCCATTCTTTTGAGCACTTGCTACAATTATATTTTCGTAAGTTTCTATTTCGTGTACTTCATTTGCTAATTCAAAGCCGTGGGTAAAATTTCCTTCTTTGCAATGTATAAACTTCATGGGGTGCACCTCTGCCAAAGTAAATTGAATGGTCATTTTTTTATGAAAATAACAATCATAATTCAGCAACCCGAATCCTCCGCCAAAGTCAATACCACTAATTTGGCCATAGCCAATAGTACTTGGAATGTTTACCGTATAAAAATTGTAATTTACTTGAAAGTCAACATCAAATTCAGCAGCAATGTTTTGAATGACCCTATGAATGGGCAAAGACGAAACTGTTATTTTATTCATATAAAAATTAAGAATATTTATAGTTTAATAAAATAAATGTAGTCATACTATATATTAAATCCATTATAATAGTCAATTAAAAAAGAAGATATTATCTAATATATTGTTAATTTCTTAAAAAATTCCATTATACGTCAAAAGTTGTTCGGTTCTGTGTTAAAGTCACCCATTTATTTCTCACATATTTGTGGTTCAAAAAGAAACACTATCAATTATATAGTGCAATAATTTCTTAAAATAATCTTGCACATTTGTTTGCTCCTTAAAAAATAGGCGCGCAAAATATAATAACTAAATACTTTCTAAACATTCAATTCATTATTCATCAAAATAAACAACATATATATATGACTAATTTTAAAACTCTATTTACCGTTACCCTTCTGTTGTACTCATTTACATTATCAGCACAGGGCGTTGGTTTAGCAGAACTCAATTTAATGCCTAATTTTTTAATTACTATACTTGCAGGTGTGTTATTATCCTTCGGTTTTCAATTTTTGTTAACGGCTCTTTCAGTTGCTTTAGGTGTAACTTCAACCAGTAATTTGAAAGAAGAATGGGTAGAAAATAAATACAGTATTGATGATGATGATGATGATGATGATAGTAAGGATGATCATAGTTCAAATATTTCAATGGGTGTAAAAATAACTGCTGCCTTAGGCGTGTGGAATATTTTAACGGTTGCCCCTTCACTTTTTGCAGGTACTTTTTTGGCATTAATGCTTACCCCCATTGATAGCCTAATAGTTAATATAGCTCTGGCATTGGTAATTTGGGCCGCTTTTTTTATGTTACTTTTCTATTTGGAGAGTCGCATGTTAGGTACCCTTATTGGCGGTTTAATAAATGCTGCTGTGGCAGGTTTAAAATCAACCGGAAGTGCCATTCAGTCTATCGTTACTCCTTCGCCACAAAATCAAATTCAAAATGTGGCCAATAATACTATTGAGAAATTTAGACAAGAAATGACCTCAACCTTTGATACGGATAGCATTGTTAGTACCTTAAATAAATATGTAAAGCAGCTATCAAACAACGTACCCGAATACAGTACATTAAAAAATGATTTAAAAGAAATTGCGGCACTTTCTTCTTCCTCTAACTCCTCTAAAAGTAATTCGCCTGCAAAATGGACGGCTATTCAAACCACTATTCAATCGGTTTTAAATGCAGACGAAAACAAATTTACCCAAAAAGGTAAAGATAAAGCAAAGCAGTTAAACGACTTACTTGCTGAAATGAAAGCAGCTTATAGTGGTTCAGATAGCACTAAAGAAGGTGTGCAAAATGTATTAGCGGCATCTCCTGTTGATGAAGAAAAAGTAAATAACTACTTTACCAAAATACAAAACTTTTTTCGAAAAGCTACACCCGATAATATGGAATGGGACACCATGAAAAAAGAGTTGAATACCATTTTAGATGATCCTTCGAAGGCTGTAAGTGGTTTACGTGAAAAAATGAATGAGCTTGACCGAGCTGCGGTAATCGAACTGTTAGAGAAGAATACATCGCTTGACAAGGCTCAAATTAACAATTATGCCGAACAAGCAGAAAGCCTGTTAAAACAAGCAAAAGAAAAATTAAATTTAAATAATACAGACCTTTCATTTGATAAATTATTGAAGCGTTTTGAAAACAATGTTGCTAATTTTATCAATAGTACCGATGATTCGAGGTTGGATTATACTCTATTAAAAAATGATTTTTCAAGGGCCATCAATAATCCTGCTGAGAGCTTAAAAATTGTAAAAAACAGGTTAAATACCTTTGATCGAGATACTCTGACTTCCATTATTACGAACACCAGATTGATTGATAGAGCGGATATAAATGATGTTGTTCAAAGTGTAGAAGATGCCAGAAATGAAGTGATAGAGCAAGTGAAAAACATTGAAAGTACTGCCCGATCATCTATGAAAAATATGGAACGGAACGCAGTAATTAAAGCGGAACACGTTAGAAAATCTGCTATTTCGGCCGCTTGGTGGCTTGTTGCTACCATTGTAATTGCAGCAGCAGCAGCAGTAGCAGGCGCATTGGTTGCTGTTTAATATAGCTAAACTATGCAATTAAATTAGCCAAATTTCATAAAAACAATTACTGTTATATAATTTTTTAAACATTTTAGTTTTAAACAATACAACTAAGTGATAAGTAAGAAATAGATAACCATATAAATACGAATGAACTACCACATAACTTAGCAAATTAAATTAATTTTGTGAGGTACTGTTGTAGCAAATGAGTAACTAATTTATAAACAATATTACTTTTAAATTGATTAGAAATAGGTAAAGTGTTGGCCACCATAAGCCAAACTTAATAAACCATTTCAATAAAAAATTTAAGAGGCATTAAAAAATTAAACTTTAAAAAGATGAAAAATTTACAAGATTTATTTGAACATGAACTAAAAGACATGTATTCAGCTGAAAAGCAATTAATAGAAGCTTTACCTAAAATGATAGAAACAGCTTCTAACGAAAAATTAGCCGAGGCGTTTTCAGATCATTTGAAAGAATCAAAAGATCATTTAAATACTATTGAAAGTATTTGTAAAGATTTGGGCATTGAGCCAGGAGACATGAAATGTAAAGCTATGGCCGGCCTTGTAAAAGAATGTGAGGGGATGATTAAAGAAGATGCTTCGCCTGCAGTAAAAGATGCCGGACTAATTGCGTGCGCACAAAGAGTGGAGCATTATGAAATTGCTGGATATGGTACTGCTTGTCAATTTGCCAAAACGCTTGGGCATAAAGATATTGCCAAAAAATTAGACGATATTTTAGACCAAGAAAGAAATGCGAATGACCATTTAAACGACTTAGCTGTTCATGGAATAAATGAAGCTGCAAAAGAAAATGAATAGGCAATATTACACCGTGGAAACCTTAGCTTATAGCTAAGGTTTTTTTTTATCTTATAATTAGTATAATTTTATTTATTGTATGATGTTATTTTTAATGTAATTTATTAAGCACATTACTTCGTATACCGCTCATTACTCCTAAAATAAACGCCTTCTTCCACTTTTAATTTATAGTTTTTCGCCATACTGGTTTAGTAATTCATATACGTAACTGTAGCTAAAATAAATATTGGTAGCGGTAATATAGTGGCATTACAAATGCCTGCTTTTGTGGTTGTATTGAAAATGCGGAGAGATTTTAAAGTTTGCTGAGCGTGATGATAATAGCTTTTTAATCTTCTTTTGGTGCAATAGCCCATTTACCGATTTTGTAGAGCCCTACACGAAATTCAGCATTATTTGTTGGCTTATCCCCAATTATAATAGCGTGCGCCCTGTTGTTAGGTAGTCCATCAATAATAGGATTGTTATAAATAGGGTCATGATTAACTGATTGAGTTGGACTAACATCTTTTCGTATTTCACCAACATTCATTTCCCAAATATAAAATAGATTTGGATTTTTTAAAGTTCCATCTTGTTTTTTTTGTGTACCAATTAATTCACGAGAAGTTTTAGGAGTACAATATTTTGACCAATCAGAGGATAAATTATCTCCATCTTTTGGAGTGTTTTTAAAGGCTGAAGAACTTGGCTTACCATCTTTATTACTTATGAAAGTTTGATGAATTCTAATATATAAATCATAGATGTTATCAATAAATTCAATTTTCCACATTTAAGCCAATTTTTGCATCCAAAAGGTCAAATCTTTATTTATTGAATTGTAATCAATAAACCCCTTTATAATAGTTTTACTTTTGGAATCTTCCCCGTAATAATGAATGTCTAATTTTTCAGTACTTAAAATATTAATTAATAAGATGTAATTTTCATTTCTCCACTCTAAATCAATTGAACCGTCTTTGGCCAGATTAATTTCTGGATAGTCAATTGAAATATTATGAGAGACTAAAACCTCATTTGCATACCTTACAAGAAACTCAATAGCACGTGTATAGGTTATAGGTTTGCACGGAAGAGCACCATCTTCATCCCAATCATCTTTTAAATCTAAAATTGATTTAGATGATTGTATAGCCTTGTGAACAGAAGTTAATTTCCTATTGAGTAAAAATGTTTTCTGAAAAACATCAACGGTTAAATGAGTTTTAACCCAAACTGCTTTATCTTCTTTAATTTTTTTTCTCGTTAATAAAGGCCAAGGCTCAAAATCTTCTTTGGGAGAGGGTATTATATCTTTGTTATTATTAAAATCAATAGTAGGCCATAAAGAAACCTTTTCTTTAAAACCTCTTGAAGATTGTATTAACTTTTGGTCTTGACTATAATTTTCAACCATTTTGTGCAGATTTAAAGTATGAATTTTAAATTTTCTTTATAATCATTTCTTATCAGTTCATCTTTCAAGATGGATTGTTCAATTTGATGTTTTAATTTTTTTAAATCATTTAAATCCAAAGCTAAATGAAGTTCTTGAACCTCTGAATTTCTTTCAAACTCTAAATAAAGTTTATGTAAAATTATACCGATTCTATTCTTGTCAGCAATTTCATCATCAAATACCAATCTAATATCAGTAAAAATTTTAGATTTCCCAAGATTATTTTCATTATACAATGAATTTCTTCTCGATTTAACATAAAGCTTAAGATTTTTATAATTTGATAAAATCTTTACTAAATTGCCTGTTAATCTTTTATTATTAGTTTTCTTAGAACCCGTGAGTTCAAAATAAGATTCCGTTAAATTATTCGCTATATCTTGAAAATTTACTTCATCATATTCAATCAATCTACTAAAACTCAACATTGTTTGAAGTAGTAAATCGCCTTTAGAATAACCAACCAAATCATTTAGCTCATTAGCAAGTGTTTCTAAATCTTCTCCAACATTAAATGAATTTACAAATTCGATTACTTTATCAATTTCAGCATTATTTAATTCAGATATAATTTTAAACCCAGGATAAACTCTTTCAGGAATACTTATAGTTGCCATTTTTAAATTTTGTTACGCATTAAAGATAAAATTATTTGAAAAATAAGCAATATTTGAAAAATTTAAAAACTATAATTCTATCAATTACTTACTTTATTAACTATCTTACTTTTAAATTATTGTCAATATGTTCATAGGTAAGAAAAGATAAATTTTCTATATAAACTAACAAGACTAATCTCTTTTAACCGTTTAAAACGTTTGTTTTAGTTGATAAACGTTAAGTCTCCAAATTATTTTATCTAAAATTTTAACCTCCACTTCGAGCTATAGCACGAATGAAAAGACTTCCAACGCCCCACCGCTGCCCGAAAAATAGCCCCGATTGGCGCGGTTATACCATTTTTGCGTAGGCAATTGCAGCGTTGGCAAAATGGTATTTGAGCAGAAAGCGGGACCTAAAGTCAATTCGAGCAATTCTGTTACGCTTCAAAAAAACAACATTTTCATCTAATAAATAGCAATAATAAACAACCTTCTCCTATTTTTATTTTATAGCTTTCTGCCATAATGGTTTAGTAGTTTATATACGTAAATGTAGCTAAAATAAACATTAGTAGCGGTAATATAGTAGCACTACAAATGCCTGCTTTTGTGGTTGTTTTGAAGAGGATGATATTAAGATAGCGGTTAACATTAACATTAAAATATAACACCGCAATGGCAGAAAGACTAAACGGTAAAATACAAAAAACTTAAACAATCAGCAGAGGTAACCGAACCTTTGAGGGCTTTAGAAGTGCCGTTTTATTCTTTCACGGCTGACCTGACTTACATCCAAAAAAATTATAAACCTTAATAAAGATGGTGGTAGAACCAATTTTTTATTTATTTTTACTATCAAAAGCTTAAAAACCAGTTGATGAAACATCTGCAACCTACATTTTCTACTTCTAAAATTGAGAAATTCAGTTCTGCTATAGCTCATCAATACCATTATTAAATCAAACCAACATTTTATATATGAACACTATTTTATTAAAAACATCAATACTGCTATTTTGCATATTGTTTGTTTGTAAAGTATCCTTAGCAAAGGATGAAACTGTTAAAGTTAAAACCTTTCTCGTTTTTTTTGAAGAAAAAGATAGATTTGAACCAAACAGTTTATGGGAAAAAGACTTCATTTTAAAGTTTCAATGGGAACCCGAAGGACTTTACGTAATTACAAAACTTGAAGTCATAAAAAATCAATTGGATGATGTTTTTCAAAATTTAAATGCTGTTTATTCAATTGAATATTCCAAAATTAGAGAACTACCTAAAAAAATGTTCCATAAGCATTATTAATTAAAAAAATATCTGTAATGAAAAAGACTTTAACAATTTATTTACTATTACTACTATCAATTCCAATTTTAGCTCAACCTCCTGAATTTGATTATACACCAAACAATATTTCTGGAGGTTTAATAGCTACTGTACAGGTAAATGGAATACCAGCATCAGACTTGGACTATATTGCCGCATTTGATGAAGATAATATTTGTGCAGGTGCTGTTCAGTTATTAGCGTATTATGGGCAAACATTTTGCAACCTTCAAATTTATGGAGACGATCCTTCAACTCCTGATGTTGATGAAGGCGTTAATACGGGAGAAACTTTTACATTAAAGCTATGGATAGCCGCTACAAATCAAATTTTAGATAACCCCTTAGGTGTGCCTGCAGTTACTGGATGGAATGATAGTCTTAATGGTGCCCCAATTGAAGGTTATAACTTTTCAGATAACGTGGTTTTAAATTTTACAACCGGCGCACCAACTCCTGGTGATGAATGCATTGACCCTATTCCATATCCAGGCAATGTAGTAAATGGTACTTGCGTTGCTGGTTATGATTTTTCAATTTTTGGAGATTCGGGCCAAAGCCCATTACCTACTTGCGATTTTGGCGATGATGCTTATGCTTGGTTTAGCTGGACTGCTCCAATAATATCAGCAGCAGGAGAGCCAATAAATTTAAATTTTGATGCTGGCTATTGTGATATAGGTATTGAATTTTATTCTACAGATTGCTTAAGCCCTGCAAGTAATTGTTTATCAAACAACAATGGTTTAGTAACAGGGTTGGTACAAGGTGTTGATTATTTAATACAAATTTGGGATGATGGGCCAGGAGATTTTAGTTGTGATTTTTGTTTATCACTTGCCCCACCACCACCACCAAATAATGAATGTACAGGCGCAACTCCTTACCCTGGTGATGTAGTAAACGGCACCTGCGTTACTGGTTATGATTTTAGCCAATATACTGATAGTGGCTTAAGCCCATCTGCTACTTGCGATAGTGGAGATGCAACAGGCTGGTTTACTTTTACTGCACCAATAATATCTGCAGCTGGTGACCCCATAACTTTAGAGTGAGATCAAGGAATAAATTGTAGTATTGGTATTGATGTTTATGAAACAGATTGCAGCACTCCTGTACCTGCATCTTGTTTAAATAATACAAATGGTTTGCTAACAAGCTTTATACAAGGCAATAATTATTTGTTGCTCATTTGGGATGACAGTGACGGAAGCAGCAATTGCGATTTTTGCTTGGCTATTCCTGTAATTGATGGATGTACTGATACAAATGCCTGCAATTTTACGCCTCAGGCGAGTGTTGATGATGGTTCTTGTCGTTATATTGGTGAAATATGTGACGATGGAAACCCCGCAAGTGAAAATGATATGATTAATAGCGATTGTGCTTGTGCCGGTACTTTTCCATCTGGTTGTAACGATATTATTTCAAATGGCAGCTTTGAAACAGGAGATTTCACCAACTGGATTTTTACAGATTTATATGATCCTTTTTTTCCAAATTCTGTTGATTGTTATGGTAATTTCAATACTGGTTTTGGCTTTAGCGACATTAATCCATTAACAGGTGGCTGCATGGCAGTAAATGGTTTTGATGGTAATGGACCTGGTTTTATAACCTTACATCAAGAAGTAACTATTGCTACAAATGCTATCTCAGCCGATTTTACATTCTCTTGGTGGGTAGCTTATGATTTAATGGGATTTGGTGCAAATCTCAACCGTCTATTTGAAGTACAGGTGCTACCTGTTGGTGGTGGTGCGCCATTAGCCATACCATATACTTTTACTGCTATGGCAGGCACAGTTGAAACAGGTACCGGATGGAATAATGTAACGGTAGATTTATCTGCCTTTTCAGGCCAATCAATTTGGGTTTGTTTTGTTGAAACTATACCAGAAAGTTTTACCGGCCCAGCGCAGTTAGCTATTGATGAGGTAAGCCTAGTTGTTTGTACCAATATTTGCGAAGAAGCAATAAACGGGGGCATTATTGTGGCTGATCCGGAATGTGATGTTAGCGGAATAGATATTACAATTTTTGCTCCAGATGGCACTTCAATTATTGTTACTACCAATACTAACGGTATCTTCTCTGTTCCGGGCGGCCCATTTCCTTGTGGGGATTATACGGCTGCATTTACCGATCCTGCAAGCCTTCCAGTATGTTTCACCACAACAGGTGCAACAGATCCAATTATATTTACCGTTGATGGCGAAGGTAATGGTGATGACGGTCCATTCTTCTTTGCAAATCCAGAAATACCAACCTTATCACAATGGGGTTTAATTTCATTAGCATTATTATTAATGATTTATGGGGCATTAAAGCTTCATTCAACTACCACAGTAATAAGGTTGTTATCCAAAATATAGCACTTAATTATAATGTAAAATTTCAAAAAAGCAATCATAAATACTGGTTGCTTTTTTTTATCAACCCAACTTTGTATCGGTTAAAAAATAACTTCACGAACGCTAAATATATTTGGAAATAGACTCAGATATATGGTTATTGAAAATTTGGAAATAAAAAAGCAGTTTTACAAAAGTTTAATTGAGCGACAACGAAGACAATATTGCGGTCAATTAGTTCAGTTTACGTTTGTTAATTAAAAAAATCTCATAACGCTTGCTGTTTTACGTCAAACGATACTTTTCGACCACAAAAATTAGGCTTTATATATTCTTCAATTTTAGGAATGTTTAGTATGGTATCGGAACAAATATTTAGACGTGATTCCACATTCTGCATTACAAAAGTGGGGTAAAAGGATTATAGTTTTTATGCAAATACGGAGCTGTGCTAAGCTGACCTATTACACTTTCTACTTCCGCATAACTTGAAAGATTTAATTTTTCAATTACCACACCTGACATTTGAGCTAATGCATCTATCTTATTTAGCCCCGTTCCTCCAAGTGCACTCCACATTAAAATTAATTGATCATTAAGTAAGTAATGCAAATATGCAAATTCGATTTCCTCAATATCCTTCATGTTTCCGATTTTTGAACCTTTAATTCTATCTGCATAATCACTATAAGCAAGGCCTCCTATAATAGTCTCTGGCTTATTGTTAAGAAGATTTATAAGTTTTGGTTGCGTAGCTTTTGCTTTGTCAGAATATTTAAACAATAGTTCTTTAAAACCTATAAAAGCATCTTTCCACAATATTTTTCTACCACCAAATAGTTTTGTCTGAAAAGAGTTCTGAATATCGTCCCACATAAACGAGGTTGTATATTTTCTGTAAAATAAATTTAGTAGCACTTTTTCGCAGTATTTATCTTTGTTATATCTAATCCTCCAAGTGGTCAGGTTATTCATACCTTCGTTAAATTGATGATTTACGTCTATTCTCATAAATTCTGTTTTTATTGTGCAAAACGGTTTTGCTAAACGACGTGCGGATTTACAAAGCCCAAAAACCGGCAAACCGACCGCATTGAACCAAAATTTTATTTTGCAATTTAATTTATTTCTCCCAAATTGTCGAAATAAAATTTTGTTGGTTGTGATGTTTTAAAGTCTCCAATCCCGAGCGAAACAAGCATGGCGATTTAGCTATTGTTATGTGTAGCATCATCTTTTTAATATTTTCTTTGTATATATTTTTTCACCATTGTCTACTTGCAAGAAGTATATTCCAATTTCTAAGTCTTCAACATTAATTCTGTCTTTAACAATTTGGTCAAATTGAAACCTCTTTATTTCTTGTCCAATTGAATTGACCAAAAATACTTTATAATTGTCTTTTGAGGTTAAGTCAACAATTATGGACTCTTTGACTATAGTAGGATAAATTTTAATGTCAACTTCTTCTTCAAATTCTATTAAATTAATCAAAAACACTTCGTTACATTCTTTTGCATCTAATGCTTCTGGTACACTTCTACCATTTATTTTATATGACTCTCCATCGTGAAAATAACATCTTAATACTGAGAAATATTCATCACCCAGAATTGCTAAGCCTTCAAATAGACCATATTCAGTTCCAATCCCCTCGAATATTTTGCCTCCACCTTCTGTGTAAAATATTTTTCTATAACTTCCGCCAACAGTTATTGAATCAATTGACTCAATTATTTCATAATCAAACCTTCCAAAAACTTCGTCACCAACTTTAAGGTCAAAATCCATAATTAGCCGTTCTTCTTCATAGAACCATCTATAAAATTTTTTAGAATCTTCTCTTATAAATTCTAACGTTATAACTTCTGGGTTATATTCTATTGTATCACTATCGGTGAAAGGATCTAATTTCAAATAACTACTTGTGACTTGGATTTTTTTGTAAGTATTTTCTTTAATTATTGTATCTCCAACAATTTCAAGTTTTGAAGCCTGATAATAGTTACTAAAAACATCTCCACTCAATACATACCATTTGGATGTTTCTGTTAAGTATTCTTGAGCATTTATAGAAATCCCAGTAATCAATAAAATTAAAGTAGGTAAAACACCTTTTAATAAAATTATATTTTTCATTTTTTCACCTTTTAGTTATTAAGTAAAGCTGTTAGCTTGTTTGAAGTTTTTCGTGTTACACATAACGTTCGAGTATATGAAGCGTAGCATCCCGCAGGATGCTATGATTTCATATACAGTGTTGTGCTTTCGTTTTCATTTCTTTATTCTAACTGGCCATTTCTTTGGCTGACTATCTATATTAATATCGACTGATTCACCACTAATCTTCATCAGCACGATTTCTGGACAATTTTCAGGTGTTACAGTTACTTCCTTCTCCAATTCGTTAGAAAGTCTCTTTAGAAATTCAATTAGCTTATTGTGGTCATCAATGTTTCTAAATTCTCTTGGGTCAATGTCATTCTCAATTTCTTCATCATCAAAAAAGTGGACATTAACCTGAATATTATCGTCTATAAAAACTTTCGCAGTAGAACATAAGTCTTGATTCCCACCCCAATATTCCTGAATTACAGTAAAGTCAATTTTGGATTCGTCCCTTTCAGTTTTACCGTTGTACCAATCAATTTTGAAATTTTTATTTACATACTGAGTCCATCTCTCCCAATCTTGTGCGGAAGTACCGTGAACATATATGTCCAGCCAACCACCGTCCCATACATAAATCTTATCCTTTAATTGATTCCAGTTCATTTTCTGTTTTAATGAAGCACAACGCCAAAGCTATGTGCTGTGTGAAGCGCAGCGAACATAGCATATAGCTGATGTTAGCTACTGCCTTTATTTAAAAAGGGAAACCGTCTCTTTTTACTTTTGTACAGCTTGCATTTTTACATGTCAGGTAAAAATAGCAAAATAACGGTTGCTTTGGGGCTTTTGACCACTATTTTTCTTTTTTTACGACTCAATTGGCTTTTTTTTTACGACTCAATTGGCTTTTTTTTACGACTCAATTGGCTTTTTTTACGACTCAATTGGCTTTTTTACACGACTTAATTGGCTTTTTTCAATTCATCACTTGATTATTACCCGAATCTTAAAAGCCAATTCTATAATTTTCTGCAAAAGCCAATTCTACAATTTTTTCTGTGAAAGCCAATTCTACATTTTTTTCTGTAAAAGCCAATTCTACATTTTTTTCTGTAAAAGCCAATTCTATAATTTTTTCTGTAAAAGCCAATTCTATAATTTTTTTCTGTAAAAGCCAATTCTATAATTTTTTCTGTAAAAGCCAATTCTATAATTTTTTTCGTAAAAGCCAATTCTATAATTTTTTTCGTAAAAGCTAATTCTCCAATTTTCGATAAAAGCCAATTCTCCAATTTTTGATAAAAGCCAATTCTATAATTTTTTCCGTAAAAGCCAATTCTATAATTTTCTGTAAAAGCCAATTCTCCAATTTTTTCCGTAAAAGCCAATTCTCCAATTTTTGATAAAAGCCAATTCTTCAATTTTTTATAAAAGCCGATTCTACGATTTTTTTGTAAAAGCCAATCCAGTTTTTGCACGATTTTAGCCCCAAATTTTTATCAGGATTATCTTTTGCTATTTTTTATCCTACCTTTTTTTGCGTTGGGCTTTGAGCGTTAAGCCTAAATGCAAGCGAAGCCCGTATAGAACTGGTAGTAGCTAACGTTAAGTATAACAAGCGTAGCATCCCGAAGGGTGCTATGATTTGTTATACAGTGTTATGAGCTTTTATTTCATTATTTGGTCGTAATATTTATTTTTCTGATTCTCCAATCCTTCAAGTAATTCATCGAAAGTAATTATCGTCACGTTTTTCAATGAACTTCTTAGAATTCTAAAATCCTTCTCTTTGTTGCTATCAGTTAGTTGATTAGTGTGTCCAATTAAAAGATAAGCTCTTGGTTTAATTACTCTGATACTAACCTTTTTTTCATCATTAATATCTTCTGCAAGACTTGTTGCCTTCCTTTCAGCGTTGTATAAATATTTTTCTGCTTGAGCAATTGCCTTCGTTGTATCTGTTGACCAATAGTAATTGCCACGATCCTGAGCTGCAGAAAGTAGTTTTGTGTCTGCTTTTTTTATCTCATAAATATCTAAAAATCCCTTTGTGTCTATCATTCCAAAATCCACTTTTCTTTGCCCTCCGAGAATAACATTTATCTCTGGGAACACTTTTACATACTTCGAATCAAGGAGGAATAGGTTTTTTAAGAGAAATTCACCCCATTTAGATTCTGAAATATTAGCGGTAATATTATCATTGAATATTTTTAGTATTCTATCAATTGCAACAGTGTCAACTTTTATCTTAGTCCTTGCCAATTGAAGGAATTGTTTGTTTTTTAGTTTATATCTTTTTTCAAGTAAATCAATAATGAATGATTCTATGGCCTGCAAGTCATTTGGACTCAAGTGCTCAATAATTGCAGTATCTAAATTCTTTATGACCTTTGAAGATTTGCTTTTTGCAGTTGCAGTGGTCTCTTTGAATATTTTAGGAAATAATTGAAAAAAATGACCAGAGGTAGCATTCTTCTTTTGTTCAGTGCTCTCAGCTTGTATTATAGCAAACTCGCTTCTAAGTTTATTGAAATCCGTTTGATTTAAAGTCATATCAAATTCCGACTTATTCCTTACTTTTTTTGTTTTTGAGTCTCCAGTTTTTATAATAGTTAACTTTTTAATTTTTGCTTCGAAAAGAACAGAAGACAAGTGATATTGAATTCTATTCATATAACCATTCTTATTAAACCCATCTGGTAATTTGTCGAATCCTTTGATTTCTATTGTATCAATGCAAAAGTCGCCTGATTTCGTGTGGAATTTTATTTCCTTTTTGCGTTTATCGATTTCATAAGCTAATCTGCGTGTACTCGAATCTTCATCTTCGGTCACCCATATTTGACTACGGTTGGAATTAATATCTATTTGTTCATTTGAGTATTTCGCCATAGTTCTAAATTATTTTGCCAGTTCTACTGGCTCTGGAATTTTATTCAAACCTTCCATTACCTTATCATATCTGACTCTTAATTCTCCAGGTGGTGGTGGACCACAACAAGTTTTAAATTCCTTCATTTCTTCCCGTATGACTTTTAAGTCACCGAACAGCTTCTTTCTTTTTCCAACAAAAATTTCTTGAATATTTAGTATTATGTCTGCTAATTCTTGAGAACGATCATAGACACATACTCTCGCAATTTCTTGGTCACCAGTTGCTCTAATTTGATTTAACTCAACAAGAATTTCTCCAATTGCATTGTAGAATCTATACAATTCGTTAACCACCTTTGATTGTAGAAAAATTTGGTTGTCAGATATTATGGCTTGGTACTTTGCAAAACAAGCTTGGAATTCTTTTGAGGCGTCAACTATACAATCTTCTTCCTTATCAGGATCGCAAGAAAGAGAAATGTATAGTTTTTGAATTTCGAATAGTATTTTAACTAAAGAAGAATGAATGATTTTCTCGTGGCTCACCTGCTCGTCATCAAATTTGAATTCTCGAGTTAATTCTTGCTCTTTTTCTTTGGTTTTTAGATTATATCTATTGTTTAGCCAAACCAAAATAATAGGCAACAAAAAACCACTTAAAATGGTAACAACTATTTCTGGGTGGTCTGATATGAAGGTTAAAAAATCCATTTTTCAGTGTTTTACTTTTTTATTGCTCATAACGCTTGGCTAAACACCGTGCGGGTTTCGAAGCTTTAAACCCGGCAGACCCACCGCCTTGAACCAAAATTTTATTTTGCAATTTAATTTATTTCTACCAAATTGTGAAATAAAATTTTGGTGGTTG